>Ga0081539_10000852_pt1 | contig 58329 bp, 40 predicted proteins | sample TabmetS4T2R2_FD_71023 | JGI IMG/M metagenome (GOLD analysis project Ga0081539, IMG submission 71023) | Tabebuia heterophylla rhizosphere microbial communities from the University of Puerto Rico - S4T2R2 | ecosystem: Host-associated > Plants > Roots > Rhizosphere ...
CGCCCAGGTCCGCTCGTCGTCCCAGTCGAACGGCTCCTGCGACGGCGAACGCCCGGCCGCCCGCCCCCGCCAGCCGCGCTCGGCGGCGTAGCGGGCGACGTGGCGGCCGGTCTTGCCCGTCGCCCCGAACACGGTGACCGTGTACCGGCTCACGCGGCGGCTTTCGCGAGACCCAACGGCCGGTCGAACAACCCGCCGTAGCCCGGCGACACCGCCGGCACCCCGGCGAGCCGCAGACAGTGCCACAGCGCCGCCTGGTTCGACGTCACCACCGGCACCCCCAGGTCGGCCTCCAGCGGCGCCACCGCGTCCGCGGCCAGCAACCCGTTGCCCAGCACCGCGACCCCGTCCGCGCCCGCCGGCAGCAGCGCCCGGACCTGCCGGTACAGCTCGTCCGAGCGCACCTCCTGCTGGCCGTTGGCGTCCCACACCTGCCACGGCTCCCTGCCGTGCCAGGCCGGACCCAGGTCATAGCGCACCAGGCCCGCGGGTGCGAGGCCCGCGGCGCGGAAGTACGCCAGCGCGTGGGTGGCGATGAGGTCGTTGAACCACGGCGGCGCCACGAAGAACGGCCGCCGCACACCCGTCGCCGCCAGTGCCGCCCGCACGGCCCCCGCCGCGGTGCCGACCCGGCAGCCGTGCGCCTTCTCGGCGGCCGCCGCCGCGAACGCGTCGTCGAAGCCGAGGCCGCCGAAGAAGCTGCCGGTGACGAAGCACAGCGTGATCGCGTCCAGGCCGATCCGGCCGAGGTAGTCGAGCCCCTGCGTGATGTCCGGGGACTCGACCACCGTGCGGGCCGGGTCGTCGCCGTAGCTGCCCGACCCGTGCTGGCGCGGGCTGGCGAACCGGGCGGTGTGCACGCTCACCCCGGGCGGCGCCATGGCCTGGAACTCGACCTCGGGCACCGTGTCCTTGTCGATGACGAGGATCCCGATCCGCGCCCGCCAGCCCACCGCCGGCCGGAAGCGTTCATGGTTCGCTCCGCAGGCTGCGCTCACTAGGCCACCTTCTCGACCGACTCAGGTGCCGGCGCCGGTGCTGGTGCCGATGCGGGCGCGGGCTTGCGTGCCAGCCGGTTCTCCGCGATCGCGAGGCCCACCATCACCGTGAGCACGCCGGCGAGCATGTTCCAGGTGATGCTGTCGCCGAGCAGCGTCGTGCTGGCCACCGCGCCGACGACCGGCACGAGGTAGTTCACCGAGGACGCGGTCGCCGCGCCGAGGTCGGTGATCAGCCGGAAGTACAGCACGTACGCGGCACCGGTGCCGAAGAAGCCGAGCAGCAGCACGCTCACCACGACCGGCCACGTGAACGTCGGCGTCTCCCAGCCGAACGCGGGCAGCGTGACCGACTGCAGTACCAGCGCCATGACCACCTGGCCGCAGGCCTGCGCCACCGGCGACAACCCGTGCGGCACCAGGAACTTGCGGACGTACACGGTCTGCGCCGCGTAGCTGAACGCCGCGCCGATCACGGCCAGCTGCCCGGTCAGCTCACCGGACGCGCCCTCCCACGGCGCCACGATCAGCGCCACGCCGGCGAAGCCCAGCACGAACCCGACGAGCTTGCGGCGGCTCACCTTCTCCGCCGGCAGGAACACGGTCACCGCGGCCAGCGTCGCGAGCGGCAGGACCGCGATCAGCATGCCGGCCATCGCGGCGCTGGTGTGCTGCTCGCCGTACCCCAGCAGCAGGAACGGGATCACCATGCCCAGTGCCGAGGACACCGCCATGTGGCCCCACACCTTGCCGATCCTCGGCAGGCTGATGCTCCACACCAGCAGGATCGCGACCAGGAACACGAGCCCGAGGCCGAGCCGCCCGAGGACGAGCTGGGTGGGGGAGAGCCCCTCCAGCGCGGCCTTGATGAACGTGTAGCTCGTGCCCCAGATCGTGCCCAGCAGCAGGAACTGCAGCACGTTGATCCGACTCATCACTGGTCTCCTGGTAGTTCCGGAATGCTCGCCAGGCCGACCGCGAGGGACTCCTCGCTCACCGAGTCGTCCGGCAGGGTGCCGGCGGCGAAGCGCTGGTAGGCCCCGAGGTCGAAGTTGCCGTGGCCCGTCAACCCGAAGAGAATCGTCTTCTCCTCGCCGGTCTCCCGGCAGCGGACGGCCTCGTCGATCGCCGTGCGGATCGCGTGCGTGGCCTCCGGCGCGGCGAGCACGCCCTCGGTGCGCAGGAAGAACACGCCGGCCTCGAAGGCGCGCTTCTGCGACTCCGCGACGGCCTCCATGTGCCCCAGCTCGACGACCCAGCTGATCAGCGGTGCGATGCTGTGCGCCCGCAGCCCGCCCGCGTGCACGGGCGGCGGCACGAAACCGTTGCCCAGCGTGTGCATCCGCTGCAGCGGCGTCATCCCACCCGAGTCCGAGTGGTCGTAGGCGATCCTGCCGCGGGTCAGCGTCGGGCAGGCGGCCGGCTCGACGGCGATCAGCCGGACGTCGCGGCCCCCCTGGAGCTTCTCGCCCAGGAACGGGAAAGCGAGTCCGGCAAGGTTGCTGCCGCCGCCGGCACAGCCGATCACGATGTCAGGGTAGTCGCCGAGGAGCTCGAGTTGGCGCTTCGATTCCTGGCCGATTACCGTCTGGTGGAGACAGACGTGGTTCGCGGCGCTGCCGCGGGTGTAGCCGGCGTCGGGGTTGTCGAACACGATCTGCAGCGCCTCGGACTTGGCGACCGCGAGGCTGCCCGGGTGGTCCGGGAACTCCGCCAGCGTGGCCCGTCCCGGCGCGGTTTCCGTGCTGGGGCTGGGAATGCACTCCGACCCGAACGTCTCCATCATGGTCTTGCGGTGCGGCTTCTGCTCCGCCGACACCCGCACCTGGAAGACCTTGGCCTTCATGTCGAACAGCGACGCGGCGAACGCGATCGCGGCGCCCCACTGGCCCGCGCCGGTGTCGGCGACGACCATGCTCTTGCCGGCCTGCTTGTTGTAGAACACCTGCGGCACCGAGCTGTTCGGCTTGAAGCTGCCGGTCGGCGCCTCGCCCTCGTACTTGTAGTAGATGCGGGCCGGGGTGTTGAGCTCGCGCTCCAGCCGGCGGGCCCGGAACATCGGGGTCGGCCGCCACTGCGCGTAGATCTGCCGGACCTCCTCCGGGATCTCGATCTCCCGCTCCTTGCTGAACTCCTGCTCGACCATGGCGGGCGCGGTCGTGCGCAGCATGTCCTCCGGCGTGATGGGCTTGCCCGTGCTCCTGTTGATCGCGGGCGCCATCGGCGGCAGGTCGGCGGCGATGTTGTACCAGGTGCGGGGCAGCTCTTCCTGCGGCAGCTGGTAGCGGATCTGTTCAGTCACTTGGAGCCTCCGGTGGCGAGCAGCGCGCGCTGGTCGGCGGACTCTTCCTCCAGCGAGCCGGTCGCGGTCTTGGTGTTGCTGGCGAACAACTTCGGGTGGTGGGTCTGGAAACCGCCGATGACGAGGTCGTACGGGAAGTCGTCGAACTCGCCGTGCCAGCGGACGAACTCCATGTGCTGGCGGCCTTCCTCGTCGTAGGGGTGGTAGACCGCGTCGGAGTGGCCGTCGAAGTCGAGCGGCCTGATCTTGTACAGCCGGCACAGCGTCTTGGTGAACACCGGGGTCGCCTTGAGCCAGCGGCCGTTCAGGTACACCTGGGTGAGGCTGTGGAAGCGGAACAGGTCGCCGCCGACGAGCTCACGCAGCCGCGGCGAGGCGAGGTGGTTGCGGACGTCGCCGTAGGTGACGCGGCTCGGGATGCCGATCGCGCGCAGCGTGGCGGCGTAGACGAGCGCCTTGTGGATGCAGAAGCCGAAGCCGCGCTCGATGATCGCGCTCGCCTTCATGCCCTCGCGGGACAGGTCGTTGCCGTACACCTCGTACCGCAGGCCGTCGCGCACCGCGTAGTACAGCTTCACCGCGTCCTCGACCGGGTCGCCCGCGCTGCCCGCGAGGGTCTTGGCGATGAACGCGCGGACGGTCTCGGACTCGTAGTCCATGAACTCCGTCGGTCGCATGAGCTCGTGCAGGTTCTCGGACACGTGTGGTCCCTTTCCTAGTGCGTGGGGAGTTTGAGCATCGCCGCGATGCGGCTGCGCTGGATGTCGGACGTGCCCGAGTAGATGGTGCCGCCGACCGCGTTGCGGACGTCCTTCTCGAGGCCGTACTCGGCCATGTAACCGTTGCCGCCGAACACGTTCACCGCCGCGATGGCGGTCGACAGGTTGGCCTCGCTCGCGATCAGCTTCGCGATCGCCAGGTCGGTGGTGATCGTCTCGCCGCGCTGGAGCTTCTCGGCGGTGTCGTACAGCCACTTCCGCGCGGTCTCGGTCGCGATCTTCATGTCCACGATCCGGTTCTGCACGGACTGGTTGGCGCCGATGGGCCGGCCGAACTGGTGCCGGGAGTTCGCGTACTCCACGCACCGCGCCACCCGGTGGGCCATCTCGCCCACGTTGACCACGAAGGAGAGCAGGATCTCCCACTTCATGACGTGGTCGAGGATGAGAAAGCCCATGCCGCGCCGGCCGATCACGTGGCTGTCGGGCACGAAGCAGTCGTCGAGGAACACCTCGGCCATGGGGGAGGTCTTCATGCCCATCTTCGGGATCGGCTGCCCGATCGACAGTCCCGGCGAGTCGGCCGGCACGAGGAACGTGCTGATGCCGAGCGGCCCGCCGTTCGGGTCGGTGCGGGCGTAGACGACGATCAGGTCGGCGATGGGCGCGTTGGAGATGAAGGTCTTGCTGCCGGAGAGGACCCAGCCCCCGTCGGCCTTCTTCGCGGTGGTCCGCATCGCGAGCGCGTCCGAACCGCTGCCCGGCTCGCTGATCGCGTGGGCGCCGATCAGGGAGCCGTCGCAGATCGCAGGCAGGTAGCGGTCCTTCAGCTCCGTCGAGCCGAAGCGCGCGAGCGGCACGCCCGTGCTCACGATGTGGGTCGTCGTGGAGAAGAGCAGGCCGCCGTCGCGGCAGCCCTCGCCGAGTCCTTCCAGTACGAACATCGTGGTGACCAGGTCCTGCCCGAGCCCGCCCCACTCCTCGCCGAACGGGAGGCCGAGGATGCCCGAGGCACGCAGCAGCTTCCACGCGTCGTGGGAGAACTCGCCCCGCGCGTCGCGCTCGATGTGTCCTTCGTTGATCGCGTCGCAGAACGGGGCGATGCCGTCGCGCAGCTCCCGCTGTTCATCGGTGAACGTGGTCACCGTGGTCACCTCTTTCGGATCAGGTTGTCCCGTGCATCTTTGTGCGAAGTCCGCACCCGATCAGCGGTTACCTCAGGGGAACGTGACGGCACTCAGCCACAATCCACCTCGGCGACCGCACTTGCGTCGGGAGGCGACCTACACACAAAAATCCCGGGGAGGCGGACTAGTACGCCGAGGCGCTGGCGGCGTCCAGGGAGTGGACCTCGTCGCCGCGCAGGGCCGGGGTGAACATGCAGATCAGCCGGAGGTCGGTGTCCGGGGAGGCGATCAGGTAGTGCGCGTCGTGCTGGTCGAGCGCGTACATCACGCCCGGCGTGATCCGGTAGGAGTTGCCGGCCATGTCGACGACCTCGCCCTCGCCCTCCACGCAGTAGCAGGCCTCCAGGTGGTTGCGGTACTCCAGCTGCGACTTGGTGCCGGCGTTCACGATGGTGTCGGTGAGCGTGTAGCCCATGCCGTCGGCGGCGGTCAGGAACCGGCGGGAAAGGCCGTTGCCCCATTCGACGGTCTTCGCGTCCTCGATGCCGCGGACAATCATCTCGGTACTCCTTTTCCTGTGGTGATCCCGTTTACGACTTCGCCGACGCGACCAGCGCGTCGATGTTCTCGACCGTCCGGAAGTTGTCCGGCGACAGGTCGAGGTCCTCGATCGAGACGTCGAACTCCTCCGCGATCCAGTCCACGACCCGCAGCAGCGCGAGGCTGTCGATGACGCCGTTCTTCAGCAGGTCGTAGTCGGGGGCGAGGTCGTTCACCTCGACGTCCGGCAGGAACTCCCGGACGATGTACTTCGTGATCGTCTGCGTGTTGGACATGGTGGTCACCTTTTCTGCGAGTTGACGAGGTTCTGCCGGTCGACCTTCCCGGTCGACGTTCTCGGCAGCGGCTCCGGTCCGATGTGGAGGGTCGAGGGGATGGCGGCCGAGGGCAGCCGTTCGGAGAGGAACTTGCGCAGCACGAGGCTGTTGAGCTTGCTGTCCTCGCGCCGGCGCACCACCGCGTGCAGCCGCCGGCCCGCGTGCACGTCCGGCACCGCCACCGCGGCCGCCTCGACCACGCCCTCGGCGGCGAGCAGCACCTCCTCGACGTGCTGCAGGTACACCTGCTGGCCGCGCACCTTCACGCGGAAGTCCGCCCGGCCCTCCAGGAAGTACTCGCCGTCCTCGGTGCGGCGCACCAGGTCCCCGCTGCGGAAGTACTGTTCGCCGTCGTCGTGCACCGGGTGCGGGCCGAACGCGCCCGACGGGTTGTCGTGGTAACCGGAGGACTGGAACGGTGTGCGCACGACCAGCTCACCGACCCCGGGGCCGGTGAGGATCTCGCCGTCGGCCACCAGGTCCGCCGCCACGCCGGGCAGCGGCACACCGAGGGGGAGCGATTCCCGTTGCGTGTCACCGGGTCGCAGCTCGTAGCGGAAGCTGTCGTTGGTCTCGGTGCAGCCGTAGATGTTGTGGAACCGGGTGTTGGGGAAGAGCGCTTCCAGCGGGGGCAGCCGGTGGGGGTTCATGGCGTCCCCGGTGAAGATGACGTGCGCGACGGACGGCAGCGTGTGCGTGCCGCCCGCCGCTTCGGTGAGGAGCTGGTAGAACAGCGGCACGGCCTGGACGACGTGCGGCCGTGTTTCCGCCAGGAACGCGAGCAGCGTGTCGCAGTCCGCCGCGATCTCCGGGTCGACGAGCACGGCGCAGCCGCCGTGCCGCAGCGTCGCCCAGATCTCGAACAGGCACAGGTCGAAGTTGAGCGGGGCGTAGTTGAGCACCCGCCGGCCGGGCCCGACGTCGAACTCGTCGTGCACCCAGTTCGTGAACCGCTCGATGCCCTGTGCGGGCAGGGGAACGAGCTTCGGCACACCCGTCGAGCCGGACGTGGTGAGCATGAACGGGACGTCCACTTCGGACGGTTCGGCGTCGCCGGTGGTGAAGCGCGCCAGGTCGTCCGCGCCGACCACGGCACCGGCGCCGGCCTTCGCGAAGAGCGCCTCGAGGGTCTCGTTCGGCAGCGTGGGGGAGGGCAGCACGACCGTCCGGCCGGCGGCGAGGCAGCCGAGCACGAACGTCACCGCCTGTGCGGACTTCTTCGCCCGCACACCGATGGGTCCCGCGGGGAGCGCGGCGACGCCGGCCGCGGCGGCCCGCATCCCGGCGGCCAGCTCGCGGTAGCTGACCACGGTGTCCTGCCAGATGAGCGCCGGGGCGCCCGGCTGGTTGTGCGCGTGCAGATCCACCGCGCTGGCAAGGGTTTCCGTCATGACCACACGCCTCCTCGGCAGCCGTCGGTCGCTGGTGGCGCGCCGGCCGGCACGCCGAGTCCGTGCCGCAGGGCGGCCTGGTAGAGCTGGTGGGTGAGCCACACCCCGCCGGTGTCGACGCCGAGCAGGTCGACGAGCAGGACGTCGTCGTGGGCCGCGCGGCCCGGGTGCGTGCCGGCGAGGACCTGACCGAGGTCGGCGGTGCGCGGTGCCGTGCTCGGCAGCAGCCGCCGATCGTCGACGAAGACCTGGTCCACGGGCGAGTCCAGCGGGACGGACCCCCCACTGGCGTTGACGATCACCGCGCCGGTCGGCAGCCGCCAGCTGGCCCGCGGCTGCGGCCCGGCCACGACGACGAGGTTGGCCCCGAAGACGGCGTCCGCCCCGCACTCGGCGACCGTGAGGCCGATCCCCGCGCCGTCGAGCCGCTCCGCGAGCGCCGCCGACACCCGCCGCGTCCCGTGCACCGCGACATGGCTGACCCCCGGAACATGCGTGGCAAGCGCGGCGATGTGCAACCGCGCGGCAAGCCCCGAGCCGAGCACGGAGACGGTGACCACCCGCGGCGCCACGAACATCCGCGCGGCGGCCGCGGTGAGGGCGGCGCCCCGTGCCGCCCTGAGGCCGGCCGTGGGCAGGAGAAGCCCGGTCTGGCTGGACTCGCCGTACAGCAGGGCGAGCTCGTCCCCGACGTCGAGCCGCCACCCACCGAGCCGGCGCGCACTGAGGGCGGTCGAGTGGCCGGCGACCTCCTGCCAGAGCAACTCGTCGACCACGGCACGCGGCGCGTCGGACCCGGCGAGCGCCTCAGGCAGCTCATGGGCACGCAGTCGCAGCACGGTACTCATGGGGGAGTCCTCGTCGGTGGTCGGTTTCTGATCGACGCCCCCAACGATGCGAGCCCCCGCTTCTGATCGGCTTCTCAAACGTTTCTGGACGTCGCCGACTTAGTCGCTCGAGCCTCGATCAGCTGCTCCCCGAAACCTTCAACCAAGATTCGCTACTAGCTATATAGATGTCCAATTTCGTCAGGTTGGGGAGAGTGCAGGTTGGGGGGAGGGTGCAGGTTGGGGAGGGTGTGGACGGCTCCGGCCGCAGACCGTGCCGCGGCCTCTGCCTCAGGTTCCGACCTCCGGCTCAGGTTCCGACCTCCGGCTCAGGTTCCGACCTCCGGCTCAGGTTCCGACCTCCGGCTCAGGTTCCGGCCGCTGCGCCCGGGGCTCGCGCGGCCAACGCCCGCCCGGCCACGGCGCGCCTGCGGTCGCTCGCCCGGCCATCCAGCCAGGCCGGAGTCAGGCGGCCTTGTGGTCGGTCGGCCGCCTGTCGCCGGCTGGAGGGGCCGGTTGGATCGCGGCCGGAGGGGCCGTCGCGCGGGCCCGGGCCTCCGTGAGGAGAGCCAGCGTCCTCTCCTCCCAGGCCGCCGACTTCAGCTCCACGAACAACACCCTCGCGGCCTCCAGGTGCCGCACCGCCGCGACATCACCGCGCCGTACGCCGATCTCGCCGAGTTTGTGGTGGGCCTTGGCCTCCACCAGGCGCTCGTGCACGTGCTTCGCCAGTTCCAACGCGTGGGCCAAGGTGGCGGAAGCGTTGTCCAGCCGGCCTTCCCGTTGCCGCAGCACACCCAGCGCGTACAGCGCGTGCGTCTCCCCGATCCTGTCGCTCACCGCCCGGACGATGCGGAGCACCGAGTGCAGCGCATCCCTCGCCCGGTCGAAGTCGCCGGCGGTCAGGTGTAGTTCGGCCAGGGTGTGGACCGCCTGGGCCTCGGCTCGGCGGCAACCCTCCTCGCGGCAGATGGTGAGGGCGTCGTCCAGGAGCGACCGGGCGCGGCCGAGCGCGCCGCGGTCGAGCCAGTACCTGGCCTGGTTGCGGAGGATGTGCGCCTCGCCGATCCGGTCGCCGGCCGCGCGCATCGTCGCGAGGGCGATGTCGTACTTGACCAGCATCGCGTCGTGGCGGCCACGCAGCCCGTCCACATGCGCGGCGTTGCGGAGGGCCAGCGCACCACCGTGTTCGTTGCCCGCGTGGGCGAACGCCTCGACCGCGTCGGCGAAGCACCGGTCGGCCTCGGCGAGGCGGGACTGGAACATGCACCACGTCCCCAGTGAGTACCGCATGGCGCCGACGCCGTTGTGGTCGCCGGCCTGTGCCGACACGTCGTGGGCGAGCAGCGTCACGGCCCGCCAGTCGTCGAAGTAGCCCTTCACCTCGAACAGCGTCACGCACGTCAGCGCCAGGTCCCAGCACTGCGCGACGAACCCGGTCCGGGCCGCCTGCCGGACGGCCGCGACCAGCGCCGCGCGTTCGGCGTCCCACCACGCGAGGGCGGGGCCGATGAAGGAACCCGGGTCCGCGTCCGGTGGCTGCCAGCGCGGCGCGGGGCTGTGGACGACCGTGTAGTCGCCGCCGTACTCCGCGCGGTGCGCCGCGTCGACCAGGGCCAGCCAGCCGCCGAACACCCGGCGCAGCGCCGCGTCCCGCTCGACCGGGGTGGTCGGCAACTCCTTGGCGTACACGCGAACCAGATCGTGGAGCCGGTACCGGACGCGCCGGGCCTCCGGGTACTCGACCGCGTCGAGCAGGCGGGCGTCGACGAGGCTCTCCAGGACGTCCTCCGCGTCGGCGAGGCCGGTGTCGAGCAGGGCGGCCGCGGTCCACACGTGCAGCACGGGTGTGTCCACGAGAGCCAGCAGCCGGAACAGCCGCCGCGCGTCCGGCGAGAGGTTCTCGCAGGTCACCGCGATGCTCGAGCGCAGGGTCCAGCCGCGGTGGGACAGCTCGTCGAGCCGGCGGCCCTCGTCGCGCAGGCGGTGCACGAGCCCGCCGATCCGCCAGTTCGGCCGCGATGCCAGCCTGGCCCCGCCGATGCGCAACGCTAGCGGCAGCCCCTCGCACAGGCTGACCAGCTCGGCGGCGTCCGCCTCCTCGGCACGGACGCGGCGGTCGCCGACGATCCGGTTGAGCAGCGCCAGCGCGGTCGCGGTGTCGAGCGGGTCGAGGTCGACGTGGTACGCGCCGGGCAGGTTGCCGAGCCGGACCTGGCTGGTCGTGATCACCGCGCACCCGGGGCTGCCGGGCAGCAGCGGCAGCGCCTGTTCCTCGGCGGTCACGTCGTCGAGCACGACGAGGACCCGTTTGCCGGCGAGCGTGCTGCGGTACAGCGCGGCCCGCTCGTCGACGGTCTCCGGCACGGCCCGCCCGGCGATGCCGAGCGCACGCAGGAACCTCGCGAGCTGGTCGGCGGGGTCGCCGTCGTGCAGGTCGGCGTAGAGCTGCCCGTCGGGGAAGTGCGCCGAGACCTCGTGCGCGACGCGGACGGCGAGGCTCGACTTGCCGACCCCGCCCCGCCCGGAGACCGCGACGACGGGCACGGCGAAGGCCGCGGCGCGCTCGGTGAGGATGCCGACGATGCGGGCGATCTCGGTCTGCCGGCCGGTGAAGTCGGCGATGCTGGCGGGCATCTGCTGGGGGACGGTGGGACTCGGCACGGTGTGGCTCGGCACGGTGTGGCTCGGTGCCGGGGTGTCCGGGCTGAGCGCGGGGTCGCGGTTGAGGATGGCCCGTTCCAGCGCACGCAGCTCCGGCCCGGGCTCGACGCCGATCTCCTCGATGAGGACGTCGCGGGCGTGCCGGTAGGCGGTGAGCGCCTCGGCCGGGCGGCCCGACCGGTACAGCGCGATCATCAGCAGCTCGTGCAGGCGTTCCCGCAGCGGGTGCTCGCTGACCAGGTCGTGCAGCTCGGACACCAGCTGCTGGTGCTGCCCCAGCTGGAGGTCGAGCCGGACGCGCTCCTCGATGGCGGTGAGCCGCCGCTCGTCGAGTGCGGTCGCGCCGCGCCGGACCAGCTCGCTGTCCAGCCCGGCGAGCGCCGGCCCGCGCCAGAGCGCGAGGGCCTCGTGCAGCCCGGCCACGGCCTCGGCGGTCCGCCCGTCCGCGCCGGCGGCCTTGGCGGTGGTGACGAGGTGGGTGAACCGCAGCGTGTCGACGGCCGCGGCGTCCAGCTCGAGCCGGTACCCGGGCGGCACGGTGCGGATGGCGTCGGCGTGCCCGGCCTCGGCGAGGACCTTGCGCAGCCCGGAGATGCAGACCTGGATCTGCCCGCGCGCCGTCTCGGGCGGCTCGTCCCCCCAGACGGCGGCGATCAACACGTCGATGGAGGTCACCCGCCCGACGTTGAGGCCGAGCATCGCGAGCACCGTCCGCTGCCGAGGCCCGCCGACCTCCCACGACCGGGCTCCACCGACGAGCTCGATCGGACCGAGAAGCCGTAGCACGCGCGCCACCCCGCCCCGACTCGACTGTGATTGCCCTGGTCACACAGAACCCCTCCGGATCATCGGGTCCCGGCACCGTCCAGAGAAGACCCGACTCGCCGAAGTCCAGAACCCGGTTACCGCCCAGTGGGTCAGAGACCGGAAGCCCGCACGAACGCCCGGTGCAGCAGGACGATGACGGCCGCGCCGAGCACCCAGCCCGCACCGGCCCCGGCGACCAGCGGCCACGAGGGCGGCGCGACCGACCAGCGATAGGCCCCACCGAACGCCGCGGCGACCAGCGCGAGGAAACCGACGCCCTCGAACGCCAGACGCGTGGGGTGCGTCAGGTTCCAGCCGGTGACGCTGAACCAGCCGCGGCTCGTCGGTGCGGAGAGTTCGGTCCTGCGCCATACCTCCCACTGAAGGCGGCCGGACAGGCGCTCCGTGAGCGAGTCGCGGACATAGCGGGCGATCAGCTTGATGTGGAAGTCATGGAGTAGGTACCGGCTGCCGAGCAGGTAGGAGGACAGGGGGATGAGCAGGAGCAGGGCCAGGTTGCCGGCGGCGGAGATCGCCACACCGGCGATCGCGCCGGCCGACGCGAGCTGCAGTGCGAAGACGTTCCACTGCACGGTCGTCCGCCGCTCGATCTCGGCGCGCAGAGCTGTGTACTCGGCCAGCAGGATCTGTGTGTCGGCGGTGGTGTCGCCGGGCTCGGGCCGGTTCATCCGGTCGATCGCCTCCCAAGGTCGGCAAAGACTACGCACAGGTAGCGCTCAGGCTTCGTTCCTAGTTTCGGTCGCGTACCCGAAATCGACCCTGCCGGAGGAACCATGAAGCGTGACCGGAACGCACCGACGTACGAGGGGCGGCCCCTTGTCCGGCCTGACGAGGAGGTCGTGGACCAGGGACTGGGCTTCGACATCGGCACGCTCATGAGCCGGCGGCGGATCCTGCGGATCCTCGGGGTCGGGGCCGCCACCGCCGGGCTCGCGGCCTGTGCGGCCGCCGAGTCGAGCGGCGGAACCTCGAGCGCCACCACCACGAGCAACACGGCGGAGGAGACCTCCGGGGAGATTCCCGAGGAGACGGCCGGTCCCTACCCGGGCGACGGCTCGAACGGGCCGGACGTGCTGGAGCAGAGCGGCATCGTCCGCGGCGACATCAGGTCCAGCTTCGGCGATGCCAGTGGCACGGCGCAAGGCGTGCCGATGACCCTGGAGCTGACCATCGCCGACCTCGCCAACGGCGGCTCGGCCTTCGCGGGGGTCGCGGTCTACGTGTGGCACTGCACCCGCGAGGGCGGCTACTCGATGTACTCCCAGGGCGTGGAGAACGAGAACTTCCTCCGCGGCGTCCAGATCGCCGACAGCGCCGGCAAAGTCTCCTTCACCAGCATCTTCCCCGCCTGCTACGACGGGCGCTGGCCGCACGTCCACTTCGAGGTCTACCCGGACCAGGCCAGCATCACCGACGCGTCGAAGGCCATCGCCACCTCACAGGTCGCGCTGCCGCAGGACATCTGCCAGACGGTCTACGCCGAGGACGGCTACGAGGACTCGGTCACCAACCTGGCCAAGGTGAGCCTGTCCACGGACAACGTCTTCGGCGACGACGGCGGCGTCTCCCAGCTCGCCACCGTGACCGGCGACGTCGCCAGCGGCTACACCGTCGCCCTGGGCGTCGGCGTCGACACGACCACCGAGGCCGGCGGTGGTGGCAGCGCACCGGGCGGCGGCGCCCCACCGAGCGGCGCCCCGACCCGTTGAGACCGGTTGGCGCCCGGCTGGGAGCAAGCCGGGCGCCAACCGCTTCGACAGGATCGGTCGCCTACGCCGGTTCCGCCTCGATCACGGACATCATGCCGGCCGTCGGCCACACGCGGTTGACGCGCAGGCCGGCGCCCTCGAACAGCGGCTCGTACTCCGCGCGGGTGCGTTCCTGACCGGGCAGCATCATCATCATGATCATGTCCAAGGTCCTGGCGAAGTCGGGTTCGTTGGCCGGCGGCAGGACCGCCTCCATGACGAGCACCTTCCCGCCGGGGCGCAACGCCTTGCGGCAGTTGGCCAGGATGCGCATGCACTGCTCGTCGTTCCAGTCGTGGAGGACGTTCTTCACCAGGTGGAGGTCGGCGGCCGGCACGGACGTGAAGAAGTCGCCCGGCTCGGCGGTCCAGCCGTCGACGTCGCCGAGCACGTTGTCCGCCAACACGGTCTCCTGGTCGAAGAGCACGCCGCGCAGCCCGGGGCGGGCACGCAGCACCGCGCGCAGCAGGCCACCGACACCACCGCCCACGTCGACGACGACCCCGGTGGCGGGGAAGTCGTAGGCGGCGACGATCTGCTCGAGCTGCCCCGCCGAGAAGCTCGCCATGCCCGCGGCGAACATGGCGCTGTCACCGGGGTTGTCGATCAGGTGGGCGAAGAACGGCTGCCCGTAGTGGCGGTCGAACGAGGGCTCGCCGGTGCGGACGGCCTCGACGAGGTCGTGTGCCGGCAGCCACCACAGCGCCGCGGTCACGGTGAGCACGCCGGCCCGGGCCGATCGCGGTACGTCGGCACGCAGCGCGTCGGCCTTGGGGGTCAGGTGGAACCGGCCTTCCCCGTCCTCCCGGAAGGTCCCCCGGCTGGCCAGGAACCGCAGCAGCCGCCGCAGGTACGGCCCGTTCGTGCCGGTCAGGTCGGCCAGTTCGAACACGTCACGCGGCCCGGCGGCCAGGTGGTCGGCCACCTCCAGCAGCGCCGCCGCCCGCAGTGCGGCCGGGTAGAGGAACGCGGCCGCGTCCTCGTGGACCTGCATCACCGGGTCCTCGGTTGGGTTCGTCATATGCCTTTCCTGGCAGCAAAGCGGTTCGGTGTCCAGTGTCCGGCACCTTCGACTCGGCGACACTAGGTTCCCGGGGCCAAACCCGGCGACCGCTCCAGCAGGCCGAGCGCGTGCGCGGCCACCAGCGCGCCGGAACGGTTGCGGGCACCCAGTTTCCGGTACAGCCGCGACTGCGTGTTCTCCACGGTCTTCGCCGCGATGCCCAGTGCCCGCGCGGTCTGCCGCACCGTGTTGCCGTCCGCGATGAGGCGCAGGATGTCGAGCTCCCGTGACGTCAGCTCGGGCAGCCCGGCGGCCGGGGCCTGCAGCGCGTCGAGCACCGCGCGGGCCGCGTCCGCCTCGACCGTGACGTAGCCGTGTGCGGCGAGCGTGCACGCGGGCACCAGGTCGGTCGCGGTCCGCTCGGTGGTCAGCACCGCGCACGCCCCCCGCAGCAACGCCGTCAGCACCTCCGAGCGCGACGGCGGCTCGCTGCGCACCAGCACGACCGGCGGTCCGGCGGGCGGCCAGTCGGCCGGCTCCGGATCCACCAGCACCACGAGGGAATCGCCGGCCGCCATGTCGGGGCTCACCGCCAGCCCGCCGGCCAGCAGCGCGGACGTCACCTGCGCCCGCGCCGGTCCGGTCGTGCCGCGCAGCAGGACGGGCAGCGTGGCGCCGGGACAGGTGTCGGCGGGCACGTGGTGGGGTTGGCGGGCGACGATGCCGAGCGCGGTCGCCCGGGCCATCGCCTGGCCCTGGCTGCCGACCTCGAGCTTGCGGTAGATGCGCCGCTTCGTGTTGGCCACCGCCGAGGTGCTGACCTCCAGCAGCTGCGCGATCTGGTGCACGGTGTGCCCGGCGCCGACGAGCGTGATGATCTGCCGTTCCAGCTCGGTGAACCCGTCCTGGACCGTGAGGGGGGAGTCCCGGCCGGAGATGAGGTACCTGCGCAGCACCACCAGGAGCGCGTCCAGGCCGTGCGAGCAGGGGAGCAGCGTGTCGACGCCGACCCGGCACAGGTCGCCGAGGTCGGCGCCGGACAACCGCTCGTAGACCACCACGACCGTGGTCAGCGCCGTGCAGTCACGCAACCAGGACACGTCGGGGTGCCCGGAACCGACGTCGACGAGCGCCACGTCGGGCTGGCGCAGCCGGCACAGGGCCACCAGATCGTCGAGCCGGCCGACATGACCGACGACCGCGTACTCCGGTTGCGCGCGCAGCCAGGCGGTCAACGCGTCGCGGAACATCCGACGCTCGGACCGGATGACCACGCGGAGGCTGTGCTGCTGCTGTCCTGGCGCCGTTGCCACGGGGGACCTCCGCACCGTTGGGAGCGCTCCCAAATGGTTCTATCGGCGTGGCGACCGACGTTGTTACAGCAACTGGTGATTATGTTACTGCCCTCGACTGTCCGGGTCGACACGTGCGAAGGTCAGCATGTCGATCATCCTGAAATCGCCCGTCGCCCCGGAACGCCTCGGCAGTGTCGGCCGCCAGCTCGGGTTCGTCGCCAGGTAGGAGGTCGGGTCGAGCTGCAGCAGCCCGATGAACACCTCGGCGACGATCCGCGCGCCGACCCCGGCCAGGCGCGCCCCGCCCGCCAGCACCTCGGCCTCCTTGAGCACGTAGTACCAGAGCGGGGTGGAGCTGGGCAGGCCGTGCCCGAACTGCTGCAGCTCGGGGAAGTTCTCCGCCCACAGCGGCGCGACGCCGATGGACCTGGCGATCTCCTGGCCCGAGGGGAGCGACCAGGTGACGTGCCGCAGCAGGTTGCGCTGGGCCAGCGAGGTCGGCGCGTCCCCGGACGGGATGGCGCCCAGCGGCAGGTCGAACAGCGGCGTGGAGATGTTGGTGTCGATGAGCTTGTTCCGCCGCAGGTCCGCGGTGAAGTTGCCGCCGAAGTCGAAGAACGTCTGCCAGCCGATGAACCGGCGTGGCGCCCGCGCCCCGCCACGCAGGTCCACCGGGTCGGCCTGTCCCTGCCCGGCCGGATCGAAGATCATCCCGAAGAACGCCGGCGCGCCCGTCGCGGGGTTGCCGCCCGGGTCGCCCCGCAGGTTCGCCCGGTAGGACGGGCGGACCATGCTGTGCCCGAACCGGTAGGCGGCGCCCTGGAACTCGACGGGGATGAACTGCTGGCCGGCCGCCGGCCGGTAGACGCGCCTGCCGTTCTGCAGGACGTCGTTCACGAGCGCCTGCCCGACGAACAGCGGGAGGAACTCGTGCAGGATCATCCACTGGTAGTGCCAGCGGACGAGCTGCTGCGCGGCGGCGAACACGTTCGTCTGGCCCTGGCCGCGCAGCTGGTCCACCACGCGGTTGTGGAAGAGCAGGAACGCCGCGTGCAGGCCGGCGATCATCAGGTTCTCGTCGTTGCGCTTGTCGGCGATGATGGCCGTGTTGTTGGCGTTGCGGGGCAGGTCCTCGAACAGCCCGCCGCTGCCGATGCGGAACTTGTCGCGGTCGTTCGTGTCGTACAGCTGGGGGCTGCCCGACGGTCCGGCGCCGTAGACCGAGTCGAGGTCGAACCCCGGCGTGCGGGTGTTGGGCGCCTGCAGCGGGTCCAGCGGCACGCCGAGCTGGGAGGTCTCGTCGAAGGTCATGTCGTGGTCGAGGAACTGGCCGACGAACGTGGTGCCCGCGGTGTGGGTGTTGTTGTCCGGGTTGTTCACCGACAGGGCCGGGTCGGCGATCAGCTGCACGGGGCCGGCCGACAGCTGGTCCTGCGCGTCGAGCACGCCGCCGCGCTGGCCCATGGCCATGAGCGCCGACCGCAGGGACGACGCGTTGAAGTCGGCGAAGGCGGGCAGGGAGAAGATGCGGCCGAAGGTGTCCGTCGCCTGGACGGAACCGCCGGCGGCCTCGGTGATGACCGAGGCGAGCGCCTCGGCGGGACGAAGGGTGGCGACGCCGGCGGCGCCCATGCCCACTCCGGCGAGAAAACGTCTGCGGCTGAGTCCACTGGTTTGGCTGGCCATGTGTGGCCCCCGACTTTCGAAGTGAAATTTTCGGGCACGTCGAAAGTGCCCAGAAAATGCGGCTGATTCCCCAGTCTTATTGATCCGTATTGCTGGGTTCCATCGATAATGGACCGGTTCCAAAAGCCGGTCAACAGTCCGGATGTGTGTATTTCCCCTAGGGGTTGCCGGGCCTATATTTGCCGCGGACACGCGTGATCGCCGGGCCCGCCGAATCGATATCCGGCATGCCCGGCGCACGCTTTTTTCGCTAACCGGCGGCGCAGGGAGTCGTGTTGAGTGTGAAACGCGTCGGCACGTTGTTGGTCACGTTGTCCCACGTCGCGTTGAAGCCCACCCCGGTGACCGAGCCGCCCGGCGGGATCGCCGCGTTCCACGCCTCGTTCGCCACCGGCACCCGGCCTTCGTCCTGCGCGGTCACCCCGTTCCAGTCGTCGGTGACCCGCTGGCCGCCGGTGAAGACGAACCGCAGCGTCCAGCCGGCCGGGATCGGGGTGCTGCCGGTGTTGGTGATCGTCAGGTCGGCCTGGAAACCGCCCGGCCAGCTGGTCGTCACCCGGTACCGCACCCGGCAGCCGGCCGGCGGCACGCCCCCCTCGACGAAGAACACGTTGCCGGCGAGGTCGGACCTCGGGATGTCCGTGTTCGCGGCGATGATGTCGCCGAGACCGCGGCGGAAGTCGATCCCGTAGGTGTTCCTGATGTGGGTGAGGCCGGGATCGTTGGCGTAGAAGAAGCGGTCGCCGTCACGCAGCCGCTGGAACTCCCGCGCCCACATGGCCCGCTGCAGCTCCCCGAGCTCGCTGCCCGGCGGGTGCGGCTCGGCCAGCATGCCGACGAACGCGTCCACGTTGTTCACGTCGCCGTAGAGCGCCCGCAGCCGGGCCGCGCGGGTCGTGCCACGCACCGCCACGGTCGGGTCGCGTTCCTCGGTCAGTCCGAAGTCGACACCGAAGATGTCGGTCAGCCGGGCGAAGTCCAGGCTCGCCGGGTTGTCGACGCCCATGCCGGCCGGGAACTGGTCGGTGGCCTCGCCGGTGATCGCCGTGAACGACGTCCTCGGTGCGAGCCCGTAGGCCTGCCGCAGCTGGTTGTAGCTCGGCATGCCGTGGTCGCGGCCGCGCTCGATGTCGATCGCGCCCAGGTCGACCACGCCGCGGAAGCACTCCGGCAGCGTCGGCCCGTCGAGGCACTCCGGGTTGCCGGACACCGGCACCTGGAACAGCACGCTGCGCAGCTGGTTGTCGATCTGCTCGTCGTTGTTGTACTCCGCCTCGTCCCCGATGGCCTCGAGCAGCGGTCCCAGCTGCAACTGTTCCACCAGGTCCGGGTTGAAGAAGCCGACGCCCAGCGGCACGGCCAGCTCGATCTCGTCACCGTCGACGGCGACCTCGACGCCCTGCGCCGCCAACGCGTCCAGCGTGGCCCGGCTGTAGCGCCCGGCCTCGGTGGTCAGCTCGACCTCGCCGTGGATCTGGCTGTGTGCCCGGTACCCGACGGTCGCGAACTCGTTGGTGAGCGTGGTGTCGACGCCCGGCTGGTAGCCGCCGTAGGCCGGCAGCGTGACACCCATGGCCGGCAGGAACTCGGTGTAGGTGATGTACTGCTGCTCGGCGATGACCACCCGCCGCGCGATCTGGAACCGGTCCTCCTGGCTCAGCGAGGCCGGCAGCAGCCCGACGATCCTGTTGTGCTCGCGGGCGAACAGCGTCTGCGTCGCCAGCAGCGCCAGGCTCTCGTTGGCACGCACGTCGCCGGCCACGCCAGCGCGGTTCGGCCGCGACAGGAGGCGGCCGTCGACGTCCATCGCCGGGGCGGCCGAGGCGTTGCCGCGTGCGTCACGGCGCGGCAGGTAGCCGCCGGGCAGCATCAGCAGGGCGCTGTTGTTGGCCAGGTCGCCGTCGACCGGGCCCTGCCGCAGCCATTCGAGGCGGCCGGTCGTGCCGCCGTAGACGGCGAACGCGTCGATGTAGGAGCTGATGGTGTTGACCTGCTGCCGCGCGTTGTTCACCCCGGTGCCGGGGGCGGGGGTGGAGCGGGTGAACGGGATGACGCCGAGGTCGTCCGAGAAGGTCTCGAGCGGATCGTTCGCGTTGAACGGGATGTTCGCGGTCTCACCGGGGGGAGTGGACAGGCGCAGCCCGAAGGTGTGGTCGAGGAACTGTCCCCACGTGAAGCCCCACTGCGTGACGTTCCGCTCCGAGAAGATGTTCTGGTGGATGTCGTTGAACATCCGGTTGCTGACCGCGCGGGAGTTCGGGCCGGCGACCGGGGCGCCGCGCCCGTCGGCGTAGCGGGCGGCCGCGACCCGCGCGTAGGGCCGGCCGGCCTGGCCCCACGCCGGGTTCGCGAGGTTGTTGCCGGAGCCGTCGAGGGTCTGGATCTCGAACGGCACGGCCGCACCGGCCGGCCAGGTGGCGGTGAGCCCGGTGACGACCACCATCGCGGCGACGGCACAGATGGCGCGCGGAACCGTGCCGCGCAAGGGTCCTGGTGCGCAGAACATCGATCTCTCCCTTTTCTCCCCCCGGCGGAGATTTGGAGAGTGCTTCCTTGTGGAAAGTGCTTCCTGACGGCGTGTGCTCCCACGCATTTGGGCAAGTCAATACTGAGCTTGGCGAATTCCGGGGTCAACAGACCCGGCGTGCGTGTATCCCCTGGGGGTTGCCCCGCACCGGAACCGGCTGCGTTCCGTGACCGAAACTTCCGACTGCTCGCGGGCAGCTGGCTGGATTCAGTGGGGCGGGGTGGTCATGCATTCACTCGTGCCGCCGATCGGGACCATATTCCTTGACGAATTCCAAGAAGTGAGCCGTTCTGGGGAATGGGTGATGAATCCCCTGGGGGTATGGAGATATTCGGCCGTGTCGTGTCATGGTGGTTGAACTGTCAAAGTTCGCATTGTGCGGGTGTGCGGGCTTCTCTTTCCCTGGGTATGGAGGAGATGCTTCGTGAGTACGGTCCCGTCCGCGCTGCAAAAGTTTCGAACCGTCGAGGCGCAGCTCACCCATGAGTTGCGGAAAATCAGCCTGCCGTTGCTGCGGTGTGCGTTCGGCGTGGTGTTCTTCTGGTTCGGCGCGCTCAAGGTCGCCGGTGCGTCGCCGGTCAGCGACTTCGTGGCCGGCACGCTGCCCTGGTTCGACCGGGCGTGGCTGGTCCCGGCCGTCGGCCTGTTCGAGATGGCCATCGGTGCCGGGATGATCGTGGGTCGTGGTGTTTTCCTGATGTGCGCGGTGCTCGTCGGACATCTGGCCGGCACGTTCCTGTCGCTGGTCATGCAGTCCGGCACCACATTCCAGCATGGCAATCCGCTGCTGCTCACCTCGGCGGGTGAGTTCGTCATGAAGAATCTGGTGTTCATCGCCGCGGCCCTCGTGTTGGCCGCGGGATTCGACCGGGCGGAATAGGGTAAGCCGCCTTTTCTGAAGTAGGCGGAATTCTGTTTCCGCCTACTTCAGGCCGGTCGTGGCGATCCCGCGCGCGAGGTACTTCTGGCCGAACAGGAAGATCAGGAACACGGGGAGCAACGACACGACCGAGTCGGCGAACAGGGCGCCCCACGAACTGTCGGACTGGGAGTCGACGAACGTGCGCAGAGCCACCGGGACCGTGTACCTGTCCGGGTCGGTCAGGAAGATCAGCTGGCTGAAGAAGTCGTTCCACGTCCAGATGAACGTGAAGATCGCCGTGGTGGCCAGTGCCGGCAGGGACAGCGGCAGCATGATCTGGAAGAAGATCCGCCCGTGGCCGGCGCCGTCGATGTTGGCCGCCTCGGTCAGCTCCCGGGGGATGCCGCGGAAGAACTGCACCATCAGGAAGATGAAGAAGGCGTCCGTGGCCAGCATCTTCGGCACGACCAGCGGCAGGTAGGTGTTGATCCAGTCCAGCTGGCTGAACAGCACGTACTGCGGCACGATCACGACGTGGACCGGCAGCATGATCGACATCAGCATGATGGCGAACCACACGCGCCGGCCGCGGAAGTTGAGCCGCGCGAACGCGTACGCCGCCAGCGAGCACGACACGAGGTTCCCGAGCACGGCCCCGGCCACCACGGCCACCGAGTTCAGCAGGTAGTGCGTGAACGGGTGCGCGAGCGCGTGCCACCCGACCTCGTAGTTCGACAGGTCCAGCTCACGCGGGATCAGCGACGGGTCGCGGAAGATCAGCGCGTTCGGTTTGATCGAGCTGGCGACCAGCCACAGCAGCGGGTACAGCATCACGAACCCGGTCAGCACCAGGACGACGTGCTTGCCCAGACGCCTAGTCGTCATAGAACACCCAGTACCTCGAGAGCAGGAAGTTGACCGCCGTCAGGCCGCCGACGATGACCAGCAGCAGCCACGCCATGGCCGAGGCGTAACCCATGTGCAGGTTCGCGAAGCCCTCCTTGTAGAGGTACAGCGGGAACAGCAGCGTCGAGTCCACCGGCCCGCCGGTGCCGCCGCTGACGATGAACGCCTGGGTGAACGACTGGAAGCCGTGGATGATCTGCAGCACCAGGTTGAAGAAGATGATCGGCGTCAGCAGCGGCAGCGTGATGCCGCGGAACCGACGGAACCGGCCGGCCCCGTCGATGGCCGCCGCCTCGTAGTACGTCACCGGGATCTGCCGCAGCCCCGCCAGGAAGATGATCATCGGCGAGCCGAAGGTCCACACGTTGAGCACGACCAGCGTGCCGAGCGCGAACCGCGGGTCGGCGATCCAGCCGGCGCCCTCGACGCCGAACCAGGACAGGATCTGGTTGACCAGCCCGTCGTTGCCGAAGATCCGCCGCCACAGGATGGCGATGGCGACGCTCCCGCCCAGCAGGGACGGCAGGTAGAACACCGACCGGTAGATCGCGAGGCCACGTAGCCCGCGGTCGAGGAACAGCGCCAGCCCGAGCGCGGCGGCGAGCTGGACCGGCACCGAGACGAACACGTAGGTGAACGTCACCCGCAACGAGGTGGCGAGCCGGTCGTCGGCGAACATCTCGACGTAGTTGCCGAACCCGATCCACCTCGGCGGATCGAGCAGGCTGAAGTCGGTGAACGACAGGTAGAGCGACGCCACCATCGGCCCCGCCGTGATGAGGAAGAGCCCGGCGAACCACGGCAGGAGGAAGAGGAGGGCGGCCTTGTTGTCACCCCGCTCAGCCGGCTTGGGCTTGGGCCGAACAGCGGTTTTCGGCGCGGACGGGGATGGTTTCGGCCTGGCCAGCTCCTGGATGGCGCTCATGAGAACTCCGGCAGGGCGGCCGGCGACCACCGCGGCGCGGTGCCGGCGTGGCGAGGGAGTGCCACCGGCCGCTCGCCGGGCGGCGGCGCGGGTGCCGGGTGTTGCGTCCCGGGCTTCGTGATGGCCGTCATCGCAGCTCCCCGGGCAATCCCAGGTCCGCGATGCGCACCGGCTGGCCGGTTGCCATTGACGTGTTCGCGGCCAGGCCCACCGCCACCGAGGCGAGGCCGTCGCGGAGGCCGGCCTGTCTGCCCAGGCGGTCGGCCGACGCGCCCCGGAACACGTCCGCCAGCAGCAGGGCGTCGCCGCCGCCGTGGCCGCCGCCGTCGGCCTCGGGGATGGGGACGGACTTCGCCGGCTGCCAGTGGTTCTGCACCGTCAGCCAGGCGCCGCCCCGGCGGCCGTCGGCGTCGTCCACCACCGAGCTCGCGTCGAGCACGAGCCGGCCGTCCGGGCCCGGGAGCACCGCCGCCCGTTCCACCACCTCCAGCTCCGCCCGGCCCGCGGTGCCGTTCACCGTCACGCGGTAGCCCTCCCACGGGCTGTGCGCGTTCAGCGAGTACGTCAGCACGGCCCCGCCGCCGTAGCCGACCATCACCGACAGGTTGTCCTCGATCGTGATGCCCGGCGCGAACACGTCCCGGTCCCGCAGGTACCCGTCGTGCCGCTCCGCCTCCCAGTACAGCGACCGCAGCGCCGGGTCCACCCGCAGGTCCAGCGCGAACGGGTCCGTGCTCGGCGGGTCCACCGTGCCGCGCGCCGGCCGCGGCCCGAGACCCCGCGCCCGCGCGTTCGCGTCGCCGTAGAACCGCAGGCCCCCGCTCGCGAACACCCACGCCGGCACGTCGGCCAGCCACCAGTTCATGAGGTCGAAGTGGTGCGACGCCTTGTGCACGGCCAGGCCCGCCGAGTTCGACTTCTCCCGGTGCCAGCGCCGGAAGTAGTCCGCGCCGTGCATCGTGTCCAGCACCCACTCGAAGTGCACCGACGTCACCTCGCCGATCTCACCCGACGCGATGACCTGCTTGAGCGCGGCGTTGCGCGGTGAGTACCGGTAGTTGAACGTCAGCACCAGCGACCGCCCCGTCTCCTCGACGGCGGCGACGATCTCCCGGCAGCCGGCGAGCGTCGTGGTCAGCGGCTTCTCCAGCACCACGTCCGCACCCGCGCGCATGGCCCGGGCGGCCAGCTCCGCGTGCGTCCAGTCGGGGCTGGTGACCACGACCGCGTCCAACCGCTGCTCGGTGATCATCCGCTCGAGGTCGGTGGGTGCGTAGCGGGCGGGACGGCCTCCGGCGAGGCCGTCCGCGTGGTCCATCCGGGCCGGGTTCGGCTCGCACCAGGCCAGCAACGAGGCCACGTCGGTGAACTCGCCCGCCAGCGCCCTGATGTACAGCTGCGCGCGGGCACCCGTGCCCACCACCCCGTAGCGTCGCATGCCGCCTCCGTCGTCGTCGCTGTCTCTCATGGGGACCGAACGAAACCCTCGTGCCGCACCGACCAGCCTTCGGCCGGGAACCCGGGACACGCCGGGCCGCCCTCCCACCCCGCCACCATCAACGCGAGCGCCGCGAGCAGGCCGCCGTTGCCCGGCAGGTACACCGGCAGCGCGTCGGTCTGCCAGTTGTGTCCATTGTGGAGGTAGGTGTTCTTCGGGCTGTCCCGCAACAGCAGGTCCACCGCCGGTTCGCCCAGCCGGGTGGCGGTCATGGCGAGTGCCGGGTAGTCCCAGCCCCACGTGCCCGCCCAGTCCCAGTCCGCCAGCACGTCGTGCAGCGTCGCCCGGACCACCGACGGGTCGACCAGCTCGGTCGCGGGCACCGGGCCGAGCGCGTACACCATCGACGGGTGGTCGGTGCGCACGGTGTACGGCGCCACCGCGATCGCGGCGTAGCGGCCGTCCCGGACCAGCGGGCGGGCCAGCCCGGACCGGACCTCGTCCCACCTCGGCTCCACCGGCTTCCCGGCCCGCACCCGCCACTGCTGCGCCACCCCGAGCGCCCACGCCCAGTAGGCCAGCTCGAACGGCGGGTTCCGCACCCGGTCGCGGAGGTCCGCGTACGACTCCTGCGCCGGCACGAGCGGGGGACCGAGCGAGAACCCGGCCGGCCCCGGCTCGGCCACGCCGGCCATGAAGTGCGCGGTCTCCTCGACGATCTCCTGGTAGTCGGCGGGGTCGCCGGCGCGGCGCAGCAACTCGGCCAGGTGGATCGGATGCGGTTGCTGCCACAGCAGGAACGGGCCGATGTGGCTCGGGCTCTCCCGGCCGTCGGGGCCGACCTGCTTGGGCCAGCGGGCACCCGCGTAGCCCTGGGTCGCGGCCGTCGCCCGCGCCACCGGCAGGATCCGCCGGTAGAAGTCCATACCGCGCCGCAGCAGCTCCGGCCGGCCCCACAGCGCGAAGTGCGCCGCGTGCCACCAGTGCATCTCCAGGTGGAACCGGCCCCGCCAGCTGTTGCAGGTCAACCCCGTCTCCTGCGGCGGCAGCGAGCCCGCGCACTGGATCGCCGTCAGGTACTGCGACAGCACCGCCCGCCGCTCCAGCTCGTGCGCGCGTGGATCGGTGCTGCCCGCGAGGTCCAGCGCCGCCCCGCCGGACCAGAACCGCGGCCAGTGCGCCCGGCTCGCGGCGAACACCCCCGGGGCGTCCACATCGGACGGTGTGCCGGCCGCGAACGACACCACCACCTCGAGCACCGGGCCGGACGCCCGCACGACCAGCTCGTGCGCGCCCGTCTGCCACACCTGCTCGCCCCGCACCCGCACGCGGTGCGCCGGTTCCGCGGCGCCGTCGAAGTGCCGCCACACCAGCACCCCGTGCGGCACCGGCTCGACGTCGGTCTCGTGCGCGTCGGGCCGGGACCAGTCCGCGGCGTCGTTCCACACCGCCGACCCGTACGGGAAGGCGATCCGCACGCCGAACGCGCCCACCGGCGCCTCGATCCGCACCGCCAGCGCGTCCTCGGCCGGATGGCACGCGGTCGTCACGCGCACGGCCCGGCCGGCGAGCGTCAGCTCGCTCGTGACCACCCCCGTCCACAGGTCGAGCACCTGCCGGCACGCCCCCACCTCACCCGGCTCGGGCGCGCGCAGCCCGGCCAGCCACACCAGGCCGATCCGCGCCAGGTCGAGCCGGTGCGGGTTGGCCCGCAGCCACCGGGTGCCCTCGTCCATGCCCGAGTCGTCGGCGCCGGTCATGGCCGGTGAATCCACATAGGACACCATGCCGCGGGCGGTGCGGTACGTGCGCAGCGGCAGCGCCGGCGCCGGGCCCGGGGCGCTGTGCCAGCCCCACTGGGACTGCGTGCCGAGCAGCGTGCCGGTGCCCACCGGGTAGCGGTCGGGGAAGGTCTGCAGGCCCGTCACGTCCACGGTCACGCACAGCTCGCCGTTGCCGACCGACAGCGCCGAGCCCGGGTCGATCCCGGTCACCTCGACCGCGTGCCGTGCCACCACGGCCCGCCGGTCGATCCGGCCGTCAGGAGACGGCATTCGTCAGCTCGGTGACGAACCGGTCGGCGCCCTGGTCCGGAGTGGACTGTCCGAACAGGACCGCCTGGTTGACGCGCATGAGGATGTCCACCGACTCGGTCGAGCCGGTCGGGCCGATCACGAAGTCACCGTCGACGAGCCCGCTCATCCGGTCCACGAAGTCGAACTCCACCTTGCCGGCCGCGTCGAGCGACGACTCCAGGTGCGCCCGCATCCGCGGGTTGGCCGGGATGCCGCGGTCCGCCTTGATGAGATCCGCCGCCCGCTGGTCCGAGATCAGGAAGTCCACCAGCTTCGCCGCGGCCTTAGTGTGCTCACTGCGCTTGCTGATCGTGTAGAGCTGCGAGGCCTGCAGCCACATCCCGGTGCCCTTCTCCGTGGTCTCCCCGGGAGCGCGCAGCAGGACCAGGTCCGCGCCGGACGCCTGCCGGTACGCGGTGATCAGGTTGGACCAGCCGAACATCATCGCCGCCCTGCCCTGGCCCATCAGCGACTGCTCGGGCGCGGTCTGCGCGTCGAGCTCGGCGGTCAGGCTGGCCGGGGGAGTGGCGCCGCGGCCCATCATCCGGGTGGTCATGGTGAACCAGTCGCGCACGGTCCTCTTCTCGATCGCGATCGTGCCGTCCTCGCCGTACAGGCCATCGCCGGTCTTCTGGTTCGCGTACAGGTCGAGGGTGTCCGGGGAGGTCGGGTCGTCCGAGCCGAACGTCCCGTCCGGGGCCTTCGCGGAGATCTCGGTCGCGAGGCGGGCGTAGTCCTCCCAGCTCCACGTGTCGTCGTCGGGCATCGCCACCCCGGCCGCCTTGAAAACAGCCGGGTTCGCGATGATGCCGTAGGTGTTCACGCCGGTCGGCACGCCGTACTGGACGCCCTCGAAGGTCCCGTTCGACAGGGCGGTCTCGTCCAGGCCGGACAGGTCGAGGTCCGCCGAGACCGACGTCAGGTCCAGCAGGACGCCGCGGTCGGCGTACTCGCGGGGGTAGGCGCCGCCCATGGTGATCACGTCCGGCTCGTCGCCGGCCGCGACCGAGGTGGCCAGGCGGTCGAAGTAGGAGTTGAAGTCGATCGACTCCGTCCTGACCGTGATGCCCGGGTTGGCCTTCTCGAAGGCGTCGACGGCCTGGTTGGTGATCTTCGCGCGGTCGTCGTTGCCCCACCAGGAGAACCGGATGGTCACCGGGCCGCCGTCCGCCGAGTCGCTGCCGCAGGCCGTGCTCAGCAGGACGAGCGCGGTGGCCACGAGACCGATCGTGATGCGCATGAGTTCGCTACTCCCTCGCCACGTCGTTGAGGTCGCCGAGAGCGGTCGTTTACACCGGTGTAAGTGGAGCATACGGGCGTGCCGGGGGTCAACGTCTTCTCCGCCTTCTCCGGTGGCCTGCTCAGTGGCCCTGACCGGTCGACTCCCGCACGATCAGCTCGTGGCCGACCACGACCTCCGCGCCGGCCGGCCGCGAGGGCGTGTCGGAGAGCCGGTCCATCAGCAGGTCGACGGCGGTGCGGGCGATCTCGGCGCGGCCCGGCGCCACGGTGGTGAGGCTGGGCCGGGCGAACCGGCCGTCCTCGATGTCGTCGAACCCGGCGACCGCGACGTCGTCGGGCACCCGCAGGCCGCGCTCGAACAGCACCCGCATGGCGCCGAGCGCGAGCACGTCGTTGAGCCCGAACACCGCGTCGACCTCGACACCGCGGTCGAGCATCCGGCGCAGGGCGGCGGCGCCGGTCTCGCGGGTCCACTCCAGCGCCGCGCCCGTGCGGGCCGGGTCGTGCTCGAGCCCGGCGGCGTGCAGCACGTCCAGGAACCCCTGTGTGCGCAGCGATCCGGCACCCGCGCCGCGCTCGTCGTAGGACCCGACCAGCGCGATGCGCCGCCGGCCGCGGGCCAGCAGGTGCTCGGTCACCGACCGCGCGCCGGCCACGTTCGCCATGGACACGTGGTGGACCTCGCCGTGCAGTGCCCGCTCGCCCAGCAGCACCAGCGGGTAGCCGACCTCCAGCCGCGGCGCGTCGCCGGGGCGCAGGCCGAGCGGGGAGAGGATCAGCCCGTCGGTCATGCGCCGCCGGTCGCTCGCCAGGACCTCCAGCTCCCGTTCGTGCACGCCGCCGGTCTGCTCGACCAGCACCGTGTGGCCGCGCTCGCCGGCGGCGAGGATGACCTCGTCGGTCAGCTCGGCGAAGTAGGGCAGCCGCAGCGACGGCACGGCGAGCGTGAGCATCCCGGTGCGGCCCTTGGCCAGGTTCCGGGCCGAGAAGTTCATCTGGTAGCCCAGCTCGGTGATCGCGGCGAGCACCCTGGTCCTGGTCGCCACGCTCACGTGCGGGAAGTCGTTGACCACGTTGGACACGGTCTTGACCGACACCCCGGCGAGCCGCGCGACGTCGCGCATCGTGGCGGACACGGCACCTCCAACCCGGCGAAAGTTACGGACCAGGGTAACCGGTTACCACCCGCTGGACCCATGCTTGTAACACGACCGGACTTGCCCCGGGCGTGATCGGCGTCGACAGTGGCCGCATGGCGACCACCGATCACCCACCCGCCGTGGAGCTGGCGGAGCCGGGAGAGTACGGCGACAAGGTGGTCGCCATTGAGCCGGGCGGCATCGAGCCGGTGCCCGACGCGGACAAGCACGGCCGGCCGATCCAGCTGCTGTGGACGTGGGCGTCGCCGAACCTGGAGTTCGCGACGGTGTTCGTCGGGGCGCTCGCGGTGTTCGCGTTCGGCCTGACGTTCTGGCAGGCGGTCCTCGCCGTGCTGACCGGCAACCTGCTCGGCGCGATCACCCACGCGGTGCTCTCCGCCCGCGGCCCGCGCTACGGCGTGCCGCAGATGGTGCTGTCCCGGCTGTCGTTCGGCTACTGGGGCAACCTGCTGCCGGCCGGCCTCAACTCGCTCATGGCCGGCGTGGGCTGGTTCGCGGTCAACAGCGTCAGCGGCGCGTTCGCACTGAACTCGCTGACCGGCCTGCCGACGCTGCTGTGCCTGGTGATCGTCGTGGTCGCGCAGCTGACGGTGGCGTTCTTCGGGCACAACCTGGTGCACGCGTTCGAGCGGTACGCGTTGCCGCTGCTGGCCGTCGTGTTCCTGGTCGGCACGGTGGTGGTGCTGGCCCGTTCGTCGCCGTCGACCGCCGCGGGCGGTGGCGGGCTGGGTGGGTTCCTGCTGACCGCGAGCGCCGCGTTCGGCTACACGGCGGGCTGGAACCCCTACGCCGCGGACTACACCCGCTACCTCCCGGCGGGCGTCTCCCACCGCGCGGCGGGCGTCTACGCCGGCCTGGGCGTGTTCGTGTCCTGCACGGTGTTGATGATCGCCGGCGCCGCGTCGGTCACCGCGGGCGCCGACTACACCGGGAACCCGACCACCGCGTACACCGGCGAGCTGCCGGCCGTGCTGTCCCACCTGACACTGCTGTGCGTGGCCGTGGGCGCGGTCGCCGCCAACGCGATCAACGTGTACTCCGGCGCGCTGTCGTTCCTGTGCCTGAACGTCCGGCTGTCGCTGGCCTGGCGCCGCGCGATCGTCGCCCTCCTCTTCGGTGCCGTCGGTTTCGTGCTCGCCTGGACCGCCCTGCCCGACGCCGGCCACGACTACGAGAGCTTCCTGCTCGTGATCGCCTACTGGGTCGCGCCCTGGCTCGCGGTCGTCCTGCTGGACCAGTGGCTGTACCGCGGCCGCGACGACAGCCCCCTGCTCACCTCCCCGGCCCACCACAACTGGGCCGGCCCGATCGCCATGCTCGTCGGCCTGGTCGCCTCGGTCGCCCTGTTCTCCAACCAACAGCTCTACACCGGCCCGGTCCCCGAGGCGGTCCCCTCCCTGGGCGACATCACCCCGGCGATCGGCTTCGCGGTGGCCGGCCTGCTGTACCTGGTGTTACGCCCACTTCGCCCTCCTGTGACCTGATCACCCCTACCCTGGGGACAACCTGGGGGAGGGGGGCGTCATGCAGATCATCGACACGGGGGCGATGGGCACCAGATCGGCCGTGCTGCGGTTGCGGCGGCGGGGGAGTGAGCTGAACTTCCTCGTGTTCCCGATGCTGCACGTCGCGACGCCGGCGTTCTACGCGGAGGTCGCGCGCCGGCTCGGCGGGTGCGCCGTGGTGGTGGCCGAGGGCGTGTCGGGCCGGTCGGTCCTCACCTGGGCGCTCACGCTGTCCTACCGGATCATTCCCGCCAACCGGCGGTCCGGGTTGGTCCTGCAACGCATCGACTACACCGCGCTCGGCGTGCCCGTCATCCGGCCGGACCTGTCCGGCGCGGAGTTCGCGCGGTCCTGGCGCACGCTGCCGCTGCGGTTGCGCCTGATGATCTGGTGCGTGCTGCCGGTCGCCGTCGTCGTGCAGCTGGTCGGCGGTCGCAAGCGGCTGCTGGCGCCGCGGGTCGCGCTCAACGACGACGATGTGCCGGACAGCGACGTGGGGGAGCGGTTCGACAGCGTGTTCCTGGGCGAGCGGGACGAGCGCCTGTTCGCCGCGCTGGCCGAGCTGCACGACACCCGGTCGCACGAACGGATCGACGTCGGGATCGTCTACGGCGCCGCGCACGTGCCCGACCTCGTCCACCGGCTCGCCGCGACGCTCGGGTACCGGCCCCGGACCGCGGACTGGATTACCGTCGTGGACTGGTGAACACAAGGGGAGGTTCGGCGTGTGGGCGTTGCGGCAACCGGCACCGTACGAGTTCGAGCGGGTGGAGGTGCCCGGCCCGGACCCGCGGGAGCTGGCGCCGGGTGAGGTGCTGCTGCGCTTCCGGCTCGGCGGCATCTGCGGCAGCGACCTGCCCGTGTTCGCCGGGGTGCGCGACGACGAGTTCTCGCACACCGGCACCGTCGGCGCGCCACTGCACGAGATCGTCGGCGACGTGGTGGCCTCCGCGGCCGGCCGCCTGAAGGCCGGCGACCGGGTGGTCGGCAAGGTCGCCACGTCCGACGGCCTGCGGGAGGTGCTCCGGGTGCCGGCCGACATGCTGCACCCGCTGGCGGACACGCTGCCCGACAGCGAGGCGATCATCGCGCAGCCGCTCGCCACCGTGCTGTGTGCGCTGGACCGGGTCGGACCACTCGCCGGGCGGCGGGCCGCGGTCCTGGGCCTCGGTCCCATCGGGATGCTGTTCGCCGCGGCGCTGAAGGCTCGCGGGTACCACGTGACCGGGGTGGACCGCGTGGACCGGGCCGCGGTCGCGAAGCTCTTCGGCATCGACGAGCCGGTCGTCGCCCAGACCCGCGACTGGGCCGCCGGGCTCGCCGACGCCGACCGGCCGGACCTCGTGGTCGACGCGATCGGCCACCGCCAGGACGTGCTGGCCGACTGCGTCGCGGCCGCCCGCCCGCACGGCGAGGTCTACGTGTTCGGCCTGCCCGAGGAACACTACGTGCTGCCGATGAGCCAGTTCTTCCGCAAGACGCTGGTCCTGCGTGCCGGCGCCACCACCGACTGGCCGGTCCACCTGGCCGCCGCGGAACGCTTCCTGCTCGACCACCGCGACCTCGGCCCGGCCTACGTCACCCACACCTACCGGCTGGCCGGCGCCCGGGAGGCGTTCCTGTCGGCACTGCACCCCGCCACCGGCCGGCTCAAGATCGCCCTGGTGCCGTGACGAGCGGGTTCGGGCACTGGACGCGGATCGAGTCGTTGCCCGCCTTCGCCTACACCGCCGACCAGGACATCCATGCGCCGGCGACCTGGGACCCGATCACGGCGCCGCCGACGAACCGGCACTGGCACCACGCCGGCAACCAGCGCGTCACCCTGGTCGCCGACAACGCCGGGCTGTCGGGGGTGTTCGACGCGCACGACGGGTACCTGTGGCTCACCGAACGCACGGGCGTCGGCCGGCTCCTCGACGGCACGGCCACCGTGGCGTCCACCTCGTACCACGAACGCGGCCCGCTGCCCCGGCGGTGGTTCGGGCCGGTGTTCTCCCGGGTGGCGGTCGACGGCGACGTCTCGCTGGAGCGGACCGTGCTGTGCCCGGCCGGGGAGCGGCCGTGGGTGCTGGTGCGCGTGGTCGTGCGGGCCGCCCGGGACGCCCGGCTGACGCTGGTCGAGGAGTGGGCCGTCCGACCGGCCACCGTGGACATCCGGGTGCCCGGGCGCGCGCCGGTGCCGCTCGACCCCGGCGCCGTCTCGGTGGTGGACAACGGGATCGAGACCGGGCCGCTGCCGCCGGGCACGCCGTGCGCCGGCACCCCGATCCGGCTCGACCGCGTCGACGGCGGCCCGGTGCGGGCCCGTGCCGACGGCCTGACCCTCGCCCTCGAGGCCGACCTCGACCTGGCCGCGGGGGCCGAGGAGGTGGTGCTGTTCCGGTTCGGGCTCGCCACCGGGGAGGCGGTGCCGGCGGACTGCTACGAGGACTCACTGCGCGAGGTCGCGTCCTGGCTTCCCCGGGGTGACCGCGAGCTGGCCTGGCACGCGGCGATGCTGGCCGGCGGCGCGTGCACCGACGGCGTGCTCGGCGGCCACACCCTCGACCAGGGCTCGGTGTACGCGTTCGGCGCCGGTTTCAACGGCGCCGCGCGGGATCCCGTGCAGCACGCGCTGCCGCTGGTCTACCTGCGGCCGGAGCTCGCGCTTTCGGTGCTGCGCAACACGTGTGCGTGGGGCAGCCCCGACGGCGACCTGCCGTACGCGCTCGACGGCCGCAAACAGCCGTGGACCGACCTGTTCCGGCCGTCCGACCAGAACCTGTGGGCGCTGTGGCTGGCCGCCGAGTACGCCGCCGCGACCGGCGACCTGGCCGCGTTCGCGCGACCCGTGGGGTACCACCCGCGCCACGGCGTCGCCCCGGTGCCGCTGGGGGAGCACCTGCGCCGCCAGTTCGAGTTCTTCGTGTCCGCGGTGGGTCTCGGCGAGCACGGGCACGTCCGCATCCGCAACGCCGACTGGAACGACCTCGCCGTGACCGAGAGCGGCGCCGACCGCGCGACGATGATCGACAAGGGCGAGTCGGTGCTCAACTCGGCGATGGCCGCATGGGTGCTGCCGGTGTACGCCGGCCTCGCCGACCGCCTCGGCCAGGCCGACGTCGCCCGGCAGGCCCGCGACCTGGCGCTGCGGTTGCGTGCGGCGGTGGCGGGGGAGTGGAACGGCCGGTGGTTCCGCCGCGCGTACGCCCCGGGCGCCGGCCCGGTCGGGGACCACGACCTGTGGCTGGAGGTCCAGCCGTGGGCGATCCTGTGCGGCGCGGCCACACCCGACCAGGCGTCGGCGCTGCTGGCCACCATCGACGAGACCGTGCGCGCGGACTCCCCGCTGGGCGCCCGGATCCGCTGGCCGGTCGCCGGCCGCCCCGAGGACCTGGCCATGCGCGGCTCGATCTGGCCCTCGGTGAACGCGACCCTCGTGTGGGCCGCCACCCGCGTCGATCCCGAGCTGGCCCGCGACGAGTGGCGGCGCATGACCCTGGCCGCCCACACCGCGGCCTACCCGGACGTCTGGGAGGGCACGCTGTCGGGGCCGGACTCCTACCTGGCGCCGGAGCTGCCGCGCCCCGGCCGGACCTGGTCGCTGCCGGCGATCGGCCTGGCGATGCAGGCGTACCCGGTGTCGAACCTGCACAGCCACGCCCAGCCCCTGCTCGCCTACCTGCGCCTACTCGGCGTCGAACCCGGCCCGGCCGGTGAGCTTCGGGTGGGCGCCGGCGACTTCGCGAGCCGGGTGCTGACCGTCCGCCCGGACGGCTCGGGCCGGCTCCACACCGCGGGCGAGGTCACGGTACGCACGGCGGCCGGTGCGAAAAGGACCGGCTCGGGCGTCCTGACCTGGTGACCGGTGGTTGTGCTCGCCCCGTGTGGTGCGATCGACTAGACCTGTCCGTCACAGCGTGGAAAGGACTGGGGGACATGAACTGGGGACGTCGAATCATCCTGCTCGCGTCGGTGCTGGCGCTCGGTGCGGTCGTGCCGGCCGCGCCCGCGCTCGCCGAGACACCGACCCTCGCGGCCACCTGCGGAGTGGACATCGTCACCGACGGGGTGCGGGCGCCGAGGATCACCGTCGACGGCAGCTTCCAGCTGGCCGGGAGTGCGTCGGCGTCGGTCCGCGTCGGTGAGCAGGTCGTGGCGAGCGGTTTCCAGTTCCGCGTCGCGTTGGACTGGGCCGTACTGGGGCCGGAGCTGACCTCCCGTGGCGTCACCCGGTTCGACAACGGCTCGATGCTCGCGGCGTGGCTCGACTGGGTCGAGAACGGTGTCCAGGACTGGCCGATCGCGCTGGACAGGTACACCGAGTACCCGGACATCGCCGGCTTCCCGGTCGAGCAGCTCGGCACCGGGATCAGCACCGCGCCGCTGGACCTGGAGCTGCGTGCCCCGGTCGCACCGGGCGTCGTCGAGCTGTCCAACTACGGCGACGTGTACGTGGACCTGCACAAGTACACGTCTCCCCAGGTGGCGGTCACCGCGCGCTGTGTGCCGGTCGCGGGGCAGGACCAGCGGTACGGGCAGGTCACCGTGCTGCCCTGAACCACTTCGCCGGGCACGGCACGTCGTGGGCCGGTTCGCGGGTGTGCTGTGGCAAGATCGCGCGGTGCGTTTTCATGCCGACCTGCACATCCACTCGAAGTACTCGCGGGCCTGCAGCCGGGACTGCGACCTCGAGCACCTGACGTGGTGGGCGCGGCGCAAGGGTGTCACGCTGGTCGGCACCGGTGACTTCACGCATCCCGCCTGGTTCGAGCACCTGCGGGACAACCTCGTGCCGGCCGAGCCGGGGTTGTTCCGGCTGCGCGAGGACCTGGACAGCGACATCGCGCGGCGCCTGCCGCCGAGTCTCGCCGGCCGGGTCGTGCGGTTCATGCTGTCGGTGGAGATCTCGACGATCTACAAGCGCGGGGACCGGACCCGGAAGGTCCACCACCTGATCTACCTGCCCGACTTCGACTCCGTGGCCAGGTTCAACGCCCGGCTCGGGAAGATCGGCAACCTCGGCTCCGACGGCCGCCCCATCCTCGGGCTGGACTCCCGGGACCTCCTCGAAGTCACCCTCGAGTCCAGCGAGCACGGCTACCTGGTGCCCGCGCACCTGTGGACGCCGTGGTTCGCCGTGCTGGGCTCGAAGTCCGGGTTCGACGCGGTGGCGGACTGCTACGCCGACCTCGCCGACCACGTCTTCGCGGTGGAGACCGGCCTGTCCAGCGACCCGGCGATGAACTGGCGGGTGTCGTCGCTGGACCGGTACCGGCTGGTCAGCAACTCCGACGCCCACTCACCGCCGATCCTCGGCCGGGAGAGCACCGTGTTCGACACGGACCTCGACTACTTCGCGGTGCGTGCCGCCCTGGAAACCGGCGACGGTCTCGCCGGCACCGTGGAGTTCTTCCCGGAGGAGGGGAAGTACCACGTCGACGGGCACCGCAGGTGCGGGGTGCGGCTGGACCCGGTCGAGACCCGCGCACTCGGCGGCACCTGCCCGACCTGCGGCAAGCCCGTGACGGTCGGCGTGCTGAGCCGCGTCGAGGAGCTGGCCGACCGGCCCGAGGGGCACCGCCCGGCCGGCGCGCCGGAGTTCCACAACCTGGTCCCGCTGCCCGAGATCATGAGCGAGATCGTCGGCACCGGCCCGAAGAGCAAGAAGGTCCTCACCGAGATCGACCGGTTGACGGCCACCTTCGGCCCGGAACTGTCGATCCTGCGGGAGGTCCCGGCCGACGAGTGCGAACGCGGCTGGCCCCTGCTCGCCGAGGCGTTGACCAGGCTCCGTCGCGGGCAGGTCATCAGACACGCCGGCTACGACGGCGAGTACGGCGAGATCCGGCTGTTCGAGCCGAACGAGCTGGCCAGCCGGAAGCTGGTGGCGGCGCCGGCCCTGTTCGAGGAGCCGTCGCTGTTCGACGAGCAGCCGGCGGAGGAGCCCACCGCGGACATCGCGGTCGCCGAGCCGGGCCTGTTCGACGACGTGCCGGAGCTCGCCGCCCGTCCCGCCGACCCGGAACCGGAGGTGGCGGAGGAGCCCGAGGAGCCGGAACCCGAGCCGGAGCCGGAACCGGAGGAGCCCTACGACGGCCCGGGCCTGTTCGACGACCTACCCGAGCCCGCCTTCCACGCCCCAGCCGCCCACCGCGACGAGGAGTTCACTGGCGCGCCGGTGGGTAGGCGGGTCATGCCGGCGCTCAGCGAGTTGGCCGGGTCCGGCAGCGCGGCGCTCGACGAACTGACCCGGTCCACCGAACCGGTCTCCGTCCTCGACGGGCTCGATCCCGACCAGCGGGCCGCCGCGGGCAGTGGGCCCGGCCCCCTCCTGATCATCGCCGGGCCCGGCACCGGCAAGACGCGGACCCTCACCCACCGCATCGCGTACCTGGTCACCGAGCGCGGCGTGCCGCCCGAGCAGTGCCTCGCCATCACGTTCACCCGGCGTGCCGCAGAGGAGATGGTCGAGCGGCTCGCCACTCTCGTCCCGGGCCACGCGCCGCGGCTCACCATCGCCACCTTCCACTCCCTCGGCGTGCGGATCCTGCGCGAGCAGCACGCCCGCGCCGGCCTCTCCGCGAACTTCGGGATCGCCGACCCCGCCACCCAGCTCGCCATCGCCGAGGAGGTGAGCGACGACCCCCGCGCGCTCCTCGCCGCCCGCCGCGCCGGCGACTCCGACCACGCGGTCGAGCAGTACCTCAAGGCGCTCCGCCAGCGTGACCTCGTCGACTTCGACGACCTCGTCAACCTCCCGCTCACCCTGTTCGAGGCCGATCCCGACCTCGCCGCCCGGTACCGCGACCGGTACCGCTGGGTCTCGGTCGACGAGTACCAGGACGTCGACGAGCGGCAGTACCGGCTCCTGCGCCAGCTCGCCACCCCGGACGGCAACCTCACCGCCATCGGCGACCCCGACCAGGCCATCTACCGCTTCCGCGGCGCGGACGTCGGCTTCTTCCTCCGCTTCACCCACGACTTCCCGGCCGCCCGCACCGTCACGCTGACCAGGAACTACCGCTCCAGCGCGCACATCCTCGCCGCGTCGGTGAGCATGATCGCGCCGACCACGCTGGTCGCCGACCGCGAGCTCCACCCGATGGGCGAGTACGGCGACGCGCTCGTCGGCGTCCACCACGCGCCGTCCGAGCGCGCCGAGGCCGAGTTCGTCGCCCACACCATCGACCGCCTGCTCGGCGGCGGCGCGTTCCACTCCTTCGACAGCGGCCGCGTCGAGTCCCACGCCGACGCGCACGGCCTGGGCTTCTCGGACTTCGCCGTCCTCTACCGCACCGACCGCCAGGCCCGGGCGGTCATGGAGGCGCTGTCCCAGGCGGGCTGGCCGTGCCAGAAGCGGTCCCACGACCGCCTGTCGGACCGCCCGGGCGTGGACGTCCTCGCGGCCGAGCTCGCGCACACGCCCCCGGGCCCGCTCCGCGACCGCCTCCACACCGCCGCCCGCACCCTGACCGACCGCGGCGCCGAGGACCTCCACACCGCCCTCGACCTGCTGACCCCACTGGCCGACCGCTGCGGCGACGACCTGGAGCGGTTCCTCACCGAGCTGTCCCTCGGCGTCGAGGTCGACACCTGGGACCCCCGCGCCGACCGGATCTCGCTGCTGACCCTGCACGCCTCGAAGGGCCTGGAGTTCCCGGTGGTGTTCGTCGTCGGCTGCGCGGACGGGCTGCTGCCCCTGCGCTGGCCCGGCACGAAGCCGACCGAGGAGGAGACGAACGAGGAGCGCCGGCTGCTGTTCGTCGGCATGACCCGCGCCCAGCGGCACCTCTACCTCACCCACGCCGGCGACCGCTCACCCTTCCTGTCCACAGTGGACAGCACGGAACGGGTCGGCGACACCCACAGGCGCAAGCCGAAGGACGTCCAGCTCCGGCTGCTGTAACCAATCCCGCGCCGCGCCCGAGGGGCACCCGCCCTGAAAGGCGCTTTCGGGACGTGGCTGCTTGCCCTGAAAGGCGCGTTCGAGACATGCCCGATGCCCTGAAAGGCGCGTTCGAGACGTTGAGCGTCCTGAACGCGCCTTTCAGGGCGGGGCCGGTGTCCTGAACGCGCCTTTCAGGGCAGGTCGCCACGCGCGGCGATACCCGGCCCGCGAAGCCGACGACCCCACCAGCGCCGAGAAGATCTTGGCGCCGTGGGCAATCCGCCGTCGCGGGGGACTCGAATGCGTGGTGGAGGGCGAGGAGTGCGCCCCTACCGCCAAGGAGTTACCCCATGCTTCACGAGCAGCAACCCGGCCCGGCGCCGCGTGAGCCGGGCACGGTGTCCCGGCGCAAGCTGATCATCACCGGCACGAGTCTTGCCGCGGCCGGTGTGGCCGTCGGCGCCGCCGCGTCGATTCCCTTCACCGCGGGCGACGACGCGACCGCCGCGCCCGGGGCCGCGGGTGACGGCCCGAAGAAGCCGGTGATGGTGTACCTCCGGCCGGGCGGGAGGTTCGACGTCTTCGTCGGCGAGGAACGTGTCCAGCTCACCGACCACGCGTTCGCCCGACGCCTGACCGACGCCGTCCAGGCGCTCTGAAAGAGGTAGCACGACCATGTCTTCCCACCGCGAAGCCCCGGAGATCTCGAAGGACCCGGTCGCCGACTCGACCGACGTCTACGCGTTCGTCAGCCCCGACAAGCCCGACACGGTCACCCTGATCGCGAACTACGTGCCCTTACAGGCACCCGCCGGCGGCCCGAACTTCTACGAGTTCGGCGACGACGTCCTCTACGAGATCCACATCGACAACACCGGCGACGGCAACCCCGACGTCACCTACCAGTTCTGGTTCACCACCGAGGTCCGCAACCCCAACACCTTCCTCTACAACACGGGCCCGATCCTCACGCTCGACTCGCCGAACTGGAACCGCCGGCAGTTCTACTCGGTGACCCGCAAGGACTCCCGCGGCCGCACGCAGCAGCTCGCCAAGCGGGTGCCCTGCCCGCCCTGCAACATCGGCCCACTGTCCACACCGAACTACACCAAGCTCGCCGACGCGGCGGTGAAGGACCTCGGCGGCGGCCGCCGGGTGTTCGCCGGGCAGCGTGCCGAGGGCTTCTACGTCGACCTCGGCGCGATCTTCGACCTGCTCGACCCGCGCCCGTTCGCCGACGCGCACGAGCACTTCGGGCTCAAGAAGTTCCCGCAGTCCGGCCCGGGTGTCAACGCCACCAAGAACTTCAACGTGCACACGATCGCGCTGCAGCTGCCGATCACGGACCTGACCAGGAACGGCTACCAGGGCAAGGACCCGGCCGACCCGCGTGCGGTCATCGGGGTGTGGACCGCGGCGAGCCGCCAGCGTGTGCGGATGCTCGACAGCGAGCAGAACAACACCTGGTCGACCGGCCCGTACCGGCAGGTGTCGCGGCTGGCCAACCCGTTGTTCAACGAGGTCATCGTTCCCATGGGGCAGAAGGACCTCTGGAACACCCAGACCCCGGCCGGCGACAGCCGCTTCGCGAAGTTCGTCGCCAAGCCGGAGGTCGCGCAGCTGCTGCCCGTCCTGTTCCCCGGCGTGTTCCCGAACCTGGACGTGCTGAACAAGTCCGGCACCCCGCGCGCCGACCTGCTCGCCATCCTGCTGACCGGTATCCCGGCCGGGCTCATCCCCGGCTTCCAGAACTTCACCGGCCAGACGCAGGCGGACGAGATGCGGCTCAACACCGCCATCCCGCCGTCGGCCAAGCCGAGCATCTACGGCCTGCTGGGCGGCGACCTCGCCGGCTTCCCGAACGGCCGCCGGGTGTTCGACGACGTCGTCGCGATCGAGCTGCGGGCCGTCGCCGGCGCCACGTACGCGTTGGTGGACAAGAACTTCACGCCCGACCCGGCCGCGGCGCAGGTCGACGACGGGGTCACCCCGGACAGCCTGGACATCCCGTTCCTGAACCGGTTCCCGTACCTCGGCGTGCCGAACAGCGGGTTCTTCACCCCGTCGAAGTGAGGTGAGCTGACATGGACAGCCTGGTCCTGGACATCGGCGGGGACGTCGGCGCACTGGTGATCCACGCCGGCCCGGAGCTCGCCGAGCAGGAGATCGAGATCAGCCCGACGACCGCCGACCCCGCCGCGCACCGCGAGCACAACGTGGTGCACGCGAGGAGGGACCGCTACCGCACCGCGTACACTGCCGTTTTCCCGAGCGTGGCCGCCGGCGACTACACTGTGTGGCAACGCGACGGCTCACCGCACGCGGTCGTGACCATCCGCGGGGGTGCGGTCACCGAGCATCACATGTGAGCGCAGGCGTACGCCCACCGGGCACTCGAATCCCCCTCGAGTGCCCGGTTCACGTGTGCACACCGCGATTACTCACCGCACATTTCGTGACCTCGTCACTGTCGGCCGCTAGTCCGACCGGATTACCGTGGTCTAGCCGATAGCGAGGTTTCCGAAATGGTCACAAGGTTAGATGAGCTGGGATTACTGACACACGAGGAGAAGCTCGCCCTCCTCGCGACACTGCTCGAGTCGACGGCACGCCAGGAACCGGACGGGGACGCCACGCCAGTCCCGTCGGGCCGCAACCCCATGGCGGAGCTGCGTTTCGAGCTGCTCGGCCCGCTGGTGATCCGGCACGGCGACGCGGACGTGGCGCCGAGCGCGCCCAAGCTGCGGTTGATCCTCGCCACGCTTCTGTTCAACGCCAACAAACCCGTCGGCGCGTCGATGCTCGCCAGAGAGCTGTGGAACGACGGTGCGCCCCGCACCGCCCACTCGACGCTGCAGACCTACATGTTCAAGCTGCGCCGGCTGTTCCAGTCCGTGCTGGGGCTCTCGGTCGAGCACGTCACCCGCGAGGTGCTGCAGACCTGCTCCGGCGGGTACGTGTTGCGGGTGGACACGTCCCAGTTGGACATCACCGAGTTCGACCAGCTGGTCACCACCGGCTCGACGGCCATGCACGCCGGTGACTACGAGAAGGCCGCCACCGACCTGCGCCGCTCGCTCTCGCTGTGGCGCGGCCAGGTCGTCCACCACGGACAGTGGGGCACCCTGCTGCGCGCGCAGGTCGCGCGGCTGGAGGAGCGGCGTTTCTACGCCCACACCACGAGAATCGACGCCGACCTGTGTCTGGGGCGGCACCGCGAGATGATCAGCGAGCTGGCCTCGCTGGTCGTGGAGCACCCGCTGCACGAGTCGGCGCACGCGATGCTGATGGTCGCGCTCTACCGCGCCGGCCGGGCGTCCGCGGCACTGGAGCTGTACATGCGTTTCCGGCAGCGGATGCTGCACGAGCTGGGTATCGAGCCGTCGGAACGGATCCGGTCGCTGCACATGGCGTTGCTGTCGGCGGATCCCGTGCTCACCGACCGTTCCCTCACCTCGGAGATGCTGCTGGACCGGCTCACCCAGCCACGCAGGGACGGTTCGTCCACTGTTACCGGTGGGTGACCTCGCCCCGACTATGTTCGGGTTGGCCGCGCATCAGGAGGAAACCATGACTTCTTTGCCAACCGGGAAACTGCACTTCACCAACGACCCGGCGCTGCTCTCGAGGGTGCTGCAGCCGTACGCGCGCCCGAAGACCCAGTATCTCAAGTCCGCGACGGTCGAGGTCGCGGGCGGGTCCGCCAGTGCCGAGGGCCGGTTCTCCATCCCGTTCCCGTGCTACATCGACGACACGGGCCACCTGAACTCGGTCGAGGTGAACATCTGCTTCAACCAGCTGATGTACTACCTGATCGCGAAGTGTGTGCAGGAGCGGGCGGTCGCGGAGTTCGACGACTGGACGATGGACGACTACTGGGCCAAGCAGCTGCCCGACATGCTCATCGCGCGGTTCGAGAGCCACTTCAAGCGCCCCATCGACTCGGCCGACTTCTCCGGCGAGGTGTCCTTCGCCGAGTGCCGCAGGACCAACCGCAGCCGCCCCGTCCAGATCGTCGACATGCCGTGGCGTTTCTGGGACACCGCGGGCGGTTTCGCCCAGGGCGAGGTGCGGATGGCGTTCGTCGACCCGCCGGGCATGAGCGTCCGCGACGCCGCGTGAGGGAGTTCCTACCGTGACACCCCAGTTACGTACGCTCGTCGACGTCGTCCGCCAGCACGCGGCACGCCGCCCGGACACGGCCGCGATCGTCTGCGAGGGTCGCCGGATCGACTATGCCACCCTGCACCGGGTGACCAACCAGGTGGCGCACGGCATCCAGGCCGCCGGCGCCCGTCCCGGCGACCGGATCGCCTACCTCGGCAAGGAGTCCGAGCACTTCTACGAGCTGCTCTTCGGCGCGGCCAAGACCGGGACCGTGCTGGTGCCGATCAACTGGCGCCTCGCCGCCGACGAGGTCGAGCACATCCTGCGGGACTCGGGCACCACGCTGTTGTTCGTCGACACGGACTCGTCGCCGGTGGCCGCGCGGCTCGCACCCGAGCTGCCCAAACTGTCCACTGTGGTCCCACTGGACGAGCCGGGTGCGCCGGGTGCGGGGTTCACGTCGTGGGTGGCGTCCCGGCCGGACGTGAACATCCTGGCGCGGGTCACCCCGGACACGCCGGTCGTGCAGATGTACACGAGCGGCACCACCGGCCTGCCCAAGGGCGTCGTGCTGGCGCACCGGAGCTTCTTCGCCGTGCGCAACGCACTCGCGACGGCCGGCCTCGACTGGATCGACTGGCGCGAGGGCGACCGCAGCCTGATCGGCATGGCGGGCTTCCACATCGGCGGGATCTGGTGGGCCACACAGGGTTTCGCCGCCGGGGTGACGAACGTGGTGATGCGTGAGTTCACCACGGCGGGTGCGGTGGAGCTGATCAGGACGCTCGGCGTGACGACCGCGTGCATGGTGCCCGCGATGCTGCGCCTGCTGCTGGCCGAGCCTGGTGTGTCCTCTTCGGACTTCACCTCCCTCCGGAAGATCATCTACGGTGGCGCCCCGATCTCCGCCGCGCTGCTGGCCCGGTGCGTGGAGGGTTTCGGCTGCGAGTTCGCCCAGATCTACGGGCTCACCGAGACCGGCAACACGGCCATGTGCCTGCCGCCGGGCGACCACACGCCGGACAGCGGCAAGATGCAGGCGGCGGGGCGGCCGTACCCCGGTTTCGAGGTGAAGGTCGCCGACAGCGAGGGAAACCCGCTGCCGCCGGGCGAGATCGGCGAGGTCTGGCTGAAGACCCCGGCCGCGATGCTGGAGTACTGGAACCTCCCCGACGCCACGGCCAGGACCCTCGTCGACGGCTGGGTGGTCACGGGCGACGCGGGCGTGCTGGACGAGGACGGCTACCTGTTCATCCGCGACCGCATCAAGGACATGATCATCGTCGCGGGTGAGAACGTCTACCCGGCCGAGGTCGAGCACGTGATCGGCCGCCACCCGAAGGTCGCCGAGTCCGCCGTGGTCGGCGTCCCGGACGAACGCTGGGGCGAGGTCGTGCACGCCTTCGTCGCCCCCGTGGAGGGCGAGACCCTGACCGAGCGCGAGCTGGCCCTGTTCCTCAAGGGCAAGCTGGCCACGTTCAAACAGCCCCTGCGGTACGAGTTCATCGAGAAGGTCCCGAGAAACCCCAGCGGCAAGATCCTCCGCCGCGAGCTCCGCGAGCGCTTCTGGCAGGGCCACGACCGCCGCGTCAGCTGAGCTCTTTCCCTGACAGGCCCACCGGTCCCGCGCCGGTGGGCCTTTTCTCGTGCGCCGTGTGGTGCGTCGCCGACGGCAGTCCGCCCCGGGAGCCGGTGGCTCCCGGGGCGGAACGCCGGCCGGACCGTCAGGCGACGTCGCCCAGTTCGTCGTCCAGGAGGTCGAACAGGTCGTCGGCCGTGATGGCGTTCAGGTCTTCCCGAGGTGGTTCGGCCGTGGCCCGGTCGCGCCACTTGGTCAGGAGGCGTTGGAGGGCCGCCGCCACGTCCGTCTCGCCGGTGTCGGCCGGGGAGAGGTGGTCGAGGGCCGTCTCCAGGGCGGCCAGGCCTTCGGTCAGGGCACGCAGGCGCAGCCGGGACTGGCTGCCGCCCAGTTCGGACAGCAGGTGCTCGACCAGGGCCTGGGGTGTCGGGTAGTCGAACGTCAGCGTCGCCGGGAGTTTCAGGCCGGTCGCGGCGTTCAGGCGGTTGCGGAGCTCGACGGCGGTCAGGGAGTCGAAGCCCAGCTGCTTGAACGCCTGCTCCGCCGCGATCGACTCGTGGTCGCCGTGGGCGAGGACCGTGGCCACGTTCGCGCGCACCAGGTCCAGCAGCAGCGTGCGCTGCTCGTCCTCGGGGAGACCGGCCAGCTGCTCGGCCGGCGCGACCGTCGGCCGGCGCGTGCCCGTGCGGCGGGGCCTGGTGAACGACCGCAGCGGTGGCGCCACGTCCGTCGCCGTGCGGAGGGCCGTGAGGTCCAGCTTGACCGGGACCAGGTGGGGCTCGCCGGCGCGGCAGGCCGCGTCGAACAGGGCCAGGCCCTCCTCGACCGTGTGGGCGTGCACGCCGCCGCGGTTGATCCGGGCCAGGTCGGCCTCGTTCAGGTGGCTCGTCATCGCGCTGTCGTTCGCCCACAGGCCCCACGACAGGGACACCGCGCCGGGGCGGGACGTCGCCAGCGCGTCCAGGTAGGCGTTCGCCGCGGCGTAGTTCGCCTGGCCCGCGGTGCCGAGGACGCTCGTGGCCGACGAGAACAGGACGAACAGGTCCACGTCCCCGACCAGCTCGTCCAGGTTGCGGGCGGCGTCGACCTTGGGGCGCAGGACCCGGTCCAGCTTCTCGGGGGTCAGGGACTCCAGCGTGCCGTCGTCCACCACACCCGCGGCGTGGATCACGGCCGACAGCGACGGGATGTCCGCCAGCAGCGACTCGAGCGCGGACCGGTCGGCGGCGTCACACGCGACCACGGTGACGTCCGCGCCGAGTGCCGTCAGCTCCTCGGCCAGCTCGGCCGCGCCGGGGGCGTCCGGGCCGCGGCGGGAGGTCAGCACGAGCCGTTCGGCGCCGTGCGCGGTGACCAGGTGGCGGGTCAGCGCGGCGCTCAGGGCGCCGGTGCCACCGGTGATCAGCACGGTGCCGGCCGGGTCGAACAGCCGGTGGTCCGCTGTGGACAGCGCCGGTGCCAGGCGGGGCACGGTGATCGCGCCGGCGCGGATGGCCAGCTGCGGCTCGTCGGGCAGGTTCGCCAGTGCCTGCTCGGACTCCGGGGTGCCGTCGACGTCCACGAGCGTGAAGCGGTCCGGCTGCTCGGTCTGCGCGGAGCGCACCAGGCCCCACACGGCCGCCCCGGCCAGGTCCTCACCGGTCGTCGCGCCCTGGGTGACCACGACCAGGTCGCCGGTCGCCGACCGCAGCGCGGCCAGCGTCTCGTGCAGGACCGCGTGGACGTCGCCGCCCGGTTCGATCCGCCGGACCTCGGCCGGTGACACGGGTCCGGACGCGGGCGCGGGGACCCAGTCCAGCCGGTAGAGCGAGTCGGGGCCGGTGCTCAGCGCGTCCGCGCTGACCGGGCGGGCGACCAGCGTCTCGACCGACGCGACCGGAGCACCGGTTGTGTCCACAAGGGACAGTGTGTACGCGTCCTCGCCAACCCGCCGGATCCGCACCCGCACGGAGGTCGCCTCGGCGTCGAACACCCGGACGCCGCTCCAGCTGAACGGCAGCACCACCTGGCCGTCCGGCCGGTCCGGCACGAACAGCACGTGGAGCGCCGCGTCGAGCAGCGCCGGGTGGATGCCGTAGCGGTCGGCGCCCGTCCGGACCTCCTCCGGCAGCGTCACCTCGGCGAACAGCTCGTCGTCCTGCTGCCACGCCGCCGTCACGCCCTGGAAGGCGGGCCCGTAGTCGACGCCCAGGCCCGCGATCCGGTCGTACAGCTCCGGCACCGGCACCGGTGTCCCGGCCGGCGGCCAGTCGATCCGCTCCACGGTGGCCGGGTCGCCGGTGGTGAGCAGGCCGCTCGCGTGGAGCGTCCACGGCTCGCCGGTGTCCTCGCGCCGGGAGTGGACGCGGACCGGGCGGCCGTTCTCCGCCGGCTCGCCGACCTCGACCTGGACGTGCACCGCCCGCTCGGTCAGCACGAGCGGCGCGTGCAGGGTCAGCTCCTCGACGACATCCAGCTCGGTCTGCTCCGCCGCCCGCCGGGCGAGCTCGACGAACGCCGTGCCGGGCAGCAGCACCGTGCCGTGCACGGCGTGGTCGGCGAGCCAGGCGTGGTCGCGCAGGGACAGCCGGCCGGTCAGCACGACCCGCTCCTCCTCGGCCAGGCCGAGTGCCGCGCCGAGCAGCGGGTGGTCGGTGCCCCCGAGCCCGAGCCCCGTCGCGCTGCCCGCCGACTCGGGCGTGATCAGCCAGTACCGCTGGTGCTGGAACGCGTAGGTCGGTAGGTCCACCCGGTTCGCCCCGGGGTAGAGCGCCGGCAGGTCGAGCCGGACACCGCGCGTGTGCAGCCGGCCGGCCGCCTCGACGACGCCGGTCACCTCGTCGCGGTCGCGCCGGGTGGCCGGCACGAACGCGTCGCCGCCGATCGCCGTCAGCGCCGCGTCGGGGCCGACTTCAAGGAAGGTCCGGACTCCGGCGGCCTCCAGGGTCGCGACCGCGTCGGCGAACCGGACCGCGCGCCGCACCTGGTCGACCCAGTACTCGGGGTCGGTCCACGCGCCCGGCTGCCCGGTGACGGTGGAGATCACCGGGATCGTGGGCTCGGCGTAGGAGCTCTCGGCGGCCACCGCCCGGAACTCGTCGAGCATCGGTTCCATCAGGGGCGAGTGGAAGGCGTGGGAGACGGTCAGCTGCTTGGTCTTGCGGCCCTGCTCGGCGAACACGGCCGCGATGGCCCGGGCCTCGGCCGCGGCGCCGGAGATGACGACGGAGTTCGGCCCGTTGATCGCGCCGATACCGACCAGGTCGGTGAGGTGCGGGGTGATCTCGTCCTCGGTGGCCTGGATGGCGATCATCGCCCCACCGGACGGCAGGGCCTGCATCAGCCGGCCCCGGGCCGTGACCAGCCGCGCCGCGTCCGCGAGCGAGAACACCCCGGCGACGTGTGCCGCGGCCAGCTCACCGATCGAGTGGCCGGCCAGGAGGTCCGGCTTGACGCCCCAGGACTCGAGGAGCCGGAACAACGCCACCTCGAACGCGAACAACGCGGGCTGGGTGTTGCCGGTGTCGTTCAGCCCTTCGCCGGAGGTGATCACGTCCCGCAGCGACGGGTCGAGGTGCGCGCACACCTCGTCGAACGCCGCCGCGAACACCGGGAAGGCCTCGTACAGCGCCGAACCCATGCCGGCCCGCTGCGCGCCCTGGCCGGTGAACAGCACGGCGAGCCTGCCGCCGACGGGGGACCCGGTGAGCACGTTCGGCGCGGGTGTGCCGGCGGCGAGGGCGTCGAGCCCGGCCAGCAGTTCGTCCCGGGAGGCGCCGGTCACCACCGCGCGGTGGTCGAACGCGACCCGCGTGGTCGCCAGTGACAGACCGACGTCGGCGAGCCGCGGCTGCCCTTCCGCGAAGGCCCGCAACCGTGCGGCCTGGTCCCGCAGCGCCTGCTCGGTCCGGCCCGCCACCACCCACGGCACCGCCCTGAAGGACCCCTTCGGGACGTTGAGTGTCCCGAAGGGGTCCTTCAGGGCATCCGGGGCGGTCGGGGCGGGGGCGGTCGGGGACTCCTCGACGATGACGTGCGCGTTGGTGCCGCTCACCCCGAACGACGACACCCCGGCTCGCCGCGGCCGCCCGTTCCGCTCCCACGGCACCGCGGACCTCAGCAGCTCCACCGAGCCGGCCGACCAGTCCACCTTCGGGCTCGGCTCGTCGACGTGCAGTGTCCTCGGCAGGACGCCGTGCCGCATGGCCAGGACCATCTTGATGACCCCGCCGACGCCGGCGGCGGCCTGCGTGTGGCCGATGTTGGACTTCAGTGAGCCGAGCCACAGTGGACGGTCGCGGTCCTGCCCGTAGGTGGCCAGCAACGCCTGCGCCTCGATCGGGTCGCCGAGCGTCGTGCCGGTGCCGTGTGCCTCGACGGCGTCCACATCGGACGGTGTGAGCCCGGAGCTGGCCAGTGCGCCGCGGATCACCCGCTGCTGCGACGGCCCGTTCGGCGCGGTCAGCCCGTTCGACGCGCCGTCCTGGTTGACCGCCGAGCCACGCAGGAGCGCGAGCACCGGGTGCCCGTTGCGCCGCGCGTCCGACAGCCGCTCCACGACCAGCACGCCCACACCCTCGGCCCACGCGGTTCCGTCCGCCGACGCGGCGAACGCCTTGCACCGGCCGTCCTTCGCGAGGCCGCGCTGCCGCGAGAACTCGATGTACAGCCCCGGCGTGGCCATGACGGTCACACCGCCGGCCAGTGCCAGCGCGCACTCGCCGGACCGCAGCGCCTGTGCGGCCAGGTGCAGTGACACGAGCGACGACGAGCAGGCGGTGTCGATCGTCACGGCCGGGCCCTCGAACCCGAGCGTGTAGGCGACCCGCCCGGACGCCACGCTGCCGGCGGTTCCCGTGCCCCAGAAGCCTTCCACGCCCTCGGGCACGGCGCTGGCCCGGACCGCGTAGTCGTGCGTCATCAGGCCGGTGAACACACCCGTCGACGAGCCGCGCAGTGCGGCGGGGTCCAGGCCCGCGTGTTCGAGCGCCTCCCAGCAGGTCTCCAGGAACACGCGTTGCTGCGGGTCCATGGCAAGGGCCTCACGCGGGCTGATCCCGAAGAACTCGGCGTCGAACTCGGCGGCGTCGAGCAGGAACCCGCCCTGGCTGACGTAGCTCGTGCCGTGGTGGTCGGGGTCGGGGTCGAACAGGGTGTCGAGGTTCCAGCCGCGGTCGGTCGGGAACCCGGTGACCCCGTCGCGGCCGGCGGTCAGCATGTCCCACAGTTGGTCCGGTGTGGACACTCCGCCGGGGTAGCGGCAGGCCATGCCGACGATCGCGATCGGCTCGTCGGTCCGGCCGGGTGTCCCGGTCGGCACGCTCGCCGCGGCCGGCCGCTCGTCGGCCCGCTCGCCCAGCTCGCCGAGCAGGTGCTCGACGAGTGCTTCCGGTGTGGGGTAGTCGAACGTGAGCGTGGCCGGCAGTCGCAGGCCGGTGACGGTGTTGAGGCTGTTGCGCAGCTCCACCGCGGTCAGTGAGTCGAAACCCAGCTGTTTGAACGCGTTCGTCGCGGTCACCGCGTCCGCGTCCGGCAGCGCGAGCACGGCCGCGACCTGCGACCGCACGATGTCCAGGAGGTGCTGGCGCCGCTCGTCCTCGGACCGCCCGGCCAGCTGCCCCACCAGACCGGACGCGGTCGGGCGGCTCGCCGCCACGCGCCGGCGCGGTGTCCTCGCGAGCCCGTGCAGTGGCGGACTCACGGTGCCGGACGTGCGCAGCGCGGCCAGGTCCAGCTTCACCGGCACGAGGTGCGGCTCGCCGGACCGGCACGCGGCGTCGAACAGCGCGAGCCCTTCCTCGACCGTGTGCGGGAGGATGCCGCCGCGGCCCAGGCGGGCGAGGTCGGCGTCGGTGAGGTTCGCGGTCATCGCGCTGTCCTGCAGCCACAGGCCCCACGACAGCGCGGTCACGGGCCGGCCCTGGGCGTGCCGGTGCGCGGCGAGGCCGTCGAGGAAGGCGTTGGCGGCCGCGTAGTTCGCCTGGCCGGCGGTGCCGAGAATGCTGGCCACGGACGAGAACAGCACGAACAGCTCGACGTCCCCGGCCAGCTCGTGCAGGTTGAGCGCGGCGTCGACCTTGGGCCGCAGCACCGCGTCCAGCCGCTCACCCGTGAGCGACTCGAGGATGCCGTCGTCGAGGACGCCGGCCGCGTGGACCACGCCGGCCAGGGGCGTGGGCAGCGTCGCCAGCAGTGCGGCCAGCGCGTCGCGGTCCGCGGCGTCGCAGGCAGCCACGGTGACGTCCGCGCCGAGTGCCGTCAGCTCCTCGGCCAGTTCGGCCGCGCCGGGGGCGTCCGGGCCGCGGCGGGAGGTCAGCACGAGGTCGCGGGCGCCGTGTGCGGTGACCAGGTGGCGGGCCAGCGCGGCGCTCAGGGCGCCGGTGCCGCCGGTGATCAGGATGGTGCCGGCCGGGTCGAACAGCCGTCCGTCCGATGTGGACTGTGTGCTCTTCGTGATGCGGGGCACGGAAATCGCGCCGGCGCGGATGGCCAGCTGCGCCTCACCGGTCGCGAGCGCGGCGGGCAGGGTCCGCTCGGACTCCGCACTGCCGTCGGTCTCGACGAGCACGAACCGGTCCGGGTGCTCGGTCTGCGCGGAGCGCACCAGGCCCCACACGGCCGCGCCCGCGAGGTCCCCGCTCCGCGTGACCACGGCCAGCCGGCCGGTCCCGTCGAGCGACTCCTGAAGCGCGGTGAGCACGTTCCGCACGGCTTCCCGCACGGCCTCGGCCGTCTCGCCGGGCGCCACGGTGAGGATCTCGGCCGTCTCCCGCTCGGCCGGCGTGGGCACCCCGACCCATTCCGTGGTGTACAGCGCGGCCGTGGGCGACGACGAGCCGCCGAGCTGTTCCGTCGAGACCGGCCGGAGCGCAACCGACTCGGCGTCCAGCACGGGGTTGCCCTCGCCGTCGGCCGCGCTGACACGCACCGAGCCGGCGCCGTCGGGTGTCAGGCGTACCCGCAGCTCGGCCGCGCCGGACCGGTGCAGCCGCACACCCCGCCACGAGAACGGCAGCCACGCCTGGCCCTGCCTGCCGTCGTCGAGGTGCAGGACGACCGCGTGCATGGCCGCGTCGAGCAGCGCCGGGTGCACGCCGAACCGCGCGGCGCCGGGGCGCTCCTCCTCCCGGAGGGTCACGTGCGCGAACAGCTCGTCACCCCGGCGCCAGACGTCCTGCACGCCCTGGAACGCCGGACCGTAGCCGAAACCACGGGCCAGCAGCCAGTCGTAGAAGTCCCCGACCGCGGCCGGCTCGGCACCCGCCGGCGGCCACTCGGTGTCGAGTGTGGACGGTGCGGCGGGAAGGTCGGCGAGGGTGCCGGCCGCGTGGCAGGTCCACTCGCCGTCGGTGTCGGCGGGCCGGGAGTAGATCTCGACCGTCCGGCGGCCGTCGTCGTCCGGGCCGGTCCAGACCTGGAGGTCCACCGCGCGCTCGGCGGTGAGCGTCAGCGGGGCCCGCAGCGTCAGCTCCTCGATGGCCGTGGCGCCGGTGTGCTCCGCCGCCCGCCCGGCCAGCTCGACGAACGCCGTGCCGGGGAGGAGAACCGTGTCGAGGACCGCGTGGTCGACGAGCCACGGCTGCGCCGGCAACGACAGCCGGCCGGTCAGCACGACGCGGTCGGACTCGGCGACGCCCAGCAGCGCGCCGAGGAGCGGGTGGCCGGTCGCGGTGAGACCCACCGTGCCGAGATCACCGGTGCTGGTGGGGCGCAGCCAGTACGAGCGCCGCTGGAAGGCGTAGGTGGGCAGCTCGACCTGTGCGGCACCCGCGAAGAACGCCGATGTGTCCACAGTGGAGTGCAGAGACACAGCGAGCCGGCCGAACGCCTCGGCGACCGTCCGCGGCTCGTCGCGGTTGGCCCGCAGCAGGGGGATGGCGGTCACGGCGTCCGGGTCGGTGAGGCACGCCGCGCTCGCGGCGGTGAGGACGGCGTCGGGGCCGGCCTCGACGAACGTGCGGACGCCGGCGGCCTCGAGCGTCCGGACGGCGTCGGCGAAGCGCACGGCCGCACGGACCTGGCCGACCCAGTACTCGGGGTCGCACAGCTCGGCGCCGACGAGCCGGCCGGTGACCGTGGAGACGAGCGGGATCTCCGGTTCGGTGTAGGAGATGCCCTCGGCCACCGACCGGAACTCGTCCAGCATGGGCTCCATCAGCGGCGAGTGGAACGCGTGGGACACCGTGAGCCGCTTGGTCTTGCGGCCCTGCTCGGCGAACACGGCCGCGACGGCCTCGGCCTCGTCGCTGGTACCCGAGATCACGACCGCGCTCGGCCCGTTGATCGCGCCGATCCCCACCGTGCCGGTGAGGTGCGGGGCGACCTCGTCCTCGGTGGCCTGGATGGCGATCATCGCGCCGCCGGCCGGGAGCGCCTGCATCAACCGGCCGCGCGCGCTGACCAGCCGTGCCGCGTCGGCCAGCGAGAACACGCCGGCGATGTGGGCGGCGGCCAACTCACCGATCGAGTGGCCGGCGAGGTAGTCCGGCCACACGTCCCACGACTCCAGCAGCCGGAACAACGCGACCTCGATCGCGAACAGCGCCGGCTGCGTGTTGCCGGTGTCGTTCAGCCCCGCGCCGGAGGTGATCACGTCCCGCAGCGACGGGTCGAGGTGCGCGCACACCTCGTCGAAGGCACCCGCGAACACCGGGAACGCCTCGTACAGCGCCGAACCCATGCCGATCCGCTGCGCGCCCTGGCCGGTGAACAGCACGGCCAGCTTGCCGCCCGCCGCGGTGACGGTGGCCGGCAGCGCCTCGAGCGCGGCCAGCAACTCGTCCCGGTCCGTCCCGGTCACCACCGCCCGGTGCTCGAACAACCTGCGGGTGTCGAGCAGCGACCGCCCGACATCGGCGGGCCGCAACTCCGGCCGCGCCGCCACGAAGGCCCGCAACCGCGCGGCCTGCTCCCGCAGCGCCTGCTCGGTCCGTCCCGTCACCACCCACGGCACCGCCCTGAAGGACCCCTTCGGGACGTTGAGTGTCCCGAAGGGGTCCTTCAGGGCAGCTGGGGCGGTCGGGGCGGGGGTGGCTGGGGACTCCTCGATGATGACGTGGGCGTTGGTGCCGCTCATGCCGAACGACGACACGCCGAACCGGCGCGGCCGCTCGCCGGCCGGCCACGCGGCCGGCTCGGTCAGCAACGTGATCGCGCCCGACGACCAGTCCACCTTCGCCGACGGCTCGCCGACGTGCAGCGTCCTCGGCAGGAGCTCGTGCCGCAGCGCCATCACCATCTTGATGACCCCGCCGACCCCGGCCGCCGCCTGCGCGTGGCCGATGTTCGACTTCAGCGAGCCGAGCCACAGTGGACGGTCACGGTCGCGCCCGTAGGTGGCCAGCAGGGCCTGCGCCTCGATCGGGTCACCGAGCGTCGTGCCGGTCCCGTGCGCCTCCACCGCGTCCACATCGGACGGACGAAGTCCCGCGTTGGCGAGCGCCTGCCGGATGACCCGCTGCTGCGACGGCCCGTTCGGTGCGGTCAGCCCGTTCGACGCCCCGTCGGAGTTGATGGCCGTGCCGCGCAGCACGGCCAGCACCCGGTGCCCGTTGCGTTGCGCGTCCGACAGCCGCTCCACGACCAGCATGCCCGCGCCCTCGGCCCACCCCGTGCCGTCCGCGTCCGCCGAGAAGGCCTTGCACCGCCCGTCCGGCGACAGCCCGTTCTGCCGCGAGAACTCGGTGAACGTCTCCGGCCCGGACATCACGGTGACGCCACCGGCCAGCGCGAGCGAGCACTCCCCGTTGCGCAGCGCCTGCGCCGCGAGGTGCAACGCCACCAGCGACGACGAGCACGCCGTGTCGACGGTCAGCGCCGGCCCCTCGAGGCCGAGGATGTAGGAGATCCGCCCGGACGCCACGCTCGACGCGATACCGGTCAGCAGGAACCCGTCGACGCCGTCGGACTCGGTGTGCCCGCCCCGCCCGTAGTCCTGCACCGGCAGCCCCGCGAACACGCCGGTGTCGCTGCCCCGCAGGGAACCCGGGTCGATCCCGGCCCGTTCCAGCGCCTCCCACGCGGTTTCCAGCAGCAGCCGCTGCTGCGGGTCCATGGCCAGCGCCTCACGCGGGCTGATCCCGAAGAACTCCGCGTCGAACTCCGCCGCGTCGTACAGGAAACCACCCGCCTGGGCGCTGATCGTGCCCGGCCCGTCGCCGCCGAACAACGCGGCGAGGTCCCAGCCGCGGTCGGTCGGGAAAGCCGAGATCGCGTCGGTGCCGTCGGCGACGAGCCGCCACAGGTCCTCCGGCGAGGCCACGTCGCCGGGGAACCGGCAGCCCATGCCGACGATCGCGATCGGCTCGTCCAGCCGCACCGCCGCGGTCGTGGTGACCGTCGTCTCCTCGGTGACGCCCAGCTCCCGCAGCAGGTGCTCGGCCAGCGTGTCCGGCGTCGGGTAGTCGAAGACCAGGGTGGCCGGCAGGTCCAGGCCGGTGACCTCGCACAGCTGGCCACGCAGCCGCACCGCGTACAGCGAGTCGAACCCCAGCTGCCGGAACGGCTGCTCCGCGCCCACGGTCGTCGGCGCGTGCCCACCCAGGACGGCGACCGTCTCGGCGAGCACCAGGTCCAGCATGACCCGCGTGCGCTCGTTCTCCGGCGTGTCCAGCAGGCGCTCCCGCAGGGCGGCGGTGACCTCCCCGCGCACGGGGGCGGCCGCGGGGGCCGGGCGGGCGGGACGCGCGGAGACCAGGCACGGCGCGTCCGCGTCGAGCAGCCGGTGCCGGAGCACCTCGCCGGCCGCCGTGCGCGGGATCTCCGGCACCGCGTACACCTCGACCGGGACCGCGGCCAGCGGCAGCCGTTCCCGGCACGCGGCCAGGAGTGCCTCCGGGTCGCGCTGGAGTTCGTCCGGCGCCACCACGAACGCCACGAGCGTCGTGCCGAGGTCGTCGTGCGGGCGGCCCGCCACCGCGGCGTCGAGCACCCCGTCGACCGCCCGCAGCACCGCCTCGACCGCCGACGGCCGCACCTGCTCGTCGCCGACCGGGATCACCTCGGCCAGGCGGCCGGTGACCGTGAGGTAGCCGGACTCGTCGCGCCGGGCCAGGTCACCGGTGCGGTACCAGCCGTGGCGCAGCACGGCCGCCGTCGCCTCGGGCAGGTTGTGGTAGCCGCCGGCCATCACGTTCGGGCCGCTGACCCACAGCTCGCCCTCCTGGCCCGTGCCCAGGTCGACGCCGGTCAGCGGGTCCACGATCCGCACGCTCAGCCCCGGCACGGGCAGGCACCGCGGGTCACCCGGCCAGGCCAGCGCGATCGGGCCGCAGGTCTCGGTGGTCGCGTAGATCTCCAGCGTCTCGTCCCGGTGCGCCTCCCGGACGCCGGCGACGACCGTGGCACCCGGGGCGTCCACGGCGAGGTCCCCGGTGAGCCGGACGGACGCGCCGACCGCGACGGCCGCCACCAGCCACGGGACGCCCTCGTGCACCGGGCGTGACCACAGTAGACAGTCTGATTCGGACAGTCCGAGAGCGGGGACGTACGCGGCCGCGGCCGGCCACAGCACGTTCCGCTGCGTGGCCAGGACACCCTTGCGCGGCCCGGTCGTGCCCGCCGTGTAGAACAGGAAGGCCAGTTCGTCCAGGCCCAGCTCGTCGCCGGCCGGCTGTCCCGGCCCGGTCGTCGCCAGCTCCTCGAACGACGCGGCGTCGCCCGCCGGCCCGTCGACGATGATGGTGGGCGGCGCCGGGTCCAGTGCCGTGACGAGGGGGAGGCGGGCCGCGTCGGTGATCACCGTGTCCGCGCCGCTGTCCTCGATGATCCGGGCCAGCTCCGCGGCGTCCAGCGCCGGGTCGAGCGGCACGGCGATCGCGCCGGCCCGGATGGCGGCGAGGACGCTCTCCACGGCCGTCACGCCGTCGGTGAACACGGCGACGCGGTCGGACGGCCACACCCCGAGGTCGGTGAGGTGCCCGGCGATCCGGGCGGTGCGCTCGTCCAGCTCGGCGTGCGTCACGGCGCGCCGCCCGTCGGCGAACGCGACCCGGTCGCCGGTCCGGTGCGCGCCCGCCCGGAGCAGTTCGGGTAATGGCCGTAACAGGTCGGTACGCGGCATGTTGGTTAGCCTGCCTTCGTGACGTCCACGCCTGGGTAACTAGACGCTGTGGTCCAGGATGCGTCGCTGCAGTTCCCGCAGTTCCCAACCCGGCTCGAGCCCGAGGCCGTCGACCAGCGCCGTCCGGGTGCGGCGGTAGACCCGCAGCGCGTCGGCCTGCCGGCCCGACCGGTACAGCGCCAGCATGAACTGCCGGCACAGCCGCTCCCGGGGCGGATCGGTGGCGGTGAGCACCTCCAGCTCGGAGGTGATCTCGCGGTGCCGCCCGCAGGCCAGCTCCGCGTCGAGCCGGTCCTCCAGCGCGGACAGCCGCTCGTCCTCGACGGCGGCCAGCTCCGGCCAGCGGGCGCCGCTCTCGACCAGGTCGGCGAGTGCCCGCCCGCGCCACAGCTCCAGCCCCGTGCGCAGCAGGTACGCGCCCCGTGCCTGGTCACCGGCCGCGATCGCCTCGCGGCCCTCCCGCGCGAGCCGGCGGAACACGAACAGGTCGACGTCCTCGGGAGCCACGTGCAGCCGGTATCCAGGAGGTTCGGTGCGGAGCATCGACTTCGAGAGCACCCGGCGGAGCGCGGACACGGCGTTCTGCACCATCTTGCGGGCGGTCGCGGGCGGGGTGCCGTGCCACAGCGCGTCGAGGAGCTGGCCCGTCGGCACCACCGCGTCGGCGTGCAGCACGAGGTAACCGAGGATCGCCCGCTGCCGCACGCCACCCAGCTCGACGTGCTGGCCCGCGGCGGTGACCTCGATGCTCCCGAGAACTGCCACCTTCATGTTCTGAATAGTCGCAGCTGGACATATCGCGCCGGAACTCATGAGCGACGCGAAGTAACCATGAACAATTCACCCGCGGGTGATGACAGTGGGACTTGCGTTTCCGTGCGCCTTTACTCCAGATTGGGAGGATGGCCGACACTGACCTGTGGATCCGGCGTTTCCACCCGGCGGACGGCGCCGCGACGCAGCTGCTGTGCCTGTCGCACGCCGGCGGAGCCGCGAGCTACTTCTTCGGCGTGTCCCGCGCGTTGTCGCCGGAGATCGACGTGCTGGCCGTGCAGTACCCGGGGCGGCAGGACCGGCTCCGCGAGCCGTGCCTGACCTCGGTCGCCGACCTGGCCGACCGGCTGGTGGACGCGCTCGCGCCGCTGACCCGCCGGCCCATCACCATCTTCGGGCACAGCCTCGGCGCCACCCTCGGGTTCGAGGTCGCGCAGCGCCTCCAACGCCAGGGTGCCACGCCGACCGCGTTGTTCGCCTCCGGCCGGACCGCCCCGCACCGCACCCGCCGCGACCGGAACCACCTGCTCGACGACGCCGGCCTGCTCGCGAACGTCCGGACGCTCGGCGGCACCGACATGTCGCTGCTGGACGACGAGGACGTGCTGAGCATGGTCCTGCCGTCGATCCGCGCCGACTACACGGCGGCCGAGACCTACGCCTACCGGCCGAACCCGCCGCTGTCGTGCCCGATCATCGCCCTCACCGGCGACGCCGACCCGAAGGTGACCCTCGACGAGGCGGACGCCTGGCGGGAGCACACGAGCGCGGAGTTCGAGCTGGTCGTCTACCCGGGCGCGCATTTCTACCTGAACGAGCAGGTGCCCGACATCCTGCGCCGGATCCGCGCGCACGTCCGCGGGATCGCCCCGAACCGGCGCCAGTCCGCCTGAGTTACCGCCCGGTGGCCCGGCCGGTGTGCCGGTACCGGGAGCCTGGGCGAATGGCAAGTGATGGTGTCCTGGCCAGGATGGCCAGCGCGATGTCCACGGTGGGTTCGATGGTGGTCGACGCCTGCCCGCTCCCCGCGTTCTGGTGGAGCGGCATGGTCCTGCTCGGCCAGGAAAAACTGGCCAAAACTGAAACCCCGGAACACCAACCGGCATGGGAAAACGCCTGATTTCACCCTCACCGGCTCACGGCGGCGATATGTGTTCTTCATGTCGGCCCCGCGATTACCGGTCCTGACCTGCGGGTTCGGTCACCAGGGATGATCACCGGAATTCCTGGTCAGGGTTGCCGGCGTCCGGGGGACGGGGTTCCCTGCCAGTGACCGGGCGTGTGACCATGAATTCTCGCAAACCCTGGTCGGGAAGAGTTGTAGCCATGAAATTCCTCGTGCTCGGATCGTTGACGGTCACCGACGGCGTGACGCCGGTCGACCTCGGTGGCGTCAAGCAACGCGCCGTGCTCGGCTACCTCCTCCTGCACGCCAACCAGGTCGTGCCCAACAGCCGGATGCTGAACGCGTTGTGGGACGGGCAACCCCCGTCGACGGCACGCAAGATGGTGCAGAACGCCGTCTCGGCGATCCGCCGGATGCTGGCCGCCGCCGCGACCGGGTGTTCGGCCGAGCTGGTCACCCACGCGCCCGGGTACCAGCTGCGGGTCGAGCCGGACGACGTCGACACGCACCGGTTCCGCACTCTGGTCCACAAAGGACGCGACGCCGTGGACGCGGGCGCCCCGGCCCGGGGCGCGCACCTGCTCCGCGATGCGCTCGGCCTCTGGCGCGGGCGGGCACTGGCCGACCTGGTCGAGTCCGGCACCGCCTGGTCGGAGCTCAGTGCCGTCGAGGACGAGCGGCTGACCGCGATCGAGGACTGCTTCGACGCCGAGCTGCGCTGCGG
>Ga0081539_10000853_pt1 | contig 58307 bp, 51 predicted proteins | sample TabmetS4T2R2_FD_71023 | JGI IMG/M metagenome (GOLD analysis project Ga0081539, IMG submission 71023) | Tabebuia heterophylla rhizosphere microbial communities from the University of Puerto Rico - S4T2R2 | ecosystem: Host-associated > Plants > Roots > Rhizosphere ...
CTGAGGGCCATCCCCGGACATTACAGCGACGGCCAGCGCGCAGCCGGTCCAGCCAGGGCGGCAGCATTGTGCGGCCGTCGCCGCGGGCAGAGTCGAGTTGGGTGCGGGTGACGAATCGCGCCTAGCGCAGGTCGGCTCCGGACGGTCCGCGCCCCGGCAGCTCGGTACCGAGCAGGTCCGCCGTCCGAAGGTCCGCGCGGCGCAGATCGGCTCCGTTCAATGCCGCGCCCCACAGGTCGGCGCGGCGCAGGTGGCCCATTGTTCGGCGTTCGGAGCGCCTAGTTAGTCCTACTCACCTGGAATTCTGTCTGTCGTGGCGGTCGAACCCTGGGATCCGAACCCATCGCGCGGGTTCGGATCCAGGGTTCGTCATCCCGTCGCTGCACGTTCCCGCACGTCACACGCCCTTTGAACTGCGACAATGGCGCGCCCGGAGGGACTCGAGCCCAACCTTTTGATCTGTAGTCATCCATGACCGAAATACTCGCCCGTCGACAAGGACCGCATTGACCACGAGGAGAGCGATCGCCGCCGCCGTGGAGGCTGCCAGGACGGGGGCGGTGCGGCGATCGCACGCATGATCAACGCCTTCTACGACCGGGTCGAGTCGGACGAGCTGCTTGCGCCGCTGTTCGGAGGCGTCGTCACGGTCGAGCATCGCGATCACGTCGTCGCGTCGTGGAGCAGCCCTTGAGCGCAAGGGACCGCACCACGGGCGGTCGCTTGCTCAGGTACCGCTCAGCGGCGGCACCGCATTGCGGGCCAGCTGGAGCGCCATCTGCGGGAACCAGTCGCCGGCCGCCGGGTCGGTGATTCCACCCCACTCCGGGTCTGTCGTCGAGCCGGGCACGCCACGGTTGCACTGTCCGTCCGACTCGCCGGGGATCTTGACCCAGAGTAGCGCCGCAGCCAACGGGTTGCCGGTCTCCGTCGTCGGCCGCGCGCCCAGTCCGCGGTCTGGCGGATTGCACCAGTCCTGCGGGTCCGGGTAGACCCCGGCGGGCGGCTCCCACGGCCCGACGCCATTGCGGCTGCTGTCGACCACGAAACGGGCCGTCGGCTCCACGTCGCCGAGCATCGTGGCGTACCGCGCGGTGATGGACGACGTATCACGGTCGGGCTGTGTGGCGGTGTCGCTCCACTCGGCGTACTTGGTGAGCGCGACACCCGTCCAGTTGTTCGTCGGCCCGCCGTTCCAATACTGGTTCGGGCAGTCCGTGACGGACGCGGACGTGGTCGCTCGGGTCACCCAAGCCAAACAAGACGAGATCCAGGTGCCATAGAACAGCTGGTTCGTCGTGAACTGGTAGTTGGAGACGTTGAGGAAGAAGCCGTCCGCGCGCAGGACGCCCGCCTTCAGCAGCCGGTCGCTGGCGTCGCCGACGTTCAGCCAGCCGGTGTGCGTGCCGTCGAGGTACAGGTCGATCCTCGGAAGCGCGGTCAGCACATCGACTGCGTCGTTGAGTGCGGCGAAACGCGACTGCGGATCCGCCTCGGGCGCGGGCGCGCCGTTCAGTGTAGGGCGGCACCACTCCGACTCGGTCTGCCCCACCGGTGTGTAGTAGGGGATGATCCCGAGGCTGTCGGGCTCGAGCAGGACAATGGCGTGATCGCCACCAATGCCGTTGGCAACGGCCCGGATCCATGACGCGTACTCGGCGATCGTGGACGCGCCGCCCGCGGAGTACTGGGCGCAGTCGCGATAGGGGATGTTGTAGAGCACCAGCACGGGCACTGTGTGCTCGGCCGCGGCCCGCTTCACCACCTGGCGGACCTCCGCGCGGCTGATCACTTCGGACGTGCCGCCAGTAATCCAAACCGCCTGCGGGGTCTCGATCATCGCCTCGATGCGTGCGGCATCCGCAGCTTGGCCTGCCTTGCGCAAGGCGCGGATCTGCTTTGGCGCGTCGGGGTTCGGCGGCGGCACGTAGAAATTCACGCCCGGCGCGTCCTGCGTGGCCCCGGCCGCCGGTGCCGCGACACCCGCAGCGGCGAGCGCGACAGCGGTGACGGCGGCCGCAAAGCCGACGCGGCGCAACCGATGGGGTCCGGGGCTTCTGAGACCGACGGTGCTCACGCAGACTCCTCACGCAGCGGCGAGCTGCGCGGGCCGCTGCGCAGCGACGCTTCGGGCACACGGCGGAGTGCCTGGCACGCGCCACGCCGCGCGGGACGACCTTGAGAGGAGCTCGCACCGCCGGATGGGGTCGATGTGAGAGCGCTCCCCTACCCACGCACATCCCAGCCGAAATCCGACACATCCGTCAAGCGGCAGTTCGGCACGGTCGCGACGGCCGCCGCTGCCGACGAGGGTGCCGCGTGGGCGTGTGATCCCACAGCAGTCCTGCTGCGGCGGGCCAGTGACCCCGTGTCCTTCAGGTATCAGGAGGTGGCCTGAGCTTGACCGTCAGTCTCTGCGGGCGGTCCGGGTGAGAAGGTCGAGGATCTGCGCGCCGGACATCGCACTGCCGGCAAGCGGCCGCTGGATGACCGCCCGGAGATCGACGTTCTCAATGAACTCACTCGTCCCGCCGGGCATCGTCTCGAAGCAGTTGGCCCGGGAGAGCTGATCCAGGCGCGGATCGGTCGTCGGAAGGTTCGCGCCCTCTGACCGGTTGCTGAGGGCCATCCCCGGACATTACAGCGACGGCCAGCGCGCAGCCGGTCCAGCCAGGGCGGCAGCATTGTGCGGCCGTCGCCGCGGGCAGAGTCGAGTTGGGTGCGGGTGACGAATCGCGCCTCGGGCAGATCGGCTCCGTTCAATACCGCGCCCCACAGGTCGGCGCGGCGCAGGTGGCCCATTGTTCGGCGTTCGGAGCGCCTAGTACTCCAGCCGTAGATTGTGACCTGGCCCGTCGGCCCGGCGCGCGATGGCCGGGTGAGGAGTCAGGGGCTATGAACCGCCAGCGCTGAAATGCGTCGGCCAGCCGGCCCATCGATCACGAGACAGGTCGCGGTCAGTCGGCTGATCTCCCCGCCGTCGCTCCTTTGGCGCGAGAACGTCCCACGGTAGAGGGCAGACGTGGAGTTCAGGAGGGTGGCCTCGGAGTCGAGGACCTCGCTGTGCCCGTAGCCGGCCGCGCCTGTGGATCACTACGCGCGCTTAGCGCGACAGCGCAATCCTCGCTGCGATCGGCCAGGTCCTGCATCACAACCGGGCGCCGGCGCAGTTGTCCTCCCTCACCATCTCGTCGAGGCGGCATTGGCCGCCTGGCAGCGGGATGAGGAAGATCCCCTACCGCCGTCTGAAACCGAAGCACAGCGCAGGATCCGCGGCCACGCGGCACCCCTCGCTCTAATCGGCCTCAGGATCGAACAACGCGCGGTGACAACACCCGACACCGTGACTAGCGACCTGAACCCCGACCTGATCACGGCAGCAACGGCAGCCGCGCAGCGGACATGAGGCGCAATACACTATCGCCTCGGTAATGATCTACGGCTGGAGTGCTAGCTTCCGCATCCGTTCCACGAGGTCGTACTCCCGCTGCACCCGCACAGACCCATCGTGGCGGACCGTGGAGCGACGATCGAGTGGCACACCGGATGAGTCACAAGGCTGTCAGCGACGTGGAACGAACACCGTGAGCTGCGGCAGTACCCGTTCCGCCGCTTCGACGATGGCCGTGGCCGCTGGCAGGTCATCGTGGATGTCGTCGGGGTGGATCTGGTCCTCCGAGCCGGCGTAGTCGCCCTGCCCTCGGCGCCGCTTCAATCGTCGGAATGGGCGCAGCACATCTCCGAGGGGTGGGACGAGCTGCGCGGTGGCGGCCTCGATAGTGACCTCGTGTCCGCCCGCGCGAGTAGGACGGAGTCCCTGCTGGACCAGCAGCGCAGTGAGTGCCTTGCGGGCTGCGCCGTACAGCGCGTCGTATGCGATCTCCGGGTCGTCGTCCGCCACCGTTTCGGCGGTGCGCAGGTGGGCGCGGGCCTTGGCCAGCAGGTGCGCGGCCTCGTCCTCGTTCGCCAGCACCCGCTCCAGATGGCCGCGGTCGAGCAGGTCCTCGATGACGTCGCGGCCTTTGTCCCAGCTCACTGCTCGCTCACGACGCCTCGGGGCGCATCGGGTGCAGTTGCGGTGTCCGGTGGATAGAGCCGGACCAGCGGCCGGGCCCGCAGCTCGCGCACGAACGGATCGGCCGACTCATCCGGCATCGTCCACCGCTGCACCGACATCACCGTCGGGTTGACCTCACGGTGTAGCCGCCGCGCCGCACGATCGGCCGCCTCGTACACGACGGTCCGGTCGACCTTGCCGACAATGAGGACGTCGACGTCCCCCGGGACCTGGCCCCGCTCACCCCGGTAGCGCGCCGCCCACGACCCGAAGATTGCCAGCTCGACCAACCCGCCCAGGTCGGCGAACTCCTCGGCTACGACGAACCGCGGACCGAACGCCACCGCCACCAGGTCCCGCAGGGGCACCACCGCCGGGTTCGCGTCATTCCCGGACACCAGCGACCCGCGACCGTGCCGGACCACCCTGAGGATGCCGGCCTCCCCGAGCCGGTTCACCTCACGCGCCACCGTCGGCAACGGCGCGCCCAGTTCTCGCGCCAGGTCGGCGATCGTCACCGACTCGTCGGCGAGCAGCACTCGGGCCAGGATCTCGCCCTGGACCTGAGTGCGGAAGATCGCCATCAGAGGTGGGGCTGGCACTCTCATATAACGAGAGTATACTCTCATTAAACGCGCGCCAGACCGTGCGGCCCTCGTCGGCGCCGCGCCCCGGCCGACAAACCCATTCTTCCTGTTCGGGAGGACGCCCGCGCACCGAGGTGGCGTCGGACTTTGGGGCGCATTTGGGGCGCGCATACGTTCATGGCCCGGCCCAGCAGCAGACCGTGACACAAGGCCGAGCGGCCTCGGGGAACGTTGCAGGTCAAGGACTCGAGAGCGGTCTCCGCCGTCACGCAGCGCGATGCATCTTCTGACTCCGAACAGACGGCCAGTCAGACATGAAAAGAGCCTCTGACCTGCAGTGATGTGCGCGCCCGAAGGGATTCGAACCCCTAACCTTCTGATCCGTAGGGAGATCGCCGGTCAGCTTCCACCAGCGGTCGGACCTGGGGAAATGTGCCGCTGAAGCCTGCGACGGAGCCAGCCTTGGGGCGGAGTTGGGGCGGCTTCCGAGCCGGACATGGTCCGCTCTGAGGTCTCGAGCCATTCCAGGTACCACGTGTCGAACGAATGGGGCTCACCGTTGGCGGTGGTTTCCGGCGCGAGGTCGACGTCGTCGGCGCGGTGATCGGCCCAGATCCGGCCCGCTGACCACGAGCCAGTTCCGCGAGGCGCAGCCCTGATGGCACAGGCAGACCGCGCCGGCTGTCCGAGCATGCTCCGACAGCACGTCGTGGACCTGGATGACCCACCGATCATAGGCGTCCCGGTCGTCCATCGGCGGGCGGTCGAGTTGCAGTGCGTCGAGCCGTGCCGCGTCCCGGCGCGCCCGCGATAGCAGGTGCTGCAGCGCGTGCGGGGTGGCGTGCCCGGCGTGCTCAGCCAGGGTCCAACAGTTGACCCGCGGCAGCTCGGCCATCAACCCCAGCAGCATCTGGCGGGCATGACGGCGTGGCTCCACTCGGGCGCATCGTGGTGCGATCCGCGCCAGGAGGTCATCGAATCCGGCCTGCCACCGATCAAGGTCTATGCTGGCCGTCGCGGCCACCGCATCATCAACGGTCCACACACCGAGATGATCAAGCGGTGGTCGCCTCACCTCTGGGAACGCCACACCACGAAATCGTTGCCGACCTTGCCTTCCCGGCGCGATTGTTCTCGCGTGCCATTGTGGACATCGGATCATCGCACCGGGGGTCCGCTCGACGCGGTGCTCGACGCTGTCCGCGCTCAGCTGCCCGGGCTGATCATCCATCGGCTTAACGTCCCACACCCAGTCGACGACGACAGCGTCTACCTCCTGGGCGACGTCGAAGAATACAACCGCGTCCAAGTAGATACCCGTGACGGCGGCCAGCCACCCTTCCTCATCGAGGGAACCCACGGCTCGAGACCTCCGAGACCACCGTGGCCATCGCCACGATCATCGCCTGGCTCGGCGCCGAGGGTCGCCAGTCATAGATCACGATCTACGGCTGCAGTACTAGACCACCAACTCACTGTCAGATACCCCCACCCGGTTCTCGATCCAGGTAGCGCCACACGCGCGCGCGCCGAGGTCGTCTCGGAGCGCAAGGAAGCATGATTCCCGTGGGCGACTCAGCCACTGACCGGCCACTGAACGGTTACGGCCTCGAGGAACTCCCGCACGCCCGCATCACCGTTCTCCCTACCGATGCCGCTCTGTTTCCAGCCCCCTAGTGGTGCGTCACCACGAACGGGGCCGCCACCGTTGATCGTGACATGCCCCGCGTCCAGGCGAGGCGCCAGTCCTCGTGCCTCGTCGAGATCGCCGAAGACGCTGGCGTGCAATCCGAATGCCGAGTCGTTGGCGATCTGGACGGCCTCATCCACCGTGTCGTAGACCTGCACGGTGGCCACCGGGCCGAACACTTCCTCCTGGTTGATCCGAGCCTTGTTGTCGAGGCCACCGATCAGCGTCGGCGGCACCCACCAGCCCGGCCGACGAGAAGGGGCCTCGGCCTGGGCCAGAATCTCCCCGCCGTCGGCCACCGCCCGCTCGATGTAGCCGAGCACGCGGTCGCGGTGTTGCTCACTGATGACCGGCCCGACCAAGATCGCAGGGTCCTTCGGGTCGCCCACCGGCACCTGCGCGTACACCTTTCGGCTGGCCTCGAGAAACTCCTGGTACCGGGAACGATGGACGAGGATCCGGGTCGGCGCGGCGCAGCCCTGACCTGTGTTGCGCATGTAGCGGAGGTGAACGCCTTCCGCGACAGCCGCGACATCGGCGGACGGCAGCAGGATACTGGCCGACTTTCCACCGAGTTCAAGCACGACGCCGCGAACCCCGTCAGCCGCAGCCTTCATCACAGCCGTGCCGGCCGGGACGGATCCCGTGAACGTCACCTTCGCGACCTCAGGCGCCGCGATGAGCATCTGAGCCACGTCGATGCCGCCCGCCAGAACGCTCACGGCGCGGTCGGGAAAGCCTGCCTCGAGCGCGTAGCCGGCGAAGTTGAGGGTGCTGAGCGGAGCCTGCGGCGACGGCAGCAGAACGGTCGGGCAGCCGGCTGCCAGCGCCGCACCTGCCTTCGCCGCAGCAAACATGAGCGGGACGTTGTAGGCCGTGATGCCCGCTACGACACCAATCCCCCGGTAGAGAACCGTGACGTCGCTCGCCGGGGGACCTGGCTGCACGCCCAGACGCTGCGTCCTGTCGATGAGCGCCGCCTCGGCGAAGCCACGCAGCAAGGCCACGGGGATCGCGATCTGATTGACCCGCGAGGTGGTGACTGCTGTCCCGACCTCGGCGACGACTGTCTGGAGGATCTTGTCCGCCCGGTCCTCGATGAGGTCGGCCAGCGCGGACAGCGCCTTGGCCCGTGATTGGGGCGAACCCAGCTGGCCCGAGGCGAAAGCCTCATGGGCGCCGCGAGTTGCGCGAAGAACCTGTTCCTGGGTCGCCGACGGAACCCGGGCGAGGAGTTCCTCGGTCGCCGGGTCGAAGACCTCTATCTCCGGGCCTTCTCCCAGCTCTTCCCGTCCGTCGATCTGGAGGGTCACGCGCTGCCGACGGCCACCGCTGCTGGTCATGTGCCTCCTCCGTTCTCGTCGCGTTCCATCGCTACGTCGCGGTCGCTCAGTGGATGGTCACGCCGCTGTCCACCCGCATCACCTGTCCCGTCACGATCCGTGACTCGTCGGAGGCCAGATATACCGCCATCTCCGCGACGTCCACCGGCTCGGCCGCCCCGAGGAGGTGACGCGACAAGATCTCCTGGATCTCGGGTCGGTCGCGACGCGCGGCGACGCGCGGGGTCATCGTCATGCCGGGCGCGATGGCATTCACGCGCACCTTGGAGGGGGCGAACTCGGTGGCCATCGACCGAGTAAGTGCTGCCACACCCCCCTTGGCGGCGGTGTAACAGTCGCGACCAGTGGTGCCGACGATCGCAGTCATCGATGTCATGTTGATGACTGAGCCGCCCCCGGCGGCGATCAGGTGCGGGATGCCGTGCTTGCACGTCAGGAAAGGGCCGAAGAGATCGAGCCGGATGACCCGCCAGAACTCCTCTTCGGGCGCCTCGGTCACTGGGCCGTCCGCAGTGCTCGAACCACCGGCGACGTTGCAGAGCACGTCCAGCTTGCCGAACGTGTCGACGGCGCGCGCGATCGCGGCCTTGACCTGATCACCGTCACCGGCGTCCACCCGCATCTGGATCACCTGCCCCGGCGCCGCGTCGCGCAGCGCTTCGGCGAGGCCGTCCTCAGCGATGTCGGTGGCCGCGAGGCGCGCACCCTCCTGCAGGAAGCGTCGGCAGATGGCGGAACCGATCCCGCCCGCAGCACCGGTGATGTATGCAACCTTGCCCTCGAGCCGTGGCATAGATTCCTCTTCCACCTACCGCTATTGCGGCTGGAGCTGGTTGGCCAGCAGGGCCTGCCCGAGGCCGGCCTTCGGCCACGCTAACGGCGAGCGGCGCACTGGTCAAGAGTCGAACAGACAAGACATTGACAATCCTCGATGCTCGTCAGCGCCCGTCCAGGACCTCACCGAGCAGCTCCTCGAGTCGAAGCTCACCCGCGCGGGTCTGGCCGCCGATGGCGAGGAACGTGTCTATGAGCGTCCGCGAGTCACTGCTGGCCATCAGTTGGCGGAACCTGAAGTTCTCCTCCCTCAGCCCGTTCTCGATACCGGCGTCGGCCAAGCCGATCAGGGACTTGGTATGCCGAACGGCCGCGGGCGGACATGCTCCGATCCGACGCGCAAGTGCGGTGACGTGCGCGTCGATCTGCTCCGGCGCGACCGCCCGGTTGAGGTAGCCCCACCGCTCAGCAGTCGCGGCGTCCAGGTCCAATCCTCCGAGAATGAGCTCCAGGGCCCGCGACCGCCCCACCCTTCGCGGCAGGTACTGCGAGGCTCCGCCGCCGGGGACCGACCCGAGCGGAACCGACATCGTGTTGAACACTGCCTTGCCCAGGGCGCCGAAGGCGAGGTCGCACGCCATGACCATCGCGGCGCCGCCGCCAGCCGCCCGTCCCTCGACCTGCGCGATCGTCACGGCGGGCATGGTGCGCAGGCGCTCACAGATGAGATGCATGTCGTTGAGCTGCACCCCCTCCGGGGAGTCGGGGACCTCCGGAGGCTGGACCGCGTAAAGGTTCGCGAACTCGTTGTGGGTGATGAAGATGTCTGGATCCTTGCTCTTCAGCACCAGCACCAGCACACCGGGGTCCGCCGCCACCGAGCGGGTGAGGAGGTCGAGGTCGGCCAGCAACTGCTTGGTCAGCATGTGAAGCGGCGGATTGTCGACCGTGGCGAACAGGACGTTTCTGTTGAGCTGCAGCTTGATCGTGGGAAGCGCGAGCTCGGATACCGGCCGTTCCGTGTCCATCACACTCTTCGTCCTTCGGTGCGACGCGGTGACGGAGCGCCGCGACGGCATGCAAGGGGTCATACTCCGTTAAGGCCCATACGGACAAGGCTTTGACTAAGTTCACGTTGCGGACCACACTCGCGCCATCGAAGCTCTCATCGCCGGAGACGAGGTAGCCGTGCCGTTGCTGTCTAGATCTGTCGTCTTCATCACGGGAGGGGCGCGGGGGCAGGGGCGTGCACACGCGGTGGCCAGCGCGCGGGAGGGTGCGGACGTCGTTCTCTTCGACCTGCCGGCGCCGTTGCACACCCTGCCTTACGGGACGGCCACTGCCGCAGACCTCGCGCAGACGGCCGAGCTCGTCCGGGCGGAGGGGCGACGGGTCCTCACGTACTCCGGCGACGTGCGGTCGCAGGACGACCTCGACGCGGCCGTCGGGGGCACACTGGCCGAGTTCGGTCGGATCGACGTCCTGGTCGCCAACGCCGGCGTTATCTCGATGGGACGCCTCTGGGAGCTCTCCGACGAGCAGTGGGGCGAGATCGTCGACGTGAACCTGACAGGTGCATGGCGCTCGATGAAGGCGGTCGTCCCGCACATGATCGAGCGGGGCAGCGGCTCGATCGTGCTGACGAGCTCGATGAACGCTCTCGAGCCGGGCGCCACATACGGCCATTACACGGCGTCCAAGCACGGCGGACTCGGGCTGATGCGGAGCATGGCTCTGGAACTGGCACCGTACGGCGTGCGCTGCAACGCGATCTGTGCGGCCGGGGTCTGGACGCCGATGGTGGACAACCAGGCAGCGCGCGATGTTTTCGCGGGGCATCCCGGCGGCACCAAGGAGGAGATGGTCGCAGGGGGCCGGCATTTCCACGCCCTCAAGGGCGTCTCCTGGCTGCAGCCCGATGCGATCGCCGACGCGGCCGTGTTCCTGAGCTCGCCCCTTGCGGAGAACATCACGGGGGCCGCGTTGCCCGTCGATGCAGGGCACCTTCTCCTCACGGGGTTCAACCACACGCCCACCCAGTGATCCGACGGCATCAGGACTCGGCGAGCGGGACGATCGTCGCCACGATCACAGCCGGCTCGTCGAACGGATTGCGCCAGTCGTGCATGTCACCACGAAGCACGATGCAGTCGCCCGCCTGGAGCAGCACTTCGCCGGTCCGAAGGATGAAGTAGCACGCGCCGGAGAGAAAAGTGATGACGTGCAGGCACGGATGCCTGTGCAGGATCGGTTGACCATCCTCGGGCGGAGAGACGTTGCCGGCGCCGAACTCACGGGTCAGGGCCGCGAGATCGGGAGCGCCGACGCGCTGGCCCGTCGGCGGCAGCGACAGCTTGCGCACGCTCGCGCCGCCCGGCGGAGGGTACTTCTCGACGACGGTGTGCGTGCTGCCGTCTGCGAAGGCGTGCGCCGGTATGCGGTCGAACCGCCATACTTCCTCGGCGTAGTAGTCGCCCTTGGCGCCGGGTGCGGACGGCGCGACGTTCGGGTAGGCGTCCTTGGGGCGGTCGACCCGGGCCGTCACCGGGCCGTCGTGGACGACGGTGGAACGACCGTGCGCGTCAGGCCCGACGACGACCAGACGCGTAGCGCCGGCCGTCATCGGACGATCCGGCTAGCAGCGCCCGGAGCCAGCGCGATCTCCGCGATCCGGTTGCCGTCGGGGAACATGGTCGACGGGTAGCGGTTCCACAACCGGTCCTCGTGAGACGGCAGCACGCGTGTGATGTCATCACCTGCGGCCCTGAGCATCGCGTCGGTGGACCGGACGCAACACTCCTGACTGCCCTGAGCCCAGCCGACCGGAATGTGCGGCTCAGTGCCGTCCAGGCCACCAATGTTGTCGTAGATGTAGGCCGTGTCACCGGTGAAGACCCAGTCCCCACCTTCGTCGTCGGTCTTGACGACGATGAACTGCGACCCGGCGGTGTGGGTGTCGAAGGCTGGGCGCAGGCTGACACCCCCGAACGGCTCGGCCGCGCCGTCGACCAACCGCAACCTGCCCTCCCGCTCGAGGACCGCGAGGTCGTCAGCGGTCTGCGGGTCCAAGCCCAGCGTCAGCCAGGACAGGCGAGGCGGCGCGTTGAACTTGTCGCGCCAGTTGTCGACCTCGCGACGCTGCAGATAGACGTCAGCACGGGGGAAGTAACCGAGTCCGCTGATGTGGTCCCAATGGTGGTGGGTGATGAGGATCGCGTCGACGTCGTTAGGCGCAAGGCCGAGCCGCGGGAGGATCTCCGAGGGCGGCTGGAACCGGACCATGCCGTACGCGTCCATCGAAGCGCTGCAGAACGCATTGTCGGAGAAGCCTGCGTCGACGAGCACCGTTCGCTCGGAACTCTGGACGACGAAGTAGTAGAAGGACAGGGCTCGCTCGCCGTCGGCCTTGCCGTAGACCAGCAGTTGGTCCTGGTAAGCGGGCAGGTACGCGAACTCGAGCGCCCAGATGGAGTAGGTGGTCATGATCAGCCTCCGAGGGATGTGGTGGTCAGGAGCAACTTCACGGGAATCCGCGTTCACGAGAGGTCGATGACTCCGCGCGCGTTCGCTCCCGACAGCAGGTCGGCGACGGCGGCGTCGACTTGGTCCAGCCGGTAGTGCCTGGTGATCAGCTCGGCCACGTGCAACCGGCCCTGCCGGTACAGCTCGATCAGGGCAGGGATATCCGTCCGGGGCCGGCCACTCCCATAGAGCGACGCACGGAGGGTCTTCTCCGTGCTCCACAGCTGATCGGCAGGCAGTTCGACGGTCGATCCGGCGGGAGGAACTCCCGTGGTGACGACCGTGCCGTCAACGGCCGTCGCGTCCCATGCCTGACGGACGACGTCGGGCCGGCCGGCGCACTCGAACGCCTGGTCGGCACCGCGGCCGTGCGTGAGCTCCCGGATCTGTCCCGCGACGTCACCGGCGCTCGGGTCGACGGCGTACGTCGCGCCCAGCCTGAGGGCGAGGTCCCGCTTGGCGGCGACGGGGTCGACGGCGATCACCATCGTGGACCCGACCATCACTGCCGCCTGCAGGGCACTGAGACCCACACCCCCGCAACCGAACACGACGGTGCTCGATCCGGGCCGGACGTGGGCGCGGTGGAAAACCGCGCCGGCTCCGGTGAGCACCGCGCAACCGGTTACCGCGGCGACGTCGAATGGCACGTCGTCTGGGATGGGGATGACGGCCAGTTCCGGGACGATCGCCTGCTCGGCGAGAGTCCCGAGACATGCCCACTGGTGAATGCCTCGCCCGTCCCGGTCGCGAGTCCGCAGCTCGCCATCGGGCTGCCGGCCGCTCATGATCGTGGGCAGCCCCCATTCGCAGAGGTTCGGTCGCCCGGTCTCGCAGGGCCGGCAACGGCCACACGCAATAGCCCCAGTGAAGGCGACGTGCATGCCGGGCCTGAGGCCCTCGACGTCGGATCCCACTTCCTCGACGATCCCGGAACCCTCATGGCCAGGGATGATCGGCATCGCTACCGGCATGTCCCCGGTCGTCAGCGAGACGTCCGTGTGGCACAGCCCGGAGGCCATGAAACGGACCCGCACGTCACGCGGGCGCACGTCACCAACGGCGACCTCGACGACCGCCAGGCTCTCGCCGACCTCGTAAGACACAGCTGCACGGCTCACTGGGCCGCTCCTCTCCGCCGAACCCGTCTTCGTCAATGGCATGACAGGCAAGGGCTTGACAACCTATGTGGCGGGCGCCACACTAACACCCGATCCGCCGTCAGAACATGGGTGACGGACGCAGTGGGAGCGACCAAGTCGAGCTCCCCCGAGGAAGGGGTACACCTGTGGAAGGCTTGGCGAAGAGGGGCGTTTGGGCTGCGGCCGCGTCCCTGCTCCTGCTCGGGACCAGCGCGTGCGGCAGCCTCGGCTCGACACCCGGCTCCAGCTCCACCTCCGGCTCAGGCGCCAGCAACACGGTCGCGGTCGACGTCGGTCTCCCCACGCCCGTGCAGCTGTCCACCGGAAAGCTTAAGATCGGCGTCTTCATGAACGCCCAGTCCAACCAGTGGCAGAAGAACATCGTCGCCGCCGAAACCGAGCGCGCCCAGAGCTTCGGCTGGGACATCAAAGTCCTGGACTTCAACTACGACCAGCAGAAGATGCTCGACGCAATGCAGACCGCGGTGACCAACCACACCTACGACGCCTGGGTGGTGAACCCCATCGATGGTGCCGCCTCGTGCAAGATGGTCACCGAGACCGCTCCCGCGGCGAACATCCTGATCACGGTCACGGGCACGACGGTCTGCGGCCGGGACCTCAACACCGGCAAGGACCTCTGGGCCCCCGGTACCTACAGCTACCACGCCATGGCGCCCTCGCCGCAGTACTTCAAGGCGTGGTTCAACGCCACCGCGAAGGCGAACCCGGGCCCACAAAAGGTCGCCGTGCTAGTCGGTCCGGCCGAGAACGGCGCCTCGATCCTGACCCAGAAGATCGCCAAGGAGTTCGAGGCGTCCAAACCCGACTTCAAGGTCGCCGACTACATCAACACCGACTTCACCGCACCGACCTCGCTGACGGCGACGCAGGCCTACCTGCAGGCGCACAAGGACACGACCCTGCTGATGTCCATCTACTCCCCGGACATCTCCCAGGGCATGGTGCAGGCGGTCAAGTCCCTCGGTCTGCAGGACAAGGTGAAGATGACCGACGCGGGCGGCGCACAGTTCACCATCGACCAGATCAAAGCAGGCGTGATCCAGCTGACCATGCCCTACTACCCGAAGACGCAGGGTGAGAACGCCGTGCAGGCGATCAAAGACGCGCAGGACGGCGTCCAGCCCAAGCGCATCTACGACGAGATCCCGGGTGGCATCGAGAAGGCTCTAGTCGTCACCAAGGACAACGTCGACTCGTTCGTGCCGCAGTCCTGATCAGCGCGCTACGGTCGCAGGACCGCTCCCCGGCCGGAAGCTGGTTGCCGGCAGGGAGTGGTGCATGCGGCTAGCCCAGCACGCAACCACAGACATGGCACACCTGTCGTTCCTTGGCGTGAGGTGGACGTGACGTGTACGAGGCCTACGCTCTGCGCTATGGCGGGATCTCGGTGCGCAAGAGCGAGAAGTACTACCGGTTCGAGTCCTACCAGGCTCAGGACGCCATGGTGGGCCTGGACTTCTTCTTCTGGCTTCTGCGCAGCCCTGAGCGGACCGTCCTGGTCGACTGCGGCTTCGACGACTTGCGAACCGCTGCTCGCGGCTACCGTCAGGAGCACCACCCGCTCGAGCTGCTCGCGCGGCGCGGAGTGTCAGCGACCGATGTCGACCACGTCGTGCTCACGCACATGCACTTCGACCACATCGGCAACATCGGCCTTTTCCCGAATGCCACCTTCAGCGTGGCGAATGCGGAGCTCGACTACTGGACGGGCCCGTTCGCGGACCGAATCCTGCTCTGCGCGTCCGGAGACCCGCGGGAGACTCAGATGGTGGTCGACCTACAGGCCGAGGGTCGCGTGCATCTCGTCGACCGCGCCGAGGAGATCCTTCCCGGAATCCGGGTGACCCCTGTCCGCGGCCACACCCCGGGGCAGCTGATCACCGAGGCTGCGACCGCGAACGGCACGGTCGTGCTGGCTTCGGACGCCATTCATCTCTACGAAGAAATGGACCTCGACAGGCCGTACTGGGTCTTCCACGACCTCGTGGGGATGTTCCACGGCTACGACCTACTCCGCAGCCTCGAGGCGCAAGAAGGTACGTCGATCGTTGCAGGGCACGATCCGGCCGTGATGACGCTCTTCGAGACCGTGGACGACACCTGCGTAGACCTGACGGCACCGACCAGCTCCTCCAGGTCTTCGCGACGAGCTTCGCGCGTCGAGTCGTTGTAGCTCCCCGAGAGTCGCGGCCCTTACGCCTGGAGTCACGCAGGCGGCCGCCACCCGCCGCGCCAAGGAGGGCGGACGCTCAACCGTGCTCAAGCTCGACGACCGCTCGACCGAGGATCTTCCCGCGGCGAAGGTCTGCGACGCCGACGTTGATCTCCTCGAGGGAGTAGCGAGCGGTAACCAACGCCTCGAGGTTGAGCGCACCGGAGGTCGCCCAATCAACGAAGAGGGGGAAGTCACGCTCTGGGCTGCAGAGCCCTCCCAGGACGCCAACCATCGACTTGCTCTTCGAGAGCAGCTCCATGCCATTGAACTCGAACGGTGCACGGGGCGCGCCGACGAGGACAAGCGAGCCACCCGCGCTCGTTCCCGCCACACCCGAACGAACCGCGGCGAGGCTCCGCTCGACGTTGGGCCCGACGCCAGTGCAGTCGAACCCGAAGTCCACACCGACCCCGCCGGTGAGGTCACGGATCACGGCGACGGCGTCCTCGCCCCGGGCGTCGATCGTGTGCGTCGCACCCATCGCCCTCGCGACGCCGAGCTTTTCGACGCTGATATCGACAGCGATGATCGGCGCGGCTCCCAACGCGTGAGCGGCGCCGACAGAAGCCAGACCGACCCCGCCGACCCCCCAGACGGCCACGGATCTTCCTGCCACGTCACTCGCGCCGTTGAGCACGGAGCCGGCACCTGTCATGACCGCACAGCCGATGACGCACGACAGGTCTGTGGCGATCCCGGACGGCGCCTTGAGCAGGTACTGCTCGTCGACGACGGCATGGCTGCCCCAGGCGAAGACGTTGTGCGTGACTGCGACCCGGCCGTCGGGGAGCGGGATCCGCGACGACAGTGGGGCTCGGTCGGCGCGGGGCAGCCGAGGCAGCCAGGTGAGCAGGACCTCGTCGCCGGGCGCCACGTGGGTGACCTCCGCGCCGATCGCGACGACAACACCGGTCGACTCGTGCCCTATGACGAGCGGCTCGGTCCGCGCGGGACGATCGATGAGGTCCAGCTGGCTGTGGCAGATGCCGAAGGCTCGCTGCTCGACGACGACCTCCCACGGGCGCGGCTCGGGCAGGTTCACGGTCTCCAGCTCAAGCTCGGTGCCACCGGGAGGCAGGATCGCAAGTCGTGCGGTGATGCTCATGATTCGGATTCGCCTTTCTGGCCGAGGCCCGACCCCCGCGGCAGACTTTCGACACGTGCATCGACTCTCGGTTGCGTCAGCCCATGACGGACTGGTACTCCAAGAACTCCTCGATTCCGACACGTCCCCACTCTCGGCCGACGCCAGAGAGCTTGAACCCGCCGTGGGTGCCGTGCTTGTCGAGCGCCGAGCCGTTGATCCGCACTCGGCCGACCCGCAGTCGGCGAGCCACCCGACGCGCGTGCTCGGCATCGGCCGCCCAGACGCCGGCTGCCAGGCCGAAGTCGGAGTCGTTGGCGATCGCGATCGCCTCGTCCTCGGTCTCGAAAGGAATGATCACCACGACCGGGCCGAAGATCTCCTCGCGCGCGATGCGCATGGAGTTGTCACCTCGGAAGAGGGTCGGCCGCACGAAGTACCCGCGGCTCAAGCCATCCGGCGGCTCGGGCCCGCCGGTGAGCATCGTCGCCCCTTCGCGGAGCCCGAGCTCGATGTAGCTGCGCACCCGGTCGCGCGCCTCTGCCGTGACCACCGGCCCGAGAGTGGTGTCCGGAGAGAGCGGGTCTCCGAGCACGTACCCTTCGGCAGCGCGAACCGCCAGAGCCTCCGCCTCAGCCAGCCTCCCGCGGGGCACCAGGATGCGAGTAAGCCCCCCGCACACCTGGCCGGTGTTGCGGAACGCGTCGGCGATGCCGTTGGAGATGGCCAGCTCGAGGTCGGCGCCGGGCAGGATGACGTTCGGCGATTTGCCGCCGAGCTCGAGGTGCACCCGCTTGACGTTGTGGGCCGCCATCTCCATCACCCGCCGCCCGGCCCGCGGTGATCCCGTGATCGAGACCATGTCGGTCAGACCATGGGCAGCGATCGCCTCGCCGACGTCAGGGCCCGTGCCGTTGACGACGTTCAGCACGCCGTCGGGCAGCCCCGCCTCCACACAGAGGTCCGCGAAGATCGCCGCCGTCAACGGGGCGACCTCGCTGGGCTTGAGCACCACGGTGCAGCCGGCGGCGATGGCCGCGCCGGCCTTGCTGCAGATGTGGCGCAGCGGCGCGTTCCACGCCGTGATGGCGCCCAGAACGCCAGACGGCTCGCGGCGGAGCACCGTGGTGGGTGTGATCCGTTCCTCCCACACGATGGTCCGGAGTACAGCGGCCTGGATCCGCAACTCCTCGACAGCCCCCGCGGTCTGGGTGATCCTGGCCAGGTGCCGGGGGTAGCCCACCTCACTCACGATCGTCGAGGTGATCTCCTCCGACTGCCGCTCCACCAGGTCGGCGAGCCGCTGGAAGATCTGGACCCGGTTGTCGAGCGAGGTGCGAGACCATGCGGGGAATGCCTCTGCCGCAGCCACCGCGGCCCGGTCGACGTCGGTCGTCGTGCCGCGGGCGACCCTTCCGATCACCTCTTCGGTGGCAGGGTTGACGACGTTGATGCCCTCGGTGGCGGCGGAGTCGATCCAGCGCCCGTTAACGAAGACTTGGAACCTGTCGGTCACGGCCGAACCCAGGCCTGCGCGAACTCCTCCTCGGTGACCGCCATGTTGAAGGTGGAGACACCGAGCGAGATCGCCCGATAGGTCACGAAGGCATCCAGCGAAGCGCCGTGCCAGTGCTCTTCACCGGGGGGTGTCCAGACGATGTCGCCGGCCTGGATGACCTGAGCCTCGTCGCGGGTAGCGATCAAACCCTTGCCGCTGTCGACGAAGAACAGCTGGCCACGTTCATGGGAGTGCCAGAAGCTGCGTGCACCGGGATGGAAGACAGCGTAGTTGACCGAAATGCCCTCGGCCTTCAATACGGTGTCGAGCAACACATCACCCGTTGTCGAGCCCACCTTCGACCCTGGCAGTACGGGCTGGTCCACCCGCCCTCGACGAAACTCCATGACCGAAATCCCTTCGCGGTGTACCAATGAAGCCTGAACGCGCAATCGGCTAGATGACGCCGGCCCCGCGCAGGTCCGCGATGGCCCCCTTATCGAGGCCGAGCGCCTCGCGCAGCACCTCGTCGGTGTTCTCCCCCAGGCGCGGCGCTCGACCTGGTGCGACCGTGGGCGAGTCGGAGAGGAATAGCGGGCTGCCGAGCGTCAACCACCGGCCATGCTCGTCCTCGATCCAGCGCAGTACGCCGCGCGCCCGGACGTGCGGGTCCTCGATCAGCTCTGCGAGCTCGACCACGGGGGCCGTCGGGATGCCGGTGCCCTCGAGCAGCCGCTCCACCTCGCTCTTGGAGTACCGCTGCGTCCATCGGCCGACGACGGCGTCGACCGCATCGATGTTCTCGCAGCGCCCTGCCATCGTTGCGAACCGCTCGCTCGAGGCCTCTGGGTCACCCATCACTGCGCACAGCCGTTCCCAATGACCCTGGGTGGGACAGAGCAGGGTGACCCATCCGTCGGTGGTTGGGTAGGCGCTGTACGGCGCAATCGCCAGACCACCGTGCCTGTTGCCGGTGCGCTCGGCCAGGCGCCCCTCGGTGTTCACGTAGCCGGCGATGTTGGAGGAGAGCGACGGCAGGATCGCGTCCTGCAAGGAGACCTCGACGTGCTGACCGAGCCCGGTGTGCTCACGCTGGTACAACGCGGCCATGATCCCGCCGAACAGATGGACCCCCGCCATGAAGTCCACCACCGACGGGCCGGTCCGCAACGGTGGCCCGTCCTCGAAGCCGGTGGTGCTCATGACCGCCGTCCGAGCCTGAACGGTGAGGTCCATCGCGGGCTGCCCGGCGTAGGGGCCGAAGGAACCGAACCCGGTCCCCGAGGCCATGACCAGGCGCGGGTTCACCTTTCTGAGTTCCTCGTAACCCAGCCCGAAACGGTCCATGGCACCGGGCGACAGGTTTTGCACGAGGACGTCCGCGCCCGCGGCCAGCCCACGCAGCACCCGCTGCCCTTGGGCGGACTTCAGGTCGAGCCGGATGCCCCGCTTGCCGGAGTTGAGCAGCGAGAACTGGACCGACGTCCCGTCCGCACCCGCCGTCGCCAGCCGGCGGTAGGGGTCCCCGCCAGGCGCCTCGACCTTCACCACGTCAGCGCCCAGCCGGGCCATCAGCATCGTGCAGTAGGGCGCGAAGTAGAACTGCCCGACGCACACGACCTTAATGCCTTCTAGTGCGCTCACGCCCACCTCTGTTCGTAAATACGCACAGTAGTTCCTAATAAAAATACTATGAAGGTTGCCTGAGATTGTCAAGGCCTTGTCATCTGTAAGGCGCCCACCATGAGCGTCAGCCCAGCCTGGGCGCGAGGAGGTTGCGTCCAGCCGGGACACCGGCCGCACAAGTGAAAGCAAGTGACGACTCCGTCGTGGGAGCCGTCGGCCCGTTAGCGAGTCGAGCCCAGCCGGGCCGCGTGGCTGACGAGCACTTCGCGGAGTTGCTCCTTACGCGGCACCAAGTCGTCAGCCCGGCCCACCAGGGTGAGTTCGCCGGCCACCTCACCGAACTGGTTGCGTACCACCGCCGCGAGAGCGAACTGCGCACCATCGTGGCGGGTGTTCTCCGCAACTCCACTCGCCAGGATTCCTCGAAGGTCGCGAAGGAACCGAGAGACCAGTTCAGGCGCGTCGACATTGCGCCGACGGAGGTAGCCGTCGCGGTCGCGGTCGCTGGCGTGGGCGAGCAGCACCCGTCCTCCAGCCGTCGCAAGGAGGTCGCGGCGGATGTTGGTACGCGCCGCGAAGCCGGTCAGCTCGTCGGTCCCGGCGACACCGACGTAGATGAGATGATCGCCGGCCTGCACACCGAGGAAGACGGTCGCGTGGGTGGCCTCGTGCAGCGCGTCGAGGTCGGCCTGGCTCACCGCGCCCGCCCGCAGGTGGCCACTGGCCAGGGTGAGCCCAAGCAGCGCCGGACCCAGGTAAAACTTGTGGTCGGCCTCGTACAACCACCCCGTCGTACATAGCCCACGCACGAACCCGTAGACCGAACTCTTGGGCGCCCCGACGGCCCGGGCGAGTTCGGAAAAGGTCAGGCCCGGGTTGTAGGTCACCTCCTCGACGATCTGCGTGACCCGGTCCACGGTGCGGTGGGTCTGCGGCCCGCGCGCGATCTCGGCCGGTTCGGCAGCGGGCCCAGCAGGTCGACGCCGTGTGGCGGGCCGCTCGGCCATGGCGCGCCCCTTACTCGCCACGGAAGCCCGGCGACCGCTTCTCGATTGCGGCCGCCACCCCCTCCTCGAAGTCCGCGGTACCCAGCAGCGCGCCCTGCGCAGTCGCCTCCAGCTCGAGCACCGCCGCGACTTCGGCGATCAGCGGTCGGCGCAACGTCGCCCGGATGGCAGGCAGGGCGAGGGGCGCCGCCGCCGCCAGCGACCGAGCGTATTCGAGGGCTGTCAGTCTGGGGTCGCCGTCGACGACCCGGTCGGCCAGTCCAATCCGTCCCGCCTCCACCCCGGATACGTCGCGTCCTGTGTACAGGAGGTCCTGAGCGATCTGAGCCCCGACCGCTCTGGGAAGCGTGGCTGTGAGGGCAAAACCGTGGTGGAAACCGAGTTTCGCGAAGTTCGCGGTCAGCCTGGCGTCGGCCGCGACCACGCGGAAGTCGGCCGCCAAGGCCAGGCCCAGACCGCCGCCCACCGCTGCGCCGTGGACCGCCGCCACGACCGGCTTCCGACCGCCGAACAGCCGGAACGCCTGCCCGTAGATGTCGCGTATGCCATGCACATCCAAGCCTCGCAGGTCGGCGCCAGCACAGAAATGCCGGCCGGTTGCGCACAGGACGACGGCTCGAACGTCCCGGTCCGCGTCGCAGGCCCGGATCGCATCGGCGACCAGAGATAGCAGTTCACGGTCGAAGAAATTCGCCGGTGGCCGGTTCATCTCAACGAGCGCCACAAGACCGTCGCGGCTGGTCCGCACGAGGTCGGACATGGTCTCCTCCTCAGCCCTGCGACCCGTCACCAGGCGGCGTGAAGCAAGGCACGCAACTCCTCACCGTTCGGCACCCTCGGCGCCTGGGACAGAGCCCAGTCCGCCAGCGCATGGTCCGCTGCCTCGTCCAGCGCTGCAACGTCGACATCGAGGTCCCTAAACCTTAGGGGAACCCCCCAGCGCCCGAGCAGCGCCTCTAGCGCGTCGGCGACGTCATCGGCCGAGGGCCCCGAACTCGAATGGGCGATCGCTGTTCCCAGCCGACTCAGCCTGAGCGGGTCGGTGACCGCGTTGAACCGGATTGATCGGGCGAGCAGCAGTGTTTCGACGACACCATTCGGCACTCCCGCCCGCGGGCCGATGGCGTGCGCCAGTGCCTGCGCCAGGCCGCCGCCCGCCGCGTCGCTGCCGTGCCCGGCCAGCAGCGCAGCTGACATCAGCCGCAGCCGGGAGTCGGAGGTGTCGTCGTCGGCGACGACGGGCATGTTCTCCCGTATCAACCGCGCGGCGTGCAGCAGGTAGGCATCGGCCATCGGGTCGTCCGGACTGACCTGAAGCGATTCCACCACCATGGCGAACGCGTTCAGCGAGGCCGAGCGAACCAGTGAAGTGGGCGCGGTCGCCGCGACCTCCGGGGAGAGAAACAGTCCGGCGGCCCGCACCGCGGGGTCGAACAGTGCCAACCGCTCGCCGGTCTGCACATCACGCACTGCCGCACCCACCTTGGCCGCCGCGGTGGTCGGTGTGCTGGGCACGATCCACATGGGCACCTTCCGGGCGCTCAGCCGCGGACTCACCAGCCGACCGTCGTCAGCCTGGTGGGTGCACAGCTCTCGCACCCCTCGCTTCTCACCGAACACGATCACAGAAGCGCGCGCGGTAACGACAGAGGACCCCCCGCCCAGGACGACAACGCCGTCCGCGGACTCCTTGTGCATCAGATCCACCGCCGCCTCGACCGAGCTCAGCGGCGTGTGCGGCTCGACCTGGTCGAAGGTTGCGGTGAGCCGGTCGGCCAACGCTGTGGTGACCGCTTCCACCACGTCGGGGTAGCGGCGGAGAGCCGGGTCGCTGACCATCACGAGCCGCTGCGCTCCGGCACGCGAGACCTCGCGATCGAGCGCTGAGAGGGCAGCGGGACCGGCAAAGGTCCGGAAAGCCGGACGGATATGCCGGTACGCCAACGGCGCCGGTCGATGCGTCACAGAAGCCTCCTGTTTGCCATACAGAACCATCGATCGTAATGACGAGCCAACTGCCGCCGTCACCACCATCCGTCAAGGCTGGTGCGTCCCGCATGCGAGGCGCTCGCGCCGAGGCCACTAATTGACAGGGACTTGACAATCATCTACGATTTCGCATTCACAGACAAGTGTTCGCATTGGCGGACTACGTAGGCGATCTGCGAAGGGTTCCCATGGGTGAGGCCGACCAGTCCTCCAGCGAGATCAGGGGCGAACTTGCGACGGCGAGATTCACTGACGAGATGCTGGCCGAGATGCGGGCCCTCATCGGTACCGAGTTGCGCACGGCGGGTTCGGTCAGCAACGAGTACGCCGACCGGATGGCGATTCTCCGCTTCTGCGAGGGCATCGGCGACGACAACCCGCTCTACACCGAATCGGAGTACGCCGCCGGGACCGTATACGGAGGGATCGTCGCACCGCCGTCCTTCGTCTTTGCCTGCCTGGGCTCGGTGCAAGTTGGATGGCGCGGGCTCGGAGGCTTCCACGCCGAGACGTTCATGGACTTTCATCATCCGATCCGCGTCGACGACAAGATCACTGCACGGGTGTTCTTCGACGGGTTCGACGGACCGATCGAGGCCAGCAACTTCGCCGGCCGGCGGATCAAGGACTACCTCCGCCAGGAGTACCGCAACCAGCACGGCGACTTGGTCGCGACGTTCATCTGCTCGCGGATGCGGTTCGAGCGGACGGAGATGCAGAGGAAGCGCGAGTCCCGGAAGATCGAACTGCCGCACCCGTGGACCGAGGAAGAGCTCGCCCGGATCGAGGAGGACGTCCTCGCGGAGGAGGTGCGCGGAGCGGTCCGCCGCCACTGGGAAGACGTCGCGATCGGCGACGAGATCGGCACGCTGACCAAGGGGCCGATGGGACTCACCGACTTCATCGCCTTCGTCGCCTCCGGCGCCGCACCGATCCCGCGGCTCGCCGCCCACGGCGTCGCACTCAAGCGCTATCGCAAGCACCCCAAGTGGGCCTTCCGCGACCCGCACACGCACGCCCTCGAGCCGGTCTACTCGGTGCACTACAACGACCTGGCCGCGCAGATGCAGGGTGCACAGATCGCGTACGACGTGGGCGTCCAGCGGACGTGTTGGCAGATCCAGTCGCTGACCAACTGGATGGGTGACGACGGCGTCCTGAAGAAGATCCACGGTCAGTACAGATCCCATGTGTACCTGTCGGATGTTCTTCGGCTCGGCGGCCGGGTGACTGAGAAGTACGTCGACGATGACGAGGACGCCGTCGTCAAGATCGAGACTTGGGCCACCAACCAGCGGAGCCAGAGCTGCATGCCTGGCTCTGCAGTGATCCGGCTCCCCCGCAAGAGCAGCGACCGATGATGGAATGGGGCACCGAGATCGCGCCCGTCGAGGTCGGCGGACGCATCTACCGCATGTACGCGCGGCGCCCGCGCTACGTACCGGACCTGCTCGCGTTGGCCGAGCGCTGGGGCGCACGCCCGCACGTTGTTCAAGGTGACCGGATCCTCAGCTTCGACGACCTGCGGTCGGCCGTGGACGTCCGCGCGCGTGACCTTGTGCACCGCGGCATCCGGCGTGGCGACCGGGTGGTGATCCTCGGCTGGAACAGCCCCGAATGGATCACCAACTTCTGGGCGACACTTGCTGTCGGCGGGGTGGCTGTGCTCGGAAATGCCTGGTGGAGCCACACGGAGTTCGAGGAGACCCTGACGCGGGTCGCGCCGACCCTGGTGCTGGCCGACGACCAGCTGGTCGGGCGTGTCGCCGGGCTGCCCCTCGCCCCATGGGCGGTCGAGGAAGCCCCCGACGTCGCATTGCCTGGCGCAGGTGATGAGGGCGACGACGCCGTCGTCATCTTCACGTCTGGCACCTCGGGGCGGCCGAAAGCTGCCCTGCTGTCCCACAGGGCCTTGATCGCCGGGCTGCAGATGCTGCTGCACATCACCAAACGCTTTCCGCACCAGGTTGCGGAGACCGCGGGCGAGGGGTCGCTGCACACGGGACCGATGTTCCACGTCGGCGGCATCCAGACCTTGCTCCGGGCCGCGGTCGTGGGAGACACGCTTGTGATGCCGAAAGGGAGGTTCGACCCGGGCGACGCGCTGCGCCTCATCGAGCAGTGGAAGGTCCGTCGCTGGAGTGCTGTTCCGACGATGCTCAGCCGGGTCATCGACCACCCCGACGCGCAGACGCGCGACCTCACCAGTCTGCGTGCACTCACCGTGGGCGGCGCCGCCGCTCATCCCGAGCTGCTGATGAGGGTCCGCTCCGGTCTGCCCGGCGTCACGCCGTGGATCGCGACGGGCTACGGTCTCACCGAGAACGGCGGGCAAGGCTTCGCCGCGTCGGGCTCGGACACCCTCAACCGGCCAGGCGCCGTGGGACGCGCACTGCCCTGCGTCGAGGTCCGGATCGGCCCCTCCGTGGACGGCGCCGACGGGGAGATCCTGGTACGCAGCCCGACACAGATGACTGCCTACATTGCCGAAGAGGAGAACCCGATCGACGCCGACGGATGGTTGCACACCGGCGACCTCGGCCATCTCGACGAAGACCACCACCTGTGGATCACTGGTCGATCCAAGGACATGATCATCCGGGGCGGTGAGAATGTCGCCCCGGCGTCCGTCGAGCGAGCCTTGCTCAAGCTCGACGGCATTGAAGACGCGGTCGTTTTCGGCGTTCCGGATCCCGACCTTGGAGAAGACGTAGCGGCGGTGATCGTTGCACCGGCCGCACCCGACACTCACGAGTTGCAGGCCCAGCTCAAGTCTGATCTCGCTTCGTTCGCGATACCGCGCCACTGGATCGTCCGCGTCGAGCCCTTCCCAGAGAACCACGCCGGCAAGGTGGACCGCCGCTCGGTTGTGGCCGAGGCGCGGACGGAACTGAGCCGCCCGTCGCCCTGACCTTCACGCGATAGCCGTCAGCCCTCGGCCAGCGGGTACACCGTCGCGAACATCACGGCGCTCTCCGCGAACGGGTTGCGCCACGCGTGCAACGCACCGGGGAGGACGAAGCAATCGCCTGCCTCAAGCAGCACTTCGGAGGACTCAAGAACCAAGTAAGCGCGGCCCGAGACCACGACCGCGACGTACATGCTCGCCGTCCTGGCGAGCGCTCTGCCCGAAGAGCTTGTCCCGACGTTGCCGGCCCCGAAGGCCCTTTGGAGGTCCTGTTCCGATACCCGGGGCACTGCGGCTGCATCGTCAGTCGGGAGTGTGAACCGCCGGATGCTGATCCCGCGAGGCGGAGGCATTGGCAGCATCGTTCCGCTGACCTCCGACCCCAAGGGAGAGGCCGGGTCGGCGGGTAGCGACTCTTGTCGCCATATCTCGTGCGCCGTGGCGCCGTTGGGCCTGGTCACGCTCACCGCGGGCACCCCGTCTGCGACCACGGCCGAACGACCCTGCGCGTCGTAACCCACGACGACTCGGCGGGTACCGGTCACAGCTGTGGGAAGACCTGGTACTCGCCGAAGCCGTCGAGGGTGTCCCGAAGCTTCGGGCTGATCGCGTCGCCGTAAACCTTGATGTCCTTGAAGGTGCCGGCCGATCCAAGTCGCGAGAGATCGGTCAGGGCGATGTGGTTGAGCACGCTGTCCTCTCCCGTGTGCACTTCCACCAGGTGCAGTTCTCCCGTCGCCGTATCGACGTTCCAGAGGTACCCCAGGAGTCCCTCATGATCACGGGACGATTTGGTAACCTCGAGGGCAGCCGCGCGGGCTTCGTCCTCCTGGCCGGGATGGGGGACACAGACGCAGGTCAGGATCATCATTCGGTAGGAGTCCTCTCACACGCGGCGAGGTTCACGCCTTGACCGGGGTGGGGTTGTTTCCGGGCAGCACCAGGTGGCCAGCGTCCACCGGCAGCGCGGCGCCGGTGATGGCGCGGGCCAGGTCTGAGTTGAGGAACAACGCGGCATCCGCCTGCGCTTGTGGCGTGATCCAGTTGTATCCCTTGAGAGCCAGGAAGTTGTAGCCGGCGTCGAGCATGTCAGCCTCCGTACCGCCCGGATGGCCGGCGAAGAGGTCCCAGGCCGCCTGGTGATCGGTCATCGGCGTTCGCGTCGGCCCGGGACACAAGGCGTTGCAGCGCACGCCGTGCGGCGCGAGTTCGACCGCAAGGGACTTCATCAGGCCGACAACGCCATGCTTGGACGCGGCGTAATGAGCATAAGAGGGGCCGGCCTCGAAGCCGTTGATCGAAGCCACGAGCAGGATCGAACCGGACTGTTGAGCGATCATCGTGGGTGCAACGGCTTTAGCTGATCGCCAAGCCCCGCCGAGATTGGTCCCGACGGTCTCCTCCCACTGATCGTCGCTGAGCTCCCAGAAGTGTTGCGTGTACCAGACTCCTGCGTTCGCGATCAGAATGTCGAGGCGGCCGAACTCCTTCAGCGTCAGAGCGACGGCGGCGTCGAGGTCCGCCTGCGAGCGGACGTCCCCGGTGCAGGCGAGCGCTCGGCGACCCTCCTTCTCCACCAGGCTGACCGTCTCGTCGAGATCGGCTCGGGTACCGATCGGGTACGGCACCGTGTGGAGCCCCTTCGGAGCGTCGAAGAGGACCACGTCGGCGCCCTCGCGTGCGCACGTGACCGCGTGCGCGCGGCCTTGGCCGCGCCCACCACCTGTGATGAGCGCGACCTGTCCCTCCAGCAGCGGCATCGGGTCAGCGTCCGATCCGACTCGGGACACCCGCCGCCAGCGCGATCTCGGCGACATGCAGCCCGTCGTCGAATGCGATCGACGGGAAGCGACCCCAGATCCTCACCTCGTGGGAGCAGAGCACCCGGCCGACGTCGTCACCGGCGGCGGTGAGCATCTCGTCGGTGAGCCGCACGCAGCACTCCTGGTTGCCCTGTCCCAGCCCGATCGGCACCATCGGCTCAGTGCCCTCGATTCCGCCGATGTTGTCGTAGACATAGGCGACGTCACCCGGGAAGACCCACGGTCCGTCGCTCGCTTCGAGGACCGCGTATTGCGAGCCAGCCGTGTGGGTGTCGAAGGCCGGCCGGACCACGATCCCGGGTGCCACGTCGGCCACCCCGTCAACCAATCGCAAGCGCCCCTCGCTGTCGAGCTTTGCCAGGTCCTCACCCGTGTTGGGATCCAGGCCGCCCTTGAGCCAGCTGAGCCGGTGGGGGGTGTTCCACTTCTCTGCCCAGTTGTCGACGTCTCGGCGCTGGATCCAGACCTTCGCGTTAGGGAAGTAGGGGACGCCGCTCACGTGATCCCAGTGATGATGGGAGACGATGATCGTGTCGACGTCCTGGGGGGCCAGCCCGATCCGAGCCATGATCGTCGCGGGCGGCGTGAATCGCTCGACGCCGTACACCTGGCATGCGTCGGTGCAGAAGTCGTTGTCGGAGAAGCCGGCGTCGACGAGGATGACACGGTCCTCGCTCTGCAGAACGTAGTAGTAGAACGGCAGGACACGCGACCCCTCGGTCTTGCCGTAGACGAGCGCGGAGTCGGGATAGCTGGACAGCACGGCGAACTCGACGGCCCAGATGGAGTAGTCGGTCACGTCGTCATCCTTCTTCTCGATGGTCGGGAGAATGCCGCAAGGGTCAGCGGCGTGCTGAGCGGGAGAACGAATCCATGGCGACCGCGATCAGGACGATCGCGCCGACCATCAGGAGCCGGGCGCCGGTGCTGATGGCGAGGGCGGCGAACAGATTGTTGATCATCGCCCAGATCCCGAGCCCGACCGCCGTGCGCCAAATGCTTCCCTCACCTCCCAACAGCGAGGTGCCACCGATGATGACGATGGCGATCGAGTCGAGCGTGATCGTGACCCCAAGAGTGGGCTGGCCGACACCGATCTGAGAGGCAGTGATCATGCCGGCAATCGCAGCGCAGGCACCGGTGAGCATGTAGGTGCTCACGGTGATTGCCTTGACGCGCAGACCGGCAAGCCTGGCCGCCTCCGAATTGCCGCCGACCGCGTACACGGACCGGCCGTAGGTCGTGCGGGACAGCACGACCCCCGCCAGCACGGCCAGCCCGACGAGGATGTACACACTGATCCAGACCCGTCCCCACGTCCCGGATCCCATGGCGCCGAACCCGGCGTTCTGTGACGTGATCGGCAGGTTCTTCGAGTACATGTAGGTGGCGCCCGAGAAGAGGGAGGCGGTAGAGAGCGTCGCGATGAACGGGTTCACCCGCAACACGGTGATCACCATGCCGTTGACGACACCGCACAGGACGCCGAGCAGCACCGTCAGGGCGAACGCGGGTACGAGGCTCATGTTGTTGGACAGGCTCGCGTACACGACCGAGGACGCCGCGAAGACGGCCGCGACGGACAGGTCGAAGCCGCCACCGATGATCACGAAAGTCATGCCGAGCGCGACGATGCCGACCGGCGCCACCTGAGCGACCATGTTGTTGACGTTGGCAGGCGCCAGGAACCCGGTGTAGAGGATGCTCGCGACGATCGCAAAGGCGATGAGGACCCACACCATGCCAGACCGCACCGCGTAGCGGACCAGCATGTCGCGCGTTCCCCCGGACCGATTGGCGCCGGCAGTCACCGAGGCGCTGCCGGCGACTCCCCGCTGCAGTTCCGCGCGCTTGGTCTCACCGACTGGGGTCGGATTGCTGATGCTCATATTGGCGCTCCAAGAACTTCTGCACGTCTGTGGGCTAGGCGATCGCGCGGGAACGGAAGGCGAGGTGAAGAATGTCCGAAACGGTGATCCGACCAACGGCACGATCAAGCGTCCCGGCCAGCACCCCTTCGGCAACGACGAAGACCCGGTCGGAGACCAGGGCGACCTCCTCCAGTTCGGAGGACACCATCACCAGCCCGAGTCCTTGGTCAGCCATCCCTTCCAGCGACCGCAAGATCTCGGCCTTGGCGCCGACGTCGATCCCGCGCGTGGGCTCGTCGGCCAATAGGACTCGGGGTGTCCGATGCTTCCACCGCGCGAGCAGCAACTTCTGCTGGTTACCGCCTGACAGCTGTCGCGCCGCGTGATGCAGTCGCTCCGACTGGAGGCCGAACTCCTTTGCGGTCCCGGCGGTCGCAGACGCGACGGTTCGCGGTGAGATGAAGCCTCGGCGCGAAGCGCCCCCGAAGTTGCTCAGCGCGATGTTGTCGACCGACGACATCGGCAGGACGAGTCCCTGGGACTTGCGGTCCTCGGGGACGAGCGCGACGCCGTAGCCGAGGGCCTGCCGGACCGAACGCGGCCAAGGCACCTCCTGACCGTCGATGAACAAGCGTCCCCGGCTGCTCGGCTCAAGTCCCGCCAAGGCGCGGAGCAGCGTGGTCCGCCCGGACCCGACGAGTCCGCCGATCCCCACCATCTCACCGGTGCGCACCTCGATCTCTAGGTCATCAATGGCGCCCGGAACGGTGACGCCGATAGCTTGCAGGACTGGAGGGCGACCCTGTGCCCGAGCGAGCCTGGCCACCCGGGCACTCTCTACGGCGGCATGGGCTGCCGCCCGCTCCTCGTCCTCGAGCAACTCGTGAATCACCCTGTCGTCCCCCTCGCGTCCGACCATCTCCTGCACGAGCGAGGCCTTGGTGAAGGACTCGCGCGGCGCAGAAGCCGTCAGGTTTCCGTCGCGGAAGACGGTGATGTCGTCAGCAAGGTCCAGAACCTCGTCCAAGTTGTGGCTGACGAAGATGATGGTGACGCCGCCGTGACGGAGCCCCTTGATGAGTTCGTACAGGGCCTGCCGCTCACCAGCCGCAAGCGCCGCGGTCGGCTCGTCGAAAAGCAAGACGCGGGCCTCGCTCTCGAGCGCCCTGAGAATCTCCAATACTTGCTGATCTGCGACCGAGAGTGACCCGGCGGGTGTTCGCGGTGGCACCGCCTTCACTCCCATCCGCCCGCACAGCTCCAGATACCGCTGTCGCATTACACGCTCGGCGAGGAAGCCTCCCCGGCTGCGCGTTTGTCCCAGGAAGACGTTTGCCTCCGCGCTGAGTGCCGGCACCACCGTCAGCTCCTGGTAGATGGCTACGACGCCGGCACTCCTGGAGGCCCGCGGATCGCCGTACTTGAGCTCCTGACCGAAGATTTCGACTGTCCCGCTAGTGGGAGCGATCCGACCGGCGACGCAACCGAGTGCGGTGGACTTCCCGGCACCGTTCTCACCGACCAAGGCGTGCACCGTGCCCGGTCGGACGTCCATCGTGATCGACTTCAGCGCACGTATGGCCCCGAATGACTTTCGAACGTCCCTGATCGCGACGGCCGGGGCGGTGGTGTCCCTGTCGAGTGTCATCGCTGCCCCTGGTCGGTCGAGAATGCGGATTTGGGGAATGGGACGGTAGGAGAGAGACGGAGGGCCGTCGGCAACCCGTCGAACCTCGCCGGGACAGTGCGGCGTGTGACCCCGGTCACCGGTAGCTCCAGGGACCCGACCGTATGGCTGGAGCCCCCTACCTGTCAAGGGCCTGACAAACCTCGCCGAAGTTGTGGGCGGATGCAGGCCGTATGAAATTTTGTCAAGGGCTGTACAGACTTGTCCTTGACAGCCATGGACATCGTCACCGTACTGTGGCGTGGGTTACACGAGCTACTCGCCGAGACAAGAGGTCAGTCATGAGCGCAGCGCAGCCCGAGCGGATCGGCGAGTTCGCCGGTCGCACCGCATTCATTACCGGTGCCGCCCGGGGACAGGGCCGGTCCCACGCAGTCGAACTGGCGCGGCACGGTGCCGACGTGATCGCGGTTGACATCTGCGAGCACGTCGAGACCGCCGACCAGGTACCCGCCACGAAGGATGACTTGGCCGAGACTGTCCGGCTGGTTGAGGAGGTCGGGGGGCGCTGCCTAGCCGTGAAGGCCGACGTCCGCAGCGACGAGCAGATGCACGACGCTGCGCGCCAGGGAATCTCCGAGTTCGGGAAGATCGACATCCTGTTGGCAAACGCGGGCATGATGCACATGGCGAGCTTCGCCGAGACCTCCGTGGAGAGTTTCGGCGTGCAGGTCGATGTGATGCTGAAGGGAGTCGCCAACTCGATTCGCGCCGTGCTACCTGGCATGCGCGAGCGCAAGTACGGCCGCATCGTCGCGACCGGCTCGGGTGGAGCGCGGGCCGGCTTCGCCAACCTGACCGCGTACTGCGCCGCAAAATGGGGCGTGATCGGACTATGCAAGTCGCTCGCCCTCGAGGTCGCCAAGGAGGGCGTGACCGTCAACGTGGTGAACCCGTTCACGGTGAACACGATGCTCAACTGGAACGAGACCTTCTACAAGGTGATGCGCCCCGACCTCGAGCACCCGACGAAGCAGGACGCTATCGAGGTGCTACGTTCGCTGAACGAGGTGCCGATCGACTACCTGGAACCCATCGACATCAGCAATGCGATCCTCTACCTGGTCTCCGACCGAGCCATGAACGTCACCGGCACCGTCCTGGACGTCATGGCCGGGCGGAACGCACACAACAGTGCATGAGCACCACCCTTGCGGTCGCCTGCTCGGATTTCTCCTCGCCGCCCTCGGCCTGGTTCAGGTGCGCGCACTACCCTGACCGCGGCCTCCGGCCTGAGCCTGATGGCCCTGACACTCGTCCGGTTCCAGATGGCTAGATCGTTGAGACGTCGAGGACGAAACGGTAACGAACGTCCCCGGCGATGACGCGCTCGTAGGCCTCGTCGATCTGGCCGGCGCTGATTACCTCAATCTCAGCTCCGATGCCGTGTGCGGCGCAGAAGTCCAGCATTTCCTGAGTTTCCGGCATCCCCCCGATCAGCGAGCCGGCGAGCCGGCGCCGGTTACGCAGCAGCGAGAACGCGTTGATCTCCAGAGGCTTGTCAGGCGCACCGATTAGGACCATGGTTCCATCGGTGTCGAGTAGCCCGAGGTAGGCGCCCATGTCGAGGTTCGCCGGAACCGTCGAGATGACGACGTCGAACGAATCCGCCAGGGTCTTGAAGAGGTCGGTGTCCACAGTGGCAAAGAAGTCTTGCGCGCCCAGACGGAGACCGTCCTCGCGCTTGTCCAGGGAAAGGTCGAGCACCGTCGTTCGGGCCTCCATCGCGGAGGCGAGTTGTACCCCGATGTGGCCAAGCCCGCCGAACCCGACCAGAGCGACCCGGGAATCGTGCCCGACTCCAAGAGTGCGTAGGGGCGAGTAGACGGTGATACCGGCGCATAGCAGTGGCGCGGCGGCTTGCAGAGGAAGAGCGTCTGGGATGCGCACCACGAAGCGCTCGTCGACCACTATCTGCTCGCTGTACCCGCCTTGGGTTGGGCGTCCCTGTCGATCGGTCCCGTTGGCCGTCTTGACGTCGCCCTCACGGCAGAACTGCTCTAGGCCGGCCTCGCAGTTGTCGCATGCACGACATGAGTCGACCATGCAACCGACTCCGACCCGGTCACCCTTGCCGAATCGGGAGACCTCTGCGCCGATCGCCGCCACGACGCCGGCGATCTCGTGGCCGGGGACTAGCGGGTACTGAGTGCCACCCCAGTCGTTGTGCGCGTGATGTATGTCGGAGTGGCAGATGCCGCAGTACTTGATGTCGATCGCGACGTCATTGGCGCCGACTTCACGTCGCTCGAGCTCGTAAGGCACGAACGTCTCGTGCGGGCCAAAAATGGCGCGGGCGTTGACGACGCTCATGCGGTCCTCCGAGAGGTACTCCGAGTCCCACTCCGTGCTCGTCCGGTCGGCGACGTATTGGGGTGGGCCCCGTCACACTACGACCGCGGTCCGAACTGGTCAAGGCATTGACTGCATGGCCCTTGACAGTTCACCACTTACCCAGCGTCGTTCAGGCGGTCCAGTGACGTTGCAGCCAGCAGCTTGACCATCAAGCGGGAGAGCTGCTTCCGCTCGCGCTCCGTGAGGACGGAGAAGAAGTCCGCGTCAGCCTCGTTCTGCCGGGGGAGGATGGAGTCGAGAAGCTCTCGCCCAGCCTCGGTGATCGACACGGGAGCAAGTCGCCGATCAGAGTGCACGCCACGCTGACGTGAGATCAGGCCGTCACGCTCAAGAGTAGTGAGAACACCCGAGATGGCCTGCCGACTGAATCCCGAGAGCACGGCAAGATCGCGGGCCTCCACCGGCTCAAACATCCAGACCATGGTCAACGCACGCACGGCAGCGACCGTGCGGTTGCCGTTCGGAGCAAACCTCGCCTCCTCGCGCTGCACAAGGATCGTGGCGGCGCGTTTAACCGTGAACGCCAATTGCATGGCGACGGAGTCGACCTCGGGGTACCGCTCGGTCACCCGGGCGGCAGTCACTCCGGCCAAGCTCGGCATGTCGAGCTGGCGAGCGTTCCGGTTCGGCGGGACTTCGTGCAACACGACCGACTCCTAGGCTCGAGGACACGACTATCATCGCCGGGCCACGATGGCGTGCGCGGCGTGGAGATGCCCGTGACAGGCGCCCCGCGTCTTCGCACCAGTTTGCAAACAGTCCGGCCGCCGAGATTGCGCCACACCCGACGGCTGTATGATGATGGTCACGCGCCGGACGGTCAGGGGCTTGACAAACTGCACGCCCTCGTCGTCGCCGTCACCAAGATACCAGGAGGACCAATGGCGCGAGTCACCGCGTACGCCGCCCCGTCGGCCACCGAACCGCTCGGTCCGATCATGATCGAGCGACGCGACCTCCGTCCGAATGACGTGCTCATCGACATTCGCTTCTGCGGCGTCTGCCACTCCGACGTGAGCCACGCCCGAAGTGAATGGCGCGCCGAGACCTACCCGCTGGTCCCCGGCCACGAGATCACCGGCATCGTCTCCGCAGTGGGGGTAGACGTGACCCGACACGAGGTGGGCGACCGAGTCGCAGTGGGCTGCTTCGTCGGCGCATGCGGCGAGTGCGCGAACTGCGTGGCTCGCGAAGAGCAGTACTGCCTGCCCGGCATCACGCTGACTTACGGCTCGACCGACCGGTACGGTGAGTACACGCAGGGGGGCTACTCCAAGCAGATCGTGGTCGATCAGGATTACGTCCTCAAGGTGCCCGACGCGCTGGCCCTTGACGTCGCCGCACCACTGCTGTGTGCCGGGATCACAACGTTCTGGCCGCTCCGGCACTACCAGGTAGGCCCAGGTAGCAAGGTCGCCATAATCGGTCTGGGCGGGCTTGGGCACGTTGCCGTGAAACTCGCTGCCGCGATGGGCGCCGAGGTCACCGTGCTTTCCCAGACGCGCGCCAAGGAAGTGGACGCCAAGCGGCTCGGGGCCACGGCTTACTACGCAACCTCCGAGTCGGACACCTTTTCCAGGCTCGCCAACACGTTCGACCTCATCCTCAACACTGTGAGCGCCGCCGTCGACGTCGACGGGATGCTCTCGACGCTCGCTCTCGGCGGCACACTCGTCAATATCGGGGCCCCAGCTACGCCCATGTCGCTCAGCGCCTGGTCGCTGCTTCGGAACCGGCGCAGTTACGCCGGGTCGCTGATCGGGGCTATCCGGGACCACCAGGCGATGCTGGAATTCTGCGGCGAGCACGGGATCGGGGCCGATATCGAACTGATCACGATCAACCGCGTCAACGAGGCCTTTGACCGACTGCTCGCCTCCGACGTCCGCTATCGATTCGTGATCGATATGACCAGCCTGGCCTGACGGCTCCCTTGGTCACGTCAAGACTCGGCCTGGGACGGCGCTCACGGCACGGCGGCACGGAACCCACCTCACCTGTCCGCTTCCGATACCCCCTGCTTGCTTATGCGGTGCTCGCTCGGCGTGGTCGTGGCGCAGCCCCAAGGCACGTCCAGCACTCGTTGAGGTCAGTCGCCACCGCGTCTGGCAGGTGGCCCTTGCGGTCGAACGGTCCGAGGTGACCTCGATCAGTGTCGGGGGACGAAGATAGTGAGCCGCGGACGAATCTTGACCACCGCATCGACGATGGCCCTGGCCGCTGGCAGGTCATCGTGGATGTCGTCGGGGTGGATCTGGTCCTCCGAGCCGGCGTAGTCGCCCTGCCCTCGGCGCCGCTTCAATCGTCGGAATGGGCGCAGCACATCTCCGAGGGGTGGGACGAGCTGCGCGGTGGCGGCCTCGATAGTGACCTCGTGTCCGCCCGCGCGAGTAGGACGGAGTCCCTGCTGGACCAGCAGCGCAGTGAGTGCCTTGCGGGCTGCGCCGTACAGCGCGTCGTATGCGATCTCCGGGTCGTCGTCCGCCACCGTTTCGGCGGTGCGCAGGTGGGCGCGGGCCTTGGCCAGCAGGTGCGCGGCCTCGTCCTCGTTCGCCAGCACCCGCTCCAGATGGCCGCGGTCGAGCAGGTCCTCGATGACGTCGCGGCCTTTGTCCCAGCTCACTGCTCGCTCACGACGCCTCGGGGCGCATCGGGTGCAGTTGCGGTGTCCGGTGGATAGAGCCGGACCAGCGGCCGGGCCCGCAGCTCGCGCACGAACGGATCGGCCGACTCATCCGGCATCGTCCACCGCTGCACCGACATCACCGTCGGGTTGACCTCACGGTGTAGCCGCCGCGCCGCACGATCGGCCGCCTCGTACACGACGGTCCGGTCGACCTTGCCGACAATGAGGACGTCGACGTCCCCCGGGACCTGGCCCCGCTCACCCCGGTAGCGCGCCGCCCACGACCCGAAGATTGCCAGCTCGACCAACCCGCCCAGGTCGGCGAACTCCTCGGCTACGACGAACCGCGGACCGAACGCCACCGCCACCAGGTCCCGCAGGGGCACCACCGCCGGGTTCGCGTCATTCCCGGACACCAGCGACCCGCGACCGTGCCGGACCACCCTGAGGATGCCGGCCTCCCCGAGCCGGTTCACCTCACGCGCCACCGTCGGCAACGGCGCGCCCAGTTCTCGCGCCAGGTCGGCGATCGTCACCGACTCGTCGGCGAGCAGCACTCGGGCCAGGATCTCGCCCTGGACCTGAGTGCGGAAGATCGCCATCAGAGGTGGGGCTGGCACTCTCATATAACGAGAGTATACTCTCATTAAACGCGCGCCAGACCGTGCGGCCCTCGTCGGCGCCGCGCCCCGGCCGACAAACCCATTCTTCCTGTTCGGGAGGACGCCCGCGCACCGAGGTGGCGTCGGACTTTGGGGCGCATTTGGGGCGCGCATACGTTCATGGCCCGGCCCAGCAGCAGACCGTGACACAAGGCCGAGCGGCCTCGGGGAACGTTGCAGGTCAAGGACTCGAGAGCGGTCTCCGCCGTCACGCAGCGCGATGCATCTTCTGACTCCGAACAGACGGCCAGTCAGACATGAAAAGAGCCTCTGACCTGCAGTGATGTGCGCGCCCGAAGGGATTCGAACCCCTAACCTTCTGATCCGTAGTCAGATGCTCTATCCGTTGAGCTACGGGCGCTCGCCGACTCCCGCCGAAGCAGATGGCAGCCCGACAACCATAGCGGCTCGACCTCGCGCGAATGAACTTGGTTACGCCTCTTCATGATTTTGGAAGTTCCGTCGGCTGTCGGCCGACGGAACTTCCAAAATCATGTGCCTGGCGTTAGACGGCTGACCTGCAGCGTCGCGTGCCCGTCGCAAGAGGACCGCGGGCCATCGAACGCATCACACCCGCGCACCCTCGCCAAAGCGACCAACTCGTCAGATGATGCCTAGATCACCGCGACCCCGCGCGCGCCCCGCAGCGCGAGGTGTGGCTTCGGGGGCTGCGCCTACCCGGCGACACGGACAGTGAATACGGAACGTCACTCGTGCAGTCCACCGGCCTGTCCAATTCTGACACGCGTCCGGCACATTCTTGCAAGGTCTTGCAAAGCTCATGCAAGGGCTTCCATGCAGGTCACGCCGTTGTGACGGGCTTCACGAGACCGCGGACCATGTCCGGTTTCGTTAACACGAATGACGTCCTACTGTGGATAGATCCCGCGAGCGACGACCTTGTCGTCACTGATCGTAACTGCCAGCGCCGTCAGCTACCACGCGTTCGACACTCGCCGCACTTGCGACCGCGGATTCACCAAACACGAGGAAAGGGCAGCCCCGTGACAACCACAGACGACGCACCGCAACTCGCGACCGCTGATACCGGTGCCGCGATCCCCACCCAGCACTCCAAACTCCTTGCCTGGGTGGCCGAGGTCGCGGCGCTCACGACCCCCGACGCGGTCCACTGGATGGACGGGTCCGAGGCCGAGTACGAGCACCTTGTCAGCGAACTGGTCGCCGCAGGCACGTTCGTGAAGCTCGACAAGAAGCCAGACTCCTACTGGTGCGCGTCCGACCCCAGCGATGTCGCCCGTGTAGAGGACCGCACCTTTATCTGCAGCGTCGACGAGGCCGATGCCGGACCCACCAACAACTGGATGGATCCCGGCGAGATGCGCGCGCTCATGAAGGACCTCTACCGGGGGGCCATGCGCGGCCGGACGATGTACGTCATCCCCTTCGTCATGGGCCACCTGGACGCCGAGCACCCCATGTTCGGCGTCGAGATCACCGACAGTGCATACGTCGCGGTCTCCATGCGGGTCATGGCGCGCATCGGCACCGACGTCCTGAACGCCATGGGCGAGGACGCGCCGTACGTGCCGTGTCTGCACTCCGTCGGCGCGCCGCTGGAGCCGGGCCAGAAGGACGTCCCCTGGCCGTGCAACAGCACCAAATACATCACCCACTTCCCCGAAGCCCGGGAGATCTGGTCCTACGGCTCCGGCTACGGCGGCAACGCCCTGCTCGGCAAGAAGTGCTACTCGCTGCGCATCGCCTCGGTGATGGCCCGCGACGAGGGCTGGCTCGCCGAGCACATGCTGATCCTCAAGCTGACCAGCCCCGAGCAGCAGGTCTTCTACATCGCCGCTGCCTTCCCCAGCGCCTGCGGCAAGACCAACCTCGCCATGCTCGAACCCACCGTCGCCGGCTGGAAGGTCGAGACCTTGGGCGACGACATCGCGTGGATGCGGTTCGGCAAGGACGGCCGGCTGTACGCCGTCAACCCCGAGGCCGGTCTGTTCGGCGTCGCACCGGGTACCGGCTGGCACACCAACCCGAACGCCATGCGCGCCATCGACCGCGGCCACTCCGTCTTCACCAACGTCGCGCTGACCGACGATGGCGACGTCTGGTGGGAGGGCATGACCAAGCAGCCGCCGGCTCACCTGACCGACTGGAAACAACGCGACTGGACGCCGGACAGCGACGAGCCGTCCTCGCACCCCAATTCACGCTTCTGCACCCCGATCCGCAACTGCCCGATTCTGGCGCCTGAATACGACGACCCCAACGGCGTGCCGATCGCGGCGATCCTCTTCGGCGGACGCCGCAAGACGACGGTTCCGCTGGTCACGGAGTCCCGTGACTGGGTGCACGGGGTGTTCATGGGTGCCACCCTGTCCAGCGAGACGACGGCCGCGGCGACGGGGGCGGTCGGTGTCGTGCGACGCGACCCGATGGCGATGCTCCCGTTCATGGGCTACCACGCCGGCGACTACTTCCAGCACTGGATCGACGTGGGCAAGGACGCCGACTCGGTCAAGCTGCCGAGGATCTACTACGTCAACTGGTTCCGTCGCGACGACGACGGCGGCTTCCTGTGGCCCGGCTACGGGGAGAACAGCCGCGTGCTGAAGTGGGTCATCGAGCGGATCGAAGGCACGGCCGCCGCCGTAGAGACGCCGATCGGCCACGTCCCCACGCCGGAGTCACTGGACACCGAAGGCCTGGACCTGAACCCCGAACAGTTGGCCAGCGCGCTGGCCGTCGACCCCGAGGAGTGGCGCGCCGAGGTTCCGCTGATCCAGGAGTGGTTCGACAAGATCGGCGACAAGACGCCGGCCCTGCTGTTGACCGAGCTGGACGGGCTGCGCGCCCGGCTCGGACTCGGACTCGGCTGACCCACAAGAACCTGGGCTGCTCAGACCGGGTGCGACCGCGCTTCTCGCTGCCCGAAGCGTGACCCCGTCCTGAGCATGACCGGCCGGCCGGAGTTCGCTCTGAACACCGGCCGGCCGGTCCCGGTCTCGGTCCAGGAGTGGGCCCCACCAGCCGGCCGCTCGTCACTGTGCGGTGTGCGACTGCGCGGTGCGACTGCGCGGGCGTGGATGAATGCGGCGTGATAAGGCAGGTCTCGGAGGGTCCCGGCGTTCCGGGCGTCGACACGCCCGGCCGCGCCAGGCTCGCTCCAGATCTCGGGGACTTGCCCGTCCGGCGCCCAGCCCGAGGTGTCGGTGACGGCGATCAGATCATCCGAATACGGAAGAGCCCGGGGGCCGGTGGAACCGACGCCCGGGCTGCTCCACGGCGGAGGCGGCGGGATTTGAACCCGCGATGGGGTTTTAGCCCCAAACCCGCTTAGCAGGCGGGCGCCATAGACCGGACTAGGCGACGCCTCCCCGCGATCGGGCCCAGGGTAGCCGTACGGCACAACCGGCGGCAAAGCGCTTCCGCGCGACGCACGGACCAGGGCGGACGAGCCGGGCGGGGGCGGACGACGGGGGCGCAGACGACCCTGCGCGGGGGGCACAGAGAGTTGTAACGCGTTGGCAACCGCTCGTCTGTCTCGCGCGTCTAGTCATGGGAGAATGTGGCGCCTCTCGGGGTGCAGCCAATCATGGAGCAGGAGGAGCAGTGACCCAGATCGAGTCACACTCCCCCCGCCGCGCCCGCAGGGAGGCACAGGGAATGGCGCGTCCACCTGCGGTGCAGCCTCCCCGACAACGTCCGGCCAATCGCCCGGTGCCGGTCCGCGCGCTGCGCCGCGGGAGCCACGCCACGACGTACGGCCAAGGCTTCGCCTGGATGATCATTTGGACGATCGTCGGTGCGTTCGTCCCCGGTGCGGGCCTGTTCGCGGCGGGCTGGCGCAAGGTCGGCGGGTTCCTCCTGACCCTGACCGGTCTGACCGTCTTCGCCACCCTCCTGGGACTGGTCACCGGACGTCTGTCGATCCGCACCGCGATGGACGTCGGGCTTGACACGGACAAGCTGCTCACCGCGGCAGTCGTCGTCGTCGCGCTCGCCGTCCTCCAGGGCATCCTGATCCTGCTGACCAACGCCGAGCTGCGCCGGTTCACCGTCCTGACCAGCGCACAGCGCTTCTTCACCGTCGTCGTCGTCCTCGCGCTGCTGACCGGCGTCGGGATCCCCACGTACAAGGTCGGTAGCTACGCGCTGATCCAGCGTGACCTGGTGAGTTCGGTCTTCACCGCGGCCAAGCAGAAGGGCAAGGGCCCCGACACCAGCAAGTCCGACCCGTGGGCCAAGTTCCCCCGGGTGAACGTGCTCCTGATCGGCAGCGACGCCGGTGCCGACCGGATCGGCGTCCGCCCCGACACGCTGATCCTGGCCAGCATCGACACGAAGACCGGCAACACGGTCCTGTTCAGCCTCCCCCGGAACCTGGAACGAGTGCCGTTCCCGTCCGGGACACCGGGCGCGCGGGCATGGCCCAACGGCTACTACTGCCCCGACCACAGCTGCCTGCTCAACGCCATCTGGACGTGGGCCGAAGACCGGAAGGACCTGTTCCCCGGCGACCAGCAGCCCGGGCTGACCGCGACCAGGCAGGCGGTCCAGGCCACCTTGGGGCTACCGGTGCACTACTACGCCATGCTGAACCTTCGCGGTTTCCAGCAGGTGGTGGACGCAATCGGCGGAGTCACGGTCAACGTTTACGAACGCCTCCCCATCGGCGGGAACAGCACCTACCACGTGGCGACCGGCGGCTGGATCGAGAAGGGCATGAACCAGCACCTGGACGGCTACCACGCCCTGTGGTTCGCCCGGTCGCGCTGGAGCACCACGGACTACGACCGGATGCGGCGCCAGCGGTGCGTCATCGCAGCGGTCGTCGACCAGGCGAACCCGGTGAAGGTCGCCCTGGCGTTCCCGGACATCGCGAAGGCCGCCAAGAAGAACCTGTCCACCGACATCCCGCAGGCCGACCTGGAGGCGTGGGTGGACCTCACCATGCGGGTCAAGAAGGCCCGCGTGGAGAGCCTGCCGTTCACCGACCAGGTGATCAGCAGCCGATCCAACCCCGATTTCGCGCAAATCCGGGACATCGTCGACGCGTCGATCGCGGCATCGACCCGCCCGCAGGCGAGCGCAACGCCGACGCCGTCGACCTCGGCCGCCCCGTCGGCGACGCCGAGCTCCAAGAAGAAGGTCGTGACGCCGACCTACGACCCGACGACCGCGCAGGACGTCAAGCAGGTCTGCTGAACGAGCGCGGCTACGAGACAGGCGCCGAGCCGGCTGTCTTCACGTCCAGCTCACCCTTGGCGTACTGGGCGCGCAGCACCTTCTTGTCGAACTTCCCCACGCTCGTCTTCGGCACCTCGCTGATGAACGCCCACCGCTCCGGGACCTGCCACTTGGCCACCCGGTTGGACAAGAAGTCGCGCAGTTCCTCGACGTCCGCGCTCGCACCCTCGGCCAGGACGACGGTGGCCAGCGGCCGCTCCCCCCATCTCTCGTCGGGGACGCCGACAACGGACGCCTCGCGTACCGCCGGGTGCGCCATCAGATGATTCTCCAGCTCGACGGAGCTGATCCACTCCCCGCCGGACTTGATGACGTCCTTGGCGCGGTCCGTCAGGCGGAGGAAGCCATCCTTGGTCAGCGTGCCGACGTCGCCAGTCCGCAGCCAGCCATCGTCGAACTTGTCCGGGTCGGGGTCCTGGTAGTACGAGCCGGTGATCCATGGCCCGCGGACCTCCAACTCGCCCACGCTCTGGCCGTCCCACGGCATCACCGACCCGTCCGGCCCCACCAGCCGGCCCTCCACCGGCAGCGCCAGCCGCCCCTGGGTCTCCCGGTAACGCCATTCCTCCTCGCCGCTGACGCCGGGGGGTGGAACGGCAACCGACCCAAGCGGCGACATCTCCGTCATGCCCCAGGCGTGCAGCACGTCGACTCCGTGCCGCTCCTTGAACGCCCGCATCAACGCCGGCGGGCACGCCGAGCCGCCGATCAGGGCAGTCTTCAGGGTGGAGATGTCGGCCTCGGGGTGCTCGTCGAGATGCCTAAGCAGGTCGCTCCAGATCGTGGGAACGGCCGCCGCCTTGTTGACCCGTTCCCGCTGGATCATCTCCGCCAGCGGCGCCGCCTGCAGGAACCGGTCCGGCATGACAAGGCCGGCTCCCGAGGCGAGTGAGGCATAGCTGAGACCCCAGGAGTTGGCATGGAAGAACGGGACGACGCTGAGGATGCGGTCACCCGGCCGGGGTGCCAGGGCGTTCGCCATGCACAACATCAACGTGTGCAGGTAGTTCGACCGGTGGGAGTAGACGACACCCTTCGGATTGCCCGTCGTGCCGGAGGTGTAACACATCGCCGCACCGGTGTTCTCGTCCAGCACCGGCCACTCGAACTGGTCGGACTCGGCGTCCAGCAACGTCCGGTAGTCGTGCACCTGCCGCCCGCCGGCACCGAGGGCCTCGCGCACCTCGTCCGGCACGGGACCGTTGACGATGACGTGCTTGAGCGTCGGCAAATGCTCCAGCAGCTTGCTGAACGGCGCAGCGAGGGTGTTGTCCAGGGCGATCACCTCGTCCTGCGCATGGTTGATCACATAGATCATCTGCTGCGGGAAGAGCCTGATGTTGACCGTGTGCAGGACCGCGCCCATGCTCGGCACCGCGAGGTACAGCTCGAGGTGCTCCTCGTTGTTCCACATGAACGTCGCGACCCGCTGGTCGCCGTCGATGCCGAGGCCGCGCAGGGCATTGGCCAATCGCTTGCAGTCTCGGCCCACATCGGCGTACGTGGACCGGCGCGGTCCCTCCGCGGCCCAGGTGACGACCTCGGAGTCAGCGAACACGGTCGACCCGTAGTCGAGAATGCGGGAAATCAGCAGCGGCAAGTTCTGCATGGTGCTCAGCACGCGGATCACCTCGTCGTGTCGGGCTGTCGCTGCGTTCAGCCTGCCCGATCGACGTTCGCTTGGGGAGGCCCCTGACCGACTCGTGCCCGCAGTTCCATGACCCCGGCCATCGTGCCGACGCCGACGACGGCCACCAGCCGCCCGCCCTTGCGGTAGGCGGCGACGAACGGGCCATCGACGTCACCGTCCACCACCTCGACGTCGTCGGCGACCTCGGGGACGCCGAAGGTCTGAATGGTGATGTCGTACTGGTCGCTCCAGAACGACGGGATGGGATCGAACGGCGCAGGATCACGTTCCCCGTCCGAGATGCCGGCGAGCAGCGCGGGAGCCGCCCTGCGCGCCGTCACCTGCGGCAAGTCCCAATGCTCGATCCGCCGCGGCGGCCCACCGGCCAGCGGAAGGGGGAACCGGGCGACGTCACCGACGGCGACGACGTCGGGCCGCCCCTCGCCGTCCGACCCGGTCAGGACGCGCATCCAGCCGTCGCACAGCACGCCATCGCCCAGATCCAGCCCGTTCCCGTCCAGCCACCCCACCGTGCTGGGCGCGGCTCCGACGGCTTCCAGGACGACGTCCGCGGGGAGCCGCTGGCCGTCGTCGAGCACGACGGCCGCCACCTGCCCAGCTGATCCGGCCTCGACGGCGGACGGTAGGCGACCCAGGTGGAATCGCACACCCGCCGCCTCGTGCCGCTGTCGCAGCGCACCGCCGACGAGCGGTCCCAGGGCCCGCTCCATCGGCTCCGCCTCCGGCGCGACGACATCCACCCGGCAGCCGAGGGCGGCGGCCGTCGCGGTCACTTCGCACCCGAGGAAGCCGGCACCGATCACCACCAAGCGGGCGCCTGGGCGAAGGTCGGCCCGCAGGGCGATCGCATCTTCCACGGACCGCAGCGCGTGCCGCCCCGCGCCTCGGAGCGGCACGCCGCCGAGCAGGTCGAGGCGACGTGCCCGCAACCCGGTCGCGATGACGAGCCCATCCCAGCGAAGGGTCTGCCCGCCGTCGAGGGTCACGGTGTGATCGCCCAGCGACGACGCCACGACAGGGCGGCCCAGCAGCCACTGCACGTCGGCGACGGAACGGCGACGGCGCAACTCGACGCGGCTGAGGTCCGGCGCGGCGAGCGTCCCGAGACCCTCGGCGAGCGCTGTCTTGGACAGGGGTGGCCGGGAGTACGGCCAGTGCGGCTCGTCCCCCACGACGACGAGCTCGCCCCGATATCCAGCGGCACGCAGCGCCTCTGCCGACCTGAGCCCGGCCAGGCCGGCCCCGACAACGACGATGCTCACCCGGGCATCCGCAGCACGGCCACGCCGTCGACGCGGTCGGCGCGCAGGTCGGCCAACGCGCGATCGGCGGCCTCGAACGGGTACTCGACGTGCGCGATCCGTGGCCGATGCCGCGCTGCCAGCGCCAGATACTCCCGGCCGTCGGCGCGGGTGTTGGCGGTGACGGACCTGACGGTGCGCTCCTGGAACAGGTGCCGCTGATACTCCAGCGACGGGATGTCGGTCAGGTAGATGCCCGCGATGCTGAGCGTTCCGCCGCGGTCGAGTGCCTGCAGGGCGTGCGGCACGAGCGAACCGACGGGAGCGAACAGGATCGCCGAGTCCAACGGCTCCGGCGGGCGCGCATCCGCGGGTCCGGCGGAGGCACAGCCGAGCGACAGCGCCAGCTCGCGGGCGGCCGCGGCCCGGGTCATGACGTGGACCCGGGCGCCCTGTGCGATGGCGAGCTGCGCGGTGAGGTGCGCGGACGCGCCGAAGCCGTAGATACCGAGCCGACCTCCGGCGGGAAGCTCGGCACGAAGCAGCGCCCGGTATCCGATGATCCCGGCACACAGCAACGGAGCGAGAGCGGCATCCTCGGCGTGGTCCGGCAACATGTAGGCATAAGCGGCCGGGACCGTGACGTACTCGGCGTAGCCGCCGTCGGCGTCCCAGCCTGTGTACTGCGAGTTGGGGCACAGGTTCTCGGCGCGGCGACGGCAGTACTCGCACCGCCCGCAGGTGTAGCGCAGCCACGGGACGCCGACCCGCCGCCCGGGTGCGGCACCGGCGCCCACCACACCCTCGGGCAGGCGGGAGCCGACGGCGACCACCGTTCCGACTGCCTCGTGACCCGGAGTGACACCCGCTCGGTGCGGCGGCAGGTCATGGTCCAGCACGTGCAGGTCCGTCCGGCACACACCACAGACCTCGACGCGGAGCAACAACTCGTCCGCGGCGGGCACGGGCACCGGTCGCTCGATCAGCTCCAGTTGCCCCGGACCAGCGACCGACCAGGCGCGCATGGTCTCCGGGATCTCGGGTTCGGCCCCCGCCTGCGCCATCCGCTCACCTCCCGGGCATCAACCATTCCAGCGCACCAGAGCCGGCGACCCGCGGTCCCACCCCAGCACCGACACCGTGGCCGTATCCAGCAACAGATACTCCGCCAGCACAGCCGGCTGGTCGATCCAGCGCGCAGCGAGGATGCGCAGCAGGTGGGCGTGCGCGACCAGCAGCGCCCGCTCGGGCGCCTCCCGACGCACCCGGGCGATGACCGCATCGGCCCGATCGGCCACCTGCGCCAGCGTCTCGCCGCCCGGCACCGGATCCACCCAGATCGACCAGTCCGGCACCTCACGGCGGATCTCCTCGGTCGTTCGCCCCTCGTACTCGCCGTAGTCCCACTCGACGGCGCGCGGGTCCCGTTGGGGATTGAGCCCCGCGAGCTCGGCGGTTCGGTAGGCCCGCTGCAGGGGGCTGCTCAGGACGACGTCGAACGGCACGCCGCGCAATCGATCCGCCAACTTGCCGGCGTCGGCCTCGCCCTCCTCTGTCAGTGGGAGGTCCGTCCGGCCGGTATGCCGGCGCAGCCGGCTCCACTCCGTCTCGCCGTGGCGGACGACCCACAGCTGCGGCTGACCCACCTCAGACGGGGGCCAGCACGGTGCCGACGATCTGTCCCACCTGGCCGACCCGCCACAGCTCGGAGCGGTGGAACTCCGGGCCGCCCTCGCGCACCAGCACCAGCGCCATCTGGCTGTTGCCGATGGGAACGACGGCAGTCCCGCCGTACGGCTCGACGGCGCCCGGGGGCGTCATCCGGATCGAGGCGAGGCGCAGCGGGGTCGTCAGCGAGACCCGGTCCACCCCTGGGCACTGTGAGCTGCTGAGCAGGACCCCGGCTGGCAGCCCGTCCACGCCGTACTCGACGATGACGCCCCAATCCGCGCCGAGCGCGTGCGGTGCGCCGTCGACCAGCGTCTGCAGTCCACGCTCCGGGCGGCTGAGCACCCGGTCCACCAGCTCGAGGGCCGCATGCCCGGTCACCGGGGGCGCCGGGTGCTGCACGCCCGAGACGGATACGCCGGGAACGCCGTTCAGCCGGGTCCGGACCGCGTCCAGGTGTGCCGGGTCGCGGACAGTGAGGAAGACGTCGTCGAGCGCGCGGCCGGATTCACTCTCCAGGACGTCGATCTTGACGATGTCCGCCCCCGCGGCGCCGATGGTCGAAGCAACCACCCCGAGCGACCCGGGCCGGTCGGGAACGCTCAGCCGTACGCGTGCGAGCACCGAAGCCTCCAGTCATTTTCGCCGATCTCTGCCCGGGCTCGCCGGACGGGAAGTACTCAGGTCAGGATCGCATATCCGGCAGGACGCCAGGCGAGCCATCGTGCCGCGGTGGGATGAGGTGCATGACGTGCGGTGACGCGCTCGCCGTGCCAGGGTGCCGCATGAGCGTCGATCGTCCGGACGAGACGGAGGCCGAGCGGGCCGATCGGAACATGGGAGAGCTCCTTCAGGAGCTGCGGGTGGCCCAGACCGGCGTTCAGATCCTGTTCGCCTTCCTGCTCACCATGCCGCTGCAGGCCCGCTTCGAAAAGCTCGACCGGGTTGAGCGCGGCGTCTTCATGACGTCATTGATCCTCTCCGCGCTGGCGACGGCATGCCTGATCGCGCCCGTGGCGCACCACCGTGTGCTGTTCCGGCGCCGGGTGAAGGACTGGCTGGTGCATTCGGCGAACCGGATGGCGCTGGCCGGCCTGGCGCTGCTCGCGCTGGCCATCTCCTCGGCCGTCCAGCTCGTGCTCGACCTTGTCATGGGACGGGCGGCGTCCGTGGGCATCGCCGGTGCGCTGGCGCTGGTGCTGGTCGTCGTCTGGTGGGGGGTTCCGCTCGCACGGCGCGCCGAGGCCGAGCGCCGCGAGGAGGATGGCTAGCGGCTTCTCGGGCAAAACGGGTCCGATTCTTCGAAGCGAACGACTCGACGAATCGGTCTTCCGTACAGTTATCTGGAGTACCCACAGATATCGGTACCGCGGGGTGGTGGTGACTGCCATGGGACGACGCCTGTTGCCGGCGCTCCGCGTGCTCGCGATCCCGGAGTACGTCTCGGACGTCCCCGCGAAGGAGCCGGTGCACGACCCGCGTTCTCCGCACCTGGTGGAGGCGCTGGCCAGGCTGGAAGTCGCCACGCGGCAGCGCGACGCGGCGGCGGCCGAGCGGATTCTCGGCGCGTTGGCGGACACCGAGGACGGCCAGTGGCTGCTGCGGCAGTGCATGGCGGCGGGCTTGCGTGAGGTCGCCGCACAGATCGCCGACCCCTCCCTGCGGTCCGTGGGGCCCGCCGCCTGACGGCCGACTGTCGGATTCAATTAACACCAAGCCACCACTCGTGTAACGAACGGCCATCGACGCCGTCACATGCAGCATCCAGAATGGTGGGGTGGGCAGTGAGTTCCCCGACGCCGGCTGGATGGCCGTCGATCAGCACCTCTACCGGGGCGAGATCATCCTCGCTCTGGACGCCGCGCGCGAGCAGTTCGGTCCGTCGCGACGGCGCGCCATGCACGCCCTTCAACAGCGGCTGACATACCTGGCCGAGTATCGGCCGGAGTCGTTCCGCGTGCCGCTGAACCTGTACGGCCAGGACCTGACCACCTCCTGACGCCGCTGCGTTCAGAGAATCGCCCACACACGTGACCGGCCCGGTCTGACCTGCGCAATCAAGCGGAAGCATCACGATCCTGCTGTGGATAACCCGCGCCGGTACGGCACTTATCCACAGGCGGTCAACGGACCGTCGGCCATCTCGTCCAGACTCGCCACCCGACACACCAGGCGAGGACGAGGGGGAATCCGACATGAACGGCCACGACTGCGCACACGGTCACGTCGACTGGGACGTGGTGAGCGTCTTTGACCCGGACGGGCGGGGCGCGGACTTCAGCTACACGGTTGGTCTGTCGCACCACGCGGTACCGGAGCTGCATCTGTGGGGCCGCCCGACCGACGGCGAGGACCCGGGCGCGGATTGGCTTCTGAGTCCGACGGACCGGGCCCTCCTGCTGAACATGTTCGCCGATCAGCTGCTGGCTGGAGAGATCGATGTCGGCAGCCAGCACTGCGAGGAGTTCGACGCCGGGCTGGCGCAGGTGCGATTCCGGCTCGGGGCTCTTGTGACGCCGGACCAGCTCGACGCCTATCAGTTGCCCATCGGCACCGCCGTGATCCCCATTCGGTGGGAGCTGACGCGCACTCCGGAGGGGCCCCTCGACCCGCTCGACGAGACGGCGGCCCGGCAAGTGCGTACGTGGGTGGAACGGATCCGGAAGGAGACGTACGAGCTAGCCGTCCAGCGGCTGTTTGCGCGGCTTGAGAACAGCGACCGCCCGCGACCCGATGACAAGCTCCCCCCGACGCCGTCCGCCTGGCAGTGCGAACCTCGGTTCGCACCGATCACCCTGGATCCCGGGCAGCCGTTCGGCCCCGCGCACGCCCTCGTGGTCGCCCGTGGTTCGCAGGTGCTCACCGCGGACGCCGAGATGCTCCGAGCGTTCCTCTCCCGGGTGATCAGGGCGATCGAGGGCGGGAGGACGCCGTCGCGACTCAACAGCCTCCTGGCCGCGCACGCCCGCCAGGCCGGGCGCAGTGAGGCGATCCAGCGAGTGCGGAAGGCCGCGGGCGAGGTGGTCACCGCGCTGATCGGCGGGCCGGAGCCGACCGAGCGTTGGCTGCGGGCGGTCACGATGATCGCCGAGGAGTCCGGCGAGCAGCTGGAGCAGGAAGTTCTGGACGGCTGTGCGTACTGGGTGGACAACGTCGTCCGGAGCCTGCTGGTCACGGAGGCGTTGGCCGACGTGCTGCCCACTCCCCTGCTGGCGTGGGGGCGCGGCCCCTGGGCATGGACGATGTCCGGAGACCGCTGCCCCGGACCGGAGTGGGTGGCCTCACGCCGGGACCGGGAGCTCGTTCACCAAGCCCTCACGCGGCAGACGCCGGAGGCGCTGGCGAAGGCAGGGCAGCAGCTCGTGTCGGCGCACGCGGATCCGGGCTTCTGCGATGAGGTCGGCATGCTCAGTGGTTGGGGGACCACCGGCCAGGCGTCCCTTCCGGCGCGATTGCGCCGACCCTTTATCCCCGACTCCTGCGGGCGACTACCGATGATCGACCAGTTCCGGGTGCACGAGCTCGGGCTGTACCTGCTCGCCCTGGTCGCGTTCGCTGATCGATTCGACGAGTGCACCTGGCTCACGATGACTCAGCCGATCCGGCCGTTTCTCATCGGTCTGTGGGAGCGCCCGCCGGTCCGACGAGTGGCACGGCGGTCGCTGCGATGACTCGACCCGCCGAGTCACGCGTGACACGCTCAGTGTTGCGACTTCTCACGACCACCGCTGCGACGGTTCGACGCGCCGGTTCACGCCGTGCACGGTCAGTCCAGCGAGTCTTCGCGACCTCCACCGGCGATCCACGCAGCGATCTGCGTCCGCGAGGTGAAGCCCAGCTTGGTAAGGACGCTCTGGACGTGACCCTCGACCGTGCGCCGGGAGAGCACGAGTTGTTCGGCGATCTCCTTGTTCCGCAGGCCCTGCCCGACCAGTTCGGCGATCTCCCGTTCTCGCCGGGTCAGCTGACGGGTGGCGGCTTCACTCTGTGTGGACACGGTACGGCCGGAGGCGTAATTGAGAGTCTCGTCGACCGACAAGGCGGCACCACGCTCGAACCCGGCCCAGAAGGCGCGCTCGCCGAGGGCCCGGCGCGTTCGTTCCTCACACTGCTGCCGTGGCGCGCTGAAGTGAGGAGACTCGCGCAGCAGGTGCAGGCCGAACTGGTCCCACAGGGCGGCACTCGCACCCAGGAGCGTGGCAGCACGCAGGTATTCGCCGCGCGTGCCGGCGATCCACGCGAGCAACTCGACCGCCTGAACCATGTAGGGGCCGGCCCAACCACCTCGAGCAAGGAGTACCGCTTGGCGGCCGTGCTCATCGGCATCGGCCAATCCCCCGGCGGTCCATTCGGCCCGCGCCAGGGAAACCAGCGAGAGAACGAGAACACTGCGGTCATGTCGCGAGCGGCAGACTGCCACCGCCCGCCGGCAGTACTCGACGGCACCGGCAGGATCGCCGCGGGCGAGCCGGCAAAGGGCGGCGCTCTGCAACGCCATGACCGCCATGGGATCGTGTGGTTCACCGGCTTGCTCGAACAAGGCCAGCGCCTGCGCCGCCAGCCCCTCCCCCTGCTCGATCTCCCGCTGATGTACGGCGATGCCGGCCAGCCGTCCCTTGATGCGGGCGGCCGTGAAGGGATCGTCGAAGTCCAGGCCAAGGTGCCAGGCCTCCTCCGCCAGCCGCTTTCCCACCTCGACGTCGCCGACCAGCGTGGAGGCCAGGCTGCTCGCCCACAGTGCCCGTGCGCGGGAGAGGGTGGCGTCGGCGTCCAGCGCCAGGGCGCGCGTCAGCCAGAGCCTTCCCTCGAGGGGTCGCGCGGCGGCCATCCAGTCGAACCACAACGCCGTGGCCAGCCGGAGCGCATCCTGCGACTGACCGACGGCCAGCAGATGGTCCAGCGCCGCTCTGAGGTTTTCGTGCTCGTCGCGTGCCCACCGCAGCCACCTCGCCTGGCTGGGCCCGAACCATTCGCGTTCGCCTTGCTCCGCCAGGCGCAGAAAGTGCTCGGCGTGCTTCCGGCGCACCAGAGCCGCGTCATCGGTCTCCCGCAGTTTCTCGGCCCCGTACTGCCGCAAAGTGTCGAGCATGCGGTAACGCCGAGAGCGGCCGGCGTGCATGCGGGTGAGGATCGACTTGCCGACAAGGTTGTCCAAGAGGTCGGGAACGGCGGCCGCTGCGATTTCCCGTCCGGCGCACACCTCCTGGGCCGCTTCGACGACGAGGCCGCCGGAAAAGACGGACGCCCGTGCCCAGAGGGTCTGTTCGGGCGGCTCACACAATTGGTAGCTCCAGTCGATGGCAGTTCGCAGGGTGCGGTGATGCGCCGACTGCGTCCGTGGGCTGCGCGTCAGGATCTGGAACCGGTCGTCCAGGCGCGCCACGAGCTGGCTCACCGACAACGCACGAAGCCGCACCGCCGCCAGCTCGATGGCGAGCGGATTGCCGTCAAGTCGCCGGCACACGTCCACCGCGTATCGGGCGCTGTCGTCGGTGAGTGCGAAGCCTGGGACCGCAGCACCCGCCCGCTGAACAAAGAGCTCCACCGCGGGGCCGTAGCCGTTCACGGAACGGCCGGGGCGGGTCCTCCTTCGGCTCCCGGTCGCTCCCGCTGGCAGGTCGGCCCGGGAAAACGAGCCAGCCTCGGTTGCGTCGTCCGGTGCCGGACCGGCAACGGGGTTTGGCACATACAGCGGCGTGATGGCATACGCCTGCTCACCCGGGGATCCGAGCGCCTGGCGGCTCGTGGCCAGGATCCGCACGCCGGCGGTCGAGGCCAGGAGCCGCTGCGCCAACGCGCGGCAGGCAGACAGCAGGTGTTCGCAGTTGTCGAGGACCAGGAGCAGTTGCCTGTCTCGCAGAAACCGCTCCACGAGCGCGGCCGGATCCGGCCCCTCGTCCTCCGGGACGTGAAGGGTCTGGGCGACCGTGTGCTCCACCAGCGCCGGATCATTGACCCCGGCCAGTTCGATGAACCAGGCCCCCTCCACGACGGAGCGCCCCAGTCGGGCTGCCACCCGCAGCGCCAGCCGGGTCTTCCCGACCCCCGCCGGACCGGTGAGGGTCACCAGTCGCGCTGTGGACATCAGGTGCGTGATGTTGGCGATGTCGTCACGGCGATCGACGAAGCTGGTCAATTCCGCGGGAAGGTTGCCGCTCCTCCAGACGGTCCGTTCCCCCATCCTCGTGAACCTATGCGCACGCCTCAGCATCGATCAACTAGCCGGGGCGGCTGTGCAGTCGGACACCGAGGGATCTTCACGACTCGAGCTCTATCGGTGCACGTTCACAGTTGGCCCTCGACACCGGCTGTACTGCGAGTAAGGCTGGGATTTGTGCGTGAAGAGCCGGTGAACGCCGGCGGGGGGCGGCGGCGCGTCGTTATCGCGGCCAGCATCGGGAATCTGATCGAGGCCTATGACCTCCTGCTGTATGGGTACCTGGCGAGCATTCTTGCCGAACGGTTCTTCCCCGAGGACGACCGCGACACGGCGCTGCTCAACACCTTCGCCATCTTCGCGCTCGGTTTCGCCGTGCGTCCGGTCGGCGGGCTCGTGTTCGGCCATGTCGGTGACCGGCTCGGACGGCGTGGCGCGCTGGCGACGTCGATCCTCCTCATGGGCGCGAGCACGCTGGCCATCGGCCTGCTCCCCACGTACGACCGGGTCGGGCTCTGGGCGCCCGCTCTCCTCCTGATCTGCCGAATGGCCCAGGGATTCTCGGTCGGGGGTGAGTACGTCGGCTCGAACGTCCTGATCCTCGAGCATGCCGCCACCGGCTGGTCCGGGCGTACGGCGTCGGCCAACCTCGTGGCCGGCTACCTCGGCGTGTCCGTTGCCTCGGCCACCAGTCTCGCACTCGCCGGTACGTTGACCGCCGACCAGATGGCGTCCTGGGGTTGGCGCGTTCCGTTCATGGTGGCGGCCCCCCTGGCGGTGATCGGGCTGTACCTGCGCCTGCGAACCCAGGAGAGCCCTGCCTTCGATGCCGTTCGGCCCGAGCGGCTCGGGTTTCCGCTGGCCACGGCGCTACGCACCGTCAAGCGAAGCATGCTGATCTACGGCGGCTGGCTGATGATGGTGTCCCTCAGTGGTTTCCTGCTGTTCGGCTACATGGCCAGCTACCTGATCCAGGTCGTCGAGCTCGACACGACGGGAGCGTTCGCCGCCAGTCTCGTGGCCGTGCTGACGGTCGCCGCGGGCGCGGTCATCGGTGGGCAACTCGTGGACCGCTATCCGGTGCATCGGGTGGCCGTGTTCGGCGCCGCCGCAATCGCCGGCACGGTCCTGCCGGGCTTCCTCCTGATCGGACGTGGATCCGTGGGGTCTGCAATGGTTGGTCAGGCGCTATGGGCTCTGTTCGTGGGCATCAGCGCGGCGGTGGGTGCGGTGCTCGCCGTAATCCTGTTCCCCGTGCACCTGCGCTTCACGGCCACCGCCGTCGCGTACAACGTCAGCACGACCCTGTTCGGCAGCACGGGACCATACGTGTCCACCTGGCTGGTGAGCCGGACCGGGAGTGCCTACGCCCCCGGCTGGTACGTGGCGGTCGTCGCGGTGCTCGGCCTCGTCACCGCGATTTTGGGGCTTCGCCCGGTCGGCCGATCCCTGAAGTCCGCACGAGGCGTCGAACGCCGGCGAGCCACCGGTCCGGGTCCGCCGCCTTCTGCGCCCAGTACACGCCCACCTCGGGGTGCGGCAGGATCAGGAACTGCTCGCGGCTGAGCCCCGCGATCACGGACCGCGCAACATCGTCCGGGGAAAGAATCTCGCCGGACGCGGCAACCAAGGAGGCTGCCGGGTGCCCGTCCTCCAGCGGGTCCAGCAGCAACGGCGTCGCGACGCCGAGTGGGCACACGACGCTGACCCCGATGCCGCGCTCGCCGTAGGTCACCGCGAGCCACTCGGCCAGGGCGACCGCGGCGTGCTTGGTCACGGCGTACGGAGCATCGCCGGGAGAGGTGAGCAGCCCGGCCGCCGAGGCCACGTTGAGCAGGTAGCCCTTCCCGCGCGCCAGCATGGCCGGCAGGGCGGCACGTGCCGCGTAGACGTGGGCCAGCACGTGGACGGCGAAGGCCCGCTCCCAGGCGGGCGTCTCCACCTCCACACCGCCGCCGATGGCGACGCCGGCGTTCGAGCAGAAGAGGTCGATCCGGCCGTGCGCGGCCAGGACCCGCTCAACCAGCCGGGCCATGGCCGCTTCATCGGTGACATCCGTCGTGTCCGGCGTCCCGCCGATCTCCTCGGCCACCCGCTGCGCCGAAGCCCCGTCGCGGTCACTGACCACAACCGCGCGGGCCCCCTCCGCGGCGAACCGCCGCGCCAGAGCCGCCCCTATCCCGCTGCCCGCACCGGTAACGATGGCCACGGCATCGTTCAGTTCCACCGCCGCAGCCTTTCATTTGGCGGCCAACCCGGGCACCAGCGCCGGGCGCCGCGAGCAAGGCTCTGGTCTGACCGTGGCCGCGGACCAGAGCCCGGCCCGCGATGACCTGGACGCTATGAAGTCGCAGGTACGGCGTCGACCATCCAGCTGGTGCCGAACCGGTCGATGCACATGCCGAACGTGTCACCCCACGGCGCCTTCTCGAACGGCAGCGTGACCGTGCCGCCCTCGCTCAGGCGATCCCAGTAGCCGCGCAGTCTGTCCTCGTCCTCGCCACTGAGCGACACCGAGACGCCCGACTGGGCCTGGTATTCCATATGCTGCGGTGTGTCTGCTGCCATGAGCACGAGACCGTCGGAGGTCTCCAGCTGCGAATGCATGACCTTGTCCTGCTCGCCGGGCTCCACCCCGGCCTGCATCTCGCCGAACGTCGAAACGGTGAGTTCGCCTCCGAAGACCGCGTGGTAGAAGGTCATCGCCTCGCGCGCGTTGTCCCGGAAGCTCAGGTACGGGTTCAGCCGAACTGGCATGTCGCATCCTCCTGGCCGTCATTGGACGGCAGGATCCTACAAGGGACACGGGCTTGATCCGGACGCGTCAGCGGGCGCCGATCGACGGGCGACGGGATTCTCCGCGTTGAAACGCATGCTGATCCAGCCCTGAGCGCACAGTCCCTACAGTTGTCGCATGTCGCGCCCCGTCGCCCTGATCACGGGCGCCGCACGGGGCATCGGGGCGGCGGTGGCCGCCGTGCTGGCTACCCAGGGGTGGGACCTCGTGCTGGGCGACGTCCCAGGACCGCACGCCGTACCCGGCCTCACCTATCCGCTGGCCTCCGCCGACGACCTCGCGGCCGTGGCCAGCTCGTGCCGGGCCCTCGGTGCGCGCGCCCGGACGGCCGGCTGCGACGTCCGATACCCCGACCAGGTCCAGGCGCTGGTCCAGCTCGCCGGTCCCGACCTCCGGGCGGCCATCGCCGTCGCGGGCGTCCTCGGCGCCGACGGCAGGGCATGGGAGCTGACGCCGGAGAACCTTGACCTGGACCTGTCGGTCAACTTCCACGGTGTCGCCAACCTCGCCCGGGCCGCCGTGCCGGTGCTTCTCGCCGCACCGGACCCGGCGCGCTGCCGGGTCGTCGCCGTCGTCTCCTCGGCCGCCGAACGCGGATTGCCCCGGCTCGCGGGCTACGTCGCCGCCAAGCACGCCGCGCTCGGCTACGTCCGTTCGCTCGCCGCGGACCTCGCGCCGTTCGGGGTGACCGCGAACGCCGTCCTGCCGGGCAGCACCCGCACCGCCTTGTTGTCCCGCACCGCACAGGCCTACGGACTGCGGTCGCCGGAAGACTTCGCCGCCAACCAGCGGATCGGCCGCCTGCTGGACCCACGCGAGATTGCCCAGGCCGTCGCGTGGCTGTGTTCCGACGCGGCCACGGGCGTCACGGGCACCTACATCAGCGTGGACGGAGGATTCACCGGATGAGCCGCCTCGAGGGCGCACGCTGGACCGACGTCGACGCAGCGCCCGGCGCGGCCCTGGTTGTCCCGATCGGCTCCCTCGAGCAACACGGACCACACCTTCCGCTCGCCACGGACACGCTGGTCGCCTCGGCGGTCTGCGAGCGGCTGCACGAGCGGCGCCCGGACGCAGCCCTCGCGCCGGCCGTCCCGCTCGGCGCGAGCGGGGAGCACGCCCACTTCCCCGGCACGCTGTCGGTCGGGACGGACGCGTTGCGGCTGCTCGCGGTGGAACTCGTACGCGACGCCACGCGCAGCTGGCCCGCCGTCCTGCTCGTCAACGGCCACGGCGGCAACGCCGATGCGCTGCGCCAGGCCGTCGTCCTGTGCCGGGAGGAGGGCAGGCGAGCGGCGGTGGTCCACCTCGGGCTGCCCGGCATGGACGCGCATGCCGGGCGCTCGGAGACCTCGCTGCTACTGCACATCGCACCCGATCTGGTCGACCTGGCACGCGCCGAGGCCGGCCCGGTCGGGGCGCTGCGGGAGCTCATGCCGAGGTTGATCGCCGACGGGGTGCGGGCGGTCAGCCCGAACGGCGTGCTGGGCGACCCCACCGGCGCTTCCGCCGCCGAGGGCGCGCAGCTCCTCGACGCGCTGGTCGATCTCGCGGTCGCCGCCTATGACGAGGTCGCCGCCCCGGGTCGAGGGTCCGGACCCTGACGGCGCCCACCGCGCAGTCGCGGCAGGCTCACCCTCGGGAGCAGCACGCCGGGGCGGCGGCCGCGGACGGCGCTCGCGATGACGCCGCCGCCGTAGGCGGCGTCCTCGACCAGCCGTAGCGCGACGTAGCGTGGGAGGTCGACCTGCGGGCGGCGGGTCAGCCACTCGAAGACCACAGGCGCGAGCATGCTGAACGCCGCCAGCCGGGCCACGCGCGATCGCGGAGCCGCGGCCAGCGCCAGCCAGCCCAGCGGGCACCACTCACGCCGCAGGGCGTGGCCGACGGCGACGGCATCCGCGACGAGGCCCTTGCCGACGACGAGCGGGGCGACGGTCGGATCCACACTCGCCGACTGCAGCTTGCGAGCCAGCAGGCCGGCCGCCACCGCTGCGACGGCCGACCCGGCCAGGGGACGACGCGCGAGGACCAGGCTCACCGCTGCGACGTTCCAGCCGGACAGCCGGGCCGGAGCGAGCCGGCCCGGATGCCGGCGGTCCAGGTCGGCCGCCGACGTGCCGTACTCGAACCGCCGGCGCGCCCAGGTCAGCGGCTGCAGGCGCATCTCGTGGAAGATCGACGCCGCGGGCTCGTACCGGACGAGCCACCCCCGTTCGAGCAGCCGCCACACGAGGTCGACGTCCTCACCCAGTCGCATCTCCTCGTCGAAAGCGGTGCCGGCGTCGTCGGCGAGCGCGGATCGGCGGACCAGCAGCGTTGCCGATGGCAGGAACCCCAGGGGCGCACCATGCTTGACCAGTTCGGCCCGGGGCCCCATGTCGAGCGCGGAACGCGCCAGCTCGTGGCGCGCGAGGAGACCGTCCGATGCGGCGCGGGGGCTGACCCGCGGCGCGACCGCGCCTACCCGTGGGTCGTCGAAATGCGGAAGCAGGGCATCGAGCCAGCCCGGCGTCACGATGCAGTCGGCGTCCACGAACGCCACGACGGACGCGCTCGTCTCGCGGAGCCCGGTGTTGCGGGCGGCCGCCGGACCACCGTTCACCGGGCGCCGGACGAGGCGGGCGCCGTGCCGTGCGGCGACGGCGCCGACCGCCGGGGTGGACGACGCGTCGTCCACGACGACAACGCGGACACCGGGCGAGGCCGAGCGCAATGAGGCCAGGCAGGTGTCGAGAAGGTGGGCCCGTTCGTACGCCGGGATGACGATCTCGACGTCCGGAGCCACCCGCCGCCCCCGCGTCGTCCGCCACGGCAGCGGATGGACGATCCCCCGGGCCAGCAGGAGGTCGACGACGGCGTGCTCGACATCCGTTTCGGCCGTGAGCCCGCGTGGGCCGGCGTCGTACAGGCGCTGGACGAACGGGCGGCCGGCGGGCGCGATCCGCACGACGCCCCAGGGCGCACCGCCCAGGACCACAGCCGCCCCGCGCCGTACCCGGACCCGGGGATCGAGCGCAACCGGCCATCCCTCGGGCAGCCCCTGCGCCGTCACGTCCCCCCCTCTCCAGTCGCCTGAC
>Ga0081539_10000854_pt1 | contig 58277 bp, 53 predicted proteins | sample TabmetS4T2R2_FD_71023 | JGI IMG/M metagenome (GOLD analysis project Ga0081539, IMG submission 71023) | Tabebuia heterophylla rhizosphere microbial communities from the University of Puerto Rico - S4T2R2 | ecosystem: Host-associated > Plants > Roots > Rhizosphere ...
AGTAATGCAGATACCCCCAGCGCCGCTGGACCCCATCGGGGCCGGTGACCGCGGCGGTGGCGCTCCAGTTGGTGTCCTTGACGCCCGGGTCCTGGAAGATCACCCGCTGCAGCCGCCCCACGATGTAACCGGCCTGCTGCAGCCGATCCTCGGCCTCGGCGTCGAGGTTGACCGAATCCCTGCCGGGAGGCACCTCGGGCAGCAGCTGCCAGTCGGTGGGGGGGATCTCCACCATGTGGTAGATCCCGGGATAGTCCCCGACCTTCATCTCGGCCAGCCGGAAGTCCGGGCCCTTGCCGGTATGCCCGGGCACGATGTCGTCGATGACGATCCCGCCGTGGGCCGCCGCCACCTCGCACAGGTGGCGGAACTCCCCCTCGGTGCCGAACCCCTCGTCGATCTGGGTGCTGATCCGGTCGAAATGCCCGTCAACACTCGGCGTCAGCTCCCGGCCGAAGATCCCCCCGGCCCGCTTCAGGGGGCCGGTGTGCACAGCCGTGATGCCGATCGCCTCCAACGCATCCCACAGCCCATGGTCGGCCAGGGTGCCCAGGAAGGAGTGGCCGGGCCTGGGGATCATCGAGAGCGGATAGGCGGTGAACCAGACCGAGGACCTGTCCATGGCCGCACTCGGATTAGGGGTGGCGAACGGGCTCCGCCACACATCCGCGACGCCCGAGAACTGCCCGGAGATCCTCCCCGCGTCGGCCAGCATCGACTGGTCCTCCAGCCAGCCGACGTAGTCCCCCTCCTCCGGATCGCGTTCGCTCACCAATCCCGTCCCTTACGGCAGATGGGCCAGGCCAAGGCCCGGTGATGCCTGGTTCGCCTTCCTAGCCGACTACCCACGGCCCTGGGCGACCACACCATCTGGCTGCCTGCTGGTACTGACTCGTTGGTGGATCGCGCATGACGCGGATCCCGACCACCAAGGAGCGGGGGTCCGAGCGATGAGCCAGCATGGCCAGGACCCCCCGAGGAGGACACGGAACCCGGGGGGTCCTGGTAGTTCGGCCCGTGCAGGGCGCTGGCGGAGCCAAGGATCGCGACCCTCTGCGTCCGTCACCTTCTATGACGGCGATCGGTGGCGAGGATGACGCGCCCGGCTGTTCCCTGCGGGCGCGGCGCGCCGCCCGGATCGGTTGCCCTCACCGGGCAGCGGCCGCTGGCAGGCGACCCACCCTAGGCCGCCTGCCATCTCCTCTGAGCGCACAGGGACCCGGACATGACGTTAAGGCTCGACGACGCCGGGTAGCCGGTGCCCAGACGGCTTCACCCTCCGTGTCTTCCGGTAGCGCCGCCGCTCGCGCCGGAGCAGTGCTCACGGGCCGCCACCGTGGACTGGATGCGGTGACCGCCGCGCCGGCGGTCCGAGCACGGAGGGTTGCACGCTGTCCGACGGAATCCTTGCGAGACTCTGGTGCCGGGAGACGTGGCTGTTCGCCGTGATCGGTGGCTCCGTCGCGCTCGCCGGCCATGGATTGCTGAAGCTGCTGATCGCGTTCGGGTGTGCCGCCGGGGTCGCCAACGCGGTCCAGGCGGTCACGACCCTGCAGCTCAACTTCGTCGCGAACGGCCGCCTCACCTGGCGGCAGCATGTCGCCGACTCCGGGGTGGGCCTGTGGCACCGGTGGGGCCGGTTCCAACTCGCCCGAGGTGGGAGCCTGCTGCTCTGCATCGCCCTGTTCCCGGTCGTGGCACCGTCGGCGGGCGCATCCGTCGCCTACTGGAGCCTGCTGGTCGTCGGCGGCGTGGTGAACTTCTGCTCGGACAAATACTGGTCGTTCGCCGCCCGATCGCGATCGCGTCCACGGCATGTGGCGGGCCGCGGCCACACCTCCCGCCGCTTGCGGCGGCTGATCCTGGGTGCGGTGCTGGCCGGGCTGTCGGCGGTGCTGTTCACCGACGCGTTCATCCTCGTCGTCTCGGTGTTCATGGTCCTGGTCGCCGCGACCACCCTGGCGTTCCAGCTCTACAAGTGGTGGCGGCCCGAGCACAACGACCCCCACCGCTACGGTGAGCCGGATGCGCCCCGTCTCCCCGGGGTGATCCTGGTCCCGATGCGTCACGAGGAGGCGGTCGCCGGCCAGACGCTGGAGCGGTTGGCGCAGCTGGACCACCCCGACTACTGGGTGGTGCCGATCGTCGATCACCCCGACGATCCGGGCACGGCGGCGATCGCCCACGACAAGGCGCGCGAGCACCCCGGCAAGGTCCTGGTGTGCCCGTATCCGGAGGAGACCGGGGTCCACAACAAACCGATCGGCCTCAACGCCGCGGTGGAGATGCTGCACGAGCTCCAGGTCCCCTACGCCTGGGTCGGCGTGGCCGACGCCGAGGACCTGTTCCACCCCGACCTGCTCAAGCTGGTCGACTACCGGTTCCGCACCACCGGCGCGGGGATCGTCCAATGCGGCGTGCAGCTGATGAACTTCGCCTCTGACCCCCACACCGTGCCCCTCCCCTCCGGGCGGCTGGCCAGGGCTCGCCGGTGGTGGAAGGCCCACGCCAGCGCCTGGTGGCGGGTCGCCAACGTGCTGGAGTATTTCAAGTGGTTCCAGTCCCGCCTCAAGCTCCAGGCGGCGGTCAGGGTCATGCCGCTCGGCGGCAACACCGTGTTCTTCCGCCGCGAGTTCCTCGAGGCCCTGCACCGGCGACACGGCAGCTACTGGGACGAGGACTGCCTGACCGAGGACTGCAAGATCGGCATCCTCGCCTCCGTCCTGGGCTTCAAGGTCGACGTCGTCTACATCGAGGAGCTGGTCACCAGGGAGGAGACCCCGGCCACCCTGGCTGGCTTCGTCCGCCAGCGGGTGCGGTGGATGCAGGGCTTCATCCACGTCTTCGCCGAGGGGGACTGGCTTCGGCTGCCCACCATCGGTCAGCGGGTGCTGGCCGTGTACGTCCTCGGCTTCCAGTTCTTTCAGGCGATGGCCGGGCTGCTGGCGCCGGTCGCCCTCGGCCTGGCCCTGTTCCACAAGGCGCCGGTCCTGGTCGCGCTCCTGGCCACGGTCCCGCTCGCCCTCAGCGGGCTCACGATTCTCCTCGACGTCGTGCTGCTCGCCCAGTTCGGGCAGACCTTCGGCGACCGGGTCCGGCTGCGGGACTATGCCGGTCTGCTGCTGGGCGCCTATCCGTTCCAGGTGGTGCTGTCGGTGGCCGCGGTGTGGGCGACAGCCCGGTTCGCGCTCGGCCGGAACGACTGGGTCAAGACCCACCACGAGGGCGTCCACCTCGGTCCGACGACGGCCCAGGCCAGGCGGCCGGCAGTGGCCGAGCGGCCCTCATGACCTCGGTCCAGCTGCCCGACCTCACCGACATCCGCGAAGGGCTGGCGCTGCGCCGCCAGGTGCGGATCGCCGCCGGGGAGTGGGTCCGGCGGCACGCGGCCAGCGCCTGCCTGCTGGTCCCGCTGCTGGCCCTGGTCGGGGCGGTCCACGCCACCGGGATGTGGAGCTTCCCGCGATGGGTCGACGACCCCGGGACCTACCTCTCGCAGGCCTGGTCCTTCCAGTATCAGCAGGCCCTCTCGCCCTACTCCTACATCTACGACCATGCGCCGGCGGGCTGGATCCAGCTCTCGCTGTGGTCGATGCTCACCGACGGGTTCAACCGACACAACTCGGCAATCGGCTTCGGCAACGAATGCATGCTGCTCGCCAAGCTGGCCAGCTGCGCGCTCCTGTTCGCCCTGGGTCGCCGCCTCCACTTCAGCCGGTTGGGCGCCGCCGGAGCCGTCGTGCTGTTCGGGCTCTGCCCGCTCGAGCTCATGTACAGCCGCTGGACCTTCCTCGACAACCTGGTCACGCCCTGGCTGCTGCTGGCGTTCGTGCTGGCCGCCTCGCCCCGGCGCAGCATCCTGGCGGCGACCGGCGCCGCCCTGTCGTTCGCCATGGCCGCCCTGACCAAGGAGACCGCCCTGGTGGTGCTCCCGGCGCTGGTCTGGGCGATGGCCCAGAACCTGGATCGCCGCAACCGCCCGCAGCTGATCGCGGTGGCCGGGTTCAGCGGGCTGCTGCTGATGGCGATGTACCCGCTGTACGCCCTCTACAAGGGTGAGCTGCTGGAGCGTCCGGGCCAGAACAGCCTGCTCGGCACCGCCAAGTGGCAGCTGGTCGAGCGCGAGTCCAGCGGGTCGCTGCTCGACCCGGCCAGCTCGACCGCGCACAGCGTCGGCCAGTGGCTCGGCATCGACCGCTGGCTCCTGCTGGCCGGGCTGGCCGCCATCCCCGTCGCCCTCCTGGCCCGCCGGCTCCGGCCGGCGGCCCTCGTCCTGGTCCTCCAGTGGCTGGTCCTGGTCCGCGGCGGCTACGTGCCGTTCATGCACGTGGTGAACCTGATGCCCTGGAGCGCGCTGGCCGTCGTGGGGGCCGTCGAGATCGTTGCCGGCAACCGCCGGCTGGCCACCTTCCGGCCCCTGGCCGGTCGACCGAGGGCCGGGCGACCGCTCCCGCGCCCGCGGGCCGTGACGACCGGCCTGGCCGCGATCTGCCTGGCCGCGGTCCTGGCCGGATCCTGGATCCCGGCGCTGCGGCCCATGCTGCAGGCGCGGCAGGAGCCGCCGCTCTGGTCCGCCACCCAGTGGCTGGCCGACAACGTCCCCCGGGACCGGGTCCTGGTCGTCCACGACAGCATCTGGACCGACCTGGTCCACCACTACGGCTTCGACCCCCAGCCCATCATCGTCTACAAGCTCGACACCGACCCGGCGGTCCGCGAATCCTTGCGTCGCATCGACTACCTGGTCCTGCCGAACTGGTACTACGCCACCCCGACGGGCGTGGCCAAGTACCCCACGGTGACCGAGGCACGCAAGCACGCGGTGGCGGTGGCGCGGTTCGGTTCTGGCGACGACGGCGTCCAGGTCTACCGCGTCAGCCGGTACTGGCGGCCCAGGTAGCCATGGGGATGACGGGCCGCGAAGCGATGCGCAGACTGCGCTGTGGCGTCCTGGCCGTCGCCGTCATGGTGGCGCTGGCCGGGGCCTGCACCAACACCCCCGACACCACCCTGCGTCCCGACCGGCCGGCGGTCACCTACGCGCCGCTGCAGCATCCGTTCCGCGGTGCCCGGCTGTTCGTGGACGACCAGTCGGCGGGCGCCCGCTGGCAACGCCTGCACGGCGCCGGCTGGCTGGACCCGATCACCACCCGCCCCCAGGCACGCTGGCTGAACGGCCCGCAGGACCTGGCCAAACTCCCGGCACTGGCCGCCCGGGCCCGCCGGCAGCGAGCCCTGCTGGTACTGGTCGCCTACTACCTCCCCAACCGCGGCTGCAGCTCCTCATCCGGCCAGGGTGCCCCCACGAGCCGGGACTATCGTCGCTGGATCGACCGGCTCGTCGGCCAGCTGGGCTCGACACGGGCCGCCGTCGTGGTCGAACCCGACGCTGTCGCCGCCGACTGCTTCGACGCCAGGCGGGCCATCCTGCTCAAGCACACGGTCAGGCGGCTCGCCGGCGCCGGCCAGTATGTCTACCTGGATGCCGGGCACGCCCGCTGGCGGAGCACCGGGGAGATGGCCCAGCGCCTCCTCCGCGCCGGCATCCAGTACGCCCAAGGGTTCTCGGTCAACGTCGCCAACCGCCAGACGACCAGGCAGAGCTATCAATGGGGGCGGGAGCTCTCCGACCTCCTCGGCGGGCGCGAGTTCGTTGTCGACACCTCCCGCAACGGCCTCGGCCCTCCCCCGGACCAGCCGGACCGGGACGACGAGTGGTGCAACCCGCGACGCCAGGCGCTGGGCCAGGCCCCCACCACCAGGTCGGGCATGCCCGGGCTGGCCGCGCTGCTCTGGGTCAAGCTCCCCGGCGAGTCGGACGGCATCTGCGGAGGCGAGACCAGCTATCTGTTCTCCCCGACCCAGGCACGACGGTTGACCGTCAACAGCCCGTTCGTGCCGGCAGCAACCCGCCGGCTCGCCGCGGCCGCCGACGTTCCCCCAGCCACCGACGGGTGGGACCGAACCTGATCGGCGTGGGGGCTATTGTCTGGATCGGCGCTGGTCCTCCGCCGAAGGCTGCTCCTCGTCGGACCGCAGGGTCGACAGCAGCTCGGTGAACCCCCGCTGGGTCATCTCGAACACCGCCAGGGCCTCCACGAGAAACTCCGATGCCGCCTCGGCGATCTGCTCCAGCTCCTGGGGGCTCCGGTGGGTCTTCAGGACATCCAGGAGCATGCCGTGATGGATGCGGGCCAGGTCGAGGACGCTCAGCTGCTCGGCGATCGCCCGCCGGCCGAGCTCGTAGGCCGCCCGGCGGCCCCGCTCGCCACGCTCGGAAAGGTACTGGAGGAAGGCGGGAGCATAGTCGCGCCGGAACCGCTCGTAGGCATTTCCGGTCATGGAGCACCGTTCTGGAGCAGTCGCTGGAGGTATGCCAGGCCCTCTTCGAGGTCGAGTGCGGTGTGGACGTTGTCGAGCCCCATGCCCAGTCGGACCATCGCGAAGGCGACCGACGGCTGGATGCCGACGATCACCGTCTCGGCGCCGCGCAGCCGGGCCGCATGGGCCAGGTTGAGCAGGGTGCGGGAGCCGAAGGAGTCCATGACGTCGAGGGCGGCGACGTCGATGATGATCCCGCGGGCGCGGTGGGTGCCGATCTGCTCCACGACATCCCGCTGGAACTGGACGATCTCGCGGTCGTTCAGCGCCTCGTGGATCGAGGCGATCAGGTAGCTGCCGTGCCGCAGGATCGAAACCAGCATCGCGACCATCCGTCAGTGCTGATGGTTCTCGACCGGGTCGGACTTGGTGACCTTGAACCCGAGCAGGCGCTCTGCCTCCTCGACGCCGCCCTGGAGGTCGCCGACGGTGTTCATCTTGCCAAGGTCGACCCCGATGGTCACCAGGGTCTGGGCGATCTCTGGTGACAGGCCGGTGAGGATCACGCTGGCCCCCATGAGCCGTGAGGCATCCACCGCCTGGAGGAGATGGTTGGCGACCTCGGAGTCGATGTCGGGCACACCGGTGATGTCGATCACCACCACCTTGGCCCGGTTGCCGCGGATGCCGGCCAGGAGCTGCTCGGTGAACTGGTTGGCGCGCTGCTCGTCGAGGACGCCGATGATGGGCAGGATGAGGATGCGCTCACGGATCTGGAGCACGGGGGTGGACAGCTCCCGGATGGCGTCCTGCTGCTGGCGGATGACGCGCTCGCGTTCCTGGACGAAGCTCACGGCCACGGTGTTGGCGATGCGGTTGGCGGCCGGCTCGTAGGCGTCCAGGACCCGGCTCAGCAGCTCGAAGTCCTTCTGGTACTTCTCGAACAGCGACCGGGCCAGGACGTCGCGGAGCAGCAGGACGATGCCGACGACCTCGTAGGTCTCCACGCCCCGGGGGATGATCCGCTCCGACAGGTCGCGGGCGTAAGCCTGGAGGGCCTCGACGCTGCCGGTCTCCAGCACCTCCACGTAGTTGTCGTAGACCGAGGTGGCCATGGAGAAGATCTCCTCGTCGGTCATGGCCGACAGCACGTGCGCGTTGGTGATCCGGTTCGCCCACTGCTCGCGGAGCTCGGTGCGGCGATCCCGCAGATGGGTCACCAGCTCAGGCAGCAACTCGAGGTCCTCCTCCCGGGCTTCCTGGACCACCGGGACCTCGTCCGGAGTGCGTGTCTCCATTCCCGACTCCCTTCTCACGCGACCATCACGCGTCTCGTCGCCATTTCGTCATCGTGACGGTCGTTCCCGTGTCGACCTCCGAGGTGATCTCGAACTCGTCCATCAACCGCCGCGAGCCGGGCAGGCCCAGCCCCATCCCGCCGTAGCCGCTGTAGCCGTCCTTGAGGGCGCGCTCGAGGTCCGGGATGCCCGGCCCGGAGTCACGGGCGACCACGGTCACTCCCTGACGACTGTCCTCCCCGACCAGGCTGACGACGACCTCGCCGCGTTCGGCGAACATCACGATGTTGCGGGCGATCTCGGAGATGGCGGTGGCGATGATGGTCAGCTCGGTCGCCGAGAAGCCCGCTCGGGCGGCCAGCTCGCGGCCCTGCCTTCGGGCGCCCACCACGTCAGCGTCGGTCTGGATGGGGATCCGAACCTCACCGGCCACCGACGCCGTCCTCCTCCGGTCCAGCAGGGGCTCGCTGAGCCGGGCGCACCAGCGGCAGGCGAGCAGGTGACCACCGGCGTCCAGGTCCCGCTGGCGGCGTCGGTCCCCGGCCGACAGCGCGAGCAGCACCGGGCGACAACGGGCGGTCGGCGGTTCAGCTTGTTCCAGTTCGACGAGGTATTCCACCCGGAGCTTGGCCCGCGCCCGGCTGAGCTGCGCGGCGACCGCACCGGGGGTGGAGTCCCGGCTGCTGGCCAGCGTGGCGGTGTCGGTGCCCTCCACCTCGTGGGCCACCAGGGCCTCCTGGTCCTGCTCGGGCAGCCTGGCAAGGGCGGCGGTGATCGCCTGGCGCTCCTCACGGCGGAGTGCCTCATCCTCGGGAAGGATCGGTTCCCGAAGGTCGATGAGCCGATGGGCGTGGCGCCGGCTGCGGTCCTCGCTGGTCGCCAGCGACCTGGTCAGGTTCCTGGCCGTCACCACGGCGTACGGAGCAAGTGTCCTCGGTTCCAGGCGCCGGCGAGCCGTCATGACCCGCGTCAGCGTCTCCTGCACCAGGTCCTCCACCACCTGCCTGTCGCGGACCCGGGCGCCGATGACCCGCCGCAGCAGCGGCGCCAGCTCCAGGACGTCGTCATGCCGCAGCTCGCTGGGGGGCTGACCAGCGCTCAAACCCAGCGCTCCCGCGGCCTCCAAGCTCCTAGGGGCTTGCGTCATGGATCGTCTCGCAACGAATCAACTCTCGCAGAGCGCGCTATCACCTGGGGCTGGAGTCCCCGAGCAGTCCCGCCAGGAAACCGCGGGACGGCTCGGACGGCCCTGCCCCACGACGGGTCGAGGTCCGGCGTCACCGGGGCAAACAGACACCCCGGCCTCCGGGGAATAGATGCGGCCGGGGTGTCTGTGCTCTGTCCTGCGCGGCACACACGCAGTATGTAGTAGTAGAAGAACCGTCGGGGGGCCCCAGGCGTTACGGCCTCCCGCGTGCGTGAACCTCCGCCCGACCGCCTGCATGGCAGCTCGGGCTGGTGGATGATGCGATGGTGACGAGGGGTGACGATGGCTGGCCTGGTCCCGGTCATCTGGCGCGCCGGGCCGGAGACCCTGGCCGTCGCGGTCGGGATCAGGATCGGGATCGGTAGTGCGGTGGCCGGCTGGCTCAAGCTGATCGTGACCGCAGCGGTGGTCATGGTCGGGCTGTGGGTGCTGTCCCCGATCGACCTGCTGCCAGAGTTCCTGCCCGTTATCGGCCCCTTGGACGATGTGGTGGTGGTCGCGCCGGCCCTGCGCTATGCCGCCCGGCGAGTGCCCCGCGAGGTGCTGGTGGAGGCCTGGCCCGGCGAGCCCCGGCTGCTGGAACGCCTCATCGGCGCCCCGGCCTCGCAGCCGGCCGAGCCCGAGGCACGGAGCGATGAGCCAGGCGGCACCTGAGGCGGCGATCAGCTCGTCGGCGCCTGACCACCACCGCCGGCCGCTTGGTCGCCGTCAGGGCGTGGGCGGTCAGGTCCGGCGGATGGTGAGGGTGCGGCCGGCGGCGTTGTCGAGGGCGAGGAAGGTGTCGGCGACCGGCCTGGTGAACGGGCGCGAGAACGGGTAGCCCATGTCGCGGGCGTCGGGGTAGCGGTCGGCGGCCCCGCAGTAGCTCATGGAGCCGCAGTGGCCGGGCTCGGGCACCTGGTCCCTGGTGGCGTCGGTGAGCAGGACCAGCAGGCGGAAGCCCATGCCGGCCGGGGTGCCCTGGGGCAGCAGCAGGGAGTAGGGCCAGCCGCACTGGCAGTAGGAGCCGCCGTCGTCGTCGTCTCCGGGGCGGGGCGGCGGCAGGGCGGCCGGGTCCTTGTCCGCGGGCTTCTTGATGACCGAGGACCGCTCGTCGGGCCGGAAGACGACGATGCGCCGGCCCGACGGCACGGGCTGGATGAACTTGTCCAGCTCGACCCACCAGCGGCGTTCCTCGGCCGGGTCGCCGGGGACCTGCTGGGGGGCGAGGAAGAGCCGCACGGTGACGCTCAGGTCCTGGGGGCCGGGGTTCTCGACCCGCAGGAACCAGCAGAACGGCTCGTGGGTGAGGTAGTCGATGGTGCCACGCCAGGGCGGCCCCGGCTGACCCGGTGGCGGGTCGATGACCAGCTCCCGCTGCCTGACGGTGGTCGACAGCTCGGCGGTGGTGGCGAAGCTGGTGCCGTCGGGCAGCGCGACCTGGGCCTGGGTGACGTCGAGGTCCCAGCGGTCGCCGCCGAACGCGGCCTCGCCGAGCCGCTGCCCGCCGCGCTCGACGAAGTCGGCGGCGTCGCTGCCCGGCAGCTCGGCGGTGCGGCACAGGATGAGGTCGGGGCTGGCCCAGGGCTCGGCGGCCCCGTCCAGGGTGTGGCGCACCAGCACCGCCGGGGCGTCGCTAGCGAGGTCGTAGGGCTCCTGGGTCTGCTGCCACTGGTAGTTCAGCTCGTCGATCTCCCGGTGCCAGCGCCAGAAGACGGGATCGCGGATGGCCGTGCGGGTGATGGCCATCACCCCGAAGGGCTGGCCCTGGTCGTTGAGCTCGGAGCGGCTGGAGATGAAGTTGTGGCCGAAGTTGTGCAGCCCCCGGTAGCGCTCGCGGTCCATCTGCGGCCGTAGCCGGGCCACGGTTCCCTCGACGTTCTCGCCGATGTTGGTCCGGGTGATCGCCACCAGGCCGGCGGGACCGAGGAACTGGCGGTCGTGGACCGCCGTCTCGATGGCGGTGCGCCAGGTCTCGAGCTGGGCGGCGTCCCCCGGGGCCAGGGTCCGTCCCGGCAGCCGCTCCCGGAAGCCGTCGAAGCGCTTGAGGGCCGGCCCGGGGTCGTAGCCCTCGTCGATCGGGGCGGTCAGGTCATGGAGGGGGGCGACCGGGAGCAGGTTGTGGGCGAGCCGCTCGGTGTCGTAGCGGGCGAGCATCTGCTGGTGCATGTAGAAGAACAGCTCGCCCTGCCGGTCGTTGAGGTGGAACAGGGTCCCGAAGGCGCGGGCCGACAGCGAGTCGAGGAACCGGCGCCAGGCCTCCTGGCCCTGCTGGAACACGGCGCTGGCGCGGCTCAGGAAGGCGTTGGCGATGGCCTCGGCGGTGGCCGAGGCGAGGAAGGCCGCCCAGTCCTGGGCCGGGTCCAGCCGCTCCAGGAGCTCGCGCAGCCCCTCGCGGTCCGCCGACGCGGCCCACTGGCGCCAATCGGAGGGGAACAGTCCGCTGAAGGGGTAGACCTCGTGCCAGTGCTCGTGGTGCTCGTTGGCGAGCGGGTCCTCGCGCCAGAAGTCCAGGGGGCGCTCGGCACCGGTCGATCCCGCAGCCGCGGCCTCGCGGGCGGCGGCGGCGCCCTCGGCCGCCAGGGTGGACGGCGGGAACTTGCGGGGCTCGGCCGCCACCGTGCGCGGCTTGACCAGGCGGCGCCCTTCCCGGCTGTGGGTGACGAACAGCGAAAGCGCGTGGTGGACGAGCTCGGGGTCCTCGGTCTGGGCGACATCGGCGGCGCGGGTGAGGACGGCGTCGAGCCCGCCGGCGAGGTCGCTCGAGGCCGCCGCCATCACCGACAGGCCGAGGGCGAGCTCGGATGCGGCGGCCGCCTGGGCCGGGTCGAACACCGAGAACCGCGCCGGGGACCACGCCCGCTCCCGGTCCACATCCGGGGCGGGTGCCGCGGCCGCCGACGGCTGTGGCTCCGCCGCGACAGGTTGTGGGCCCTGGCCGCTCTGGCGCAGGAGATCGGCGAAGACCGATCTCGACCGGTCCTGCACCTCGGACAGGTTCATGCGAGCACCTTGGCGAAGCGGAGCAGGTCGGCCAGCTCGAACCGGCCGGCGCTGGCGGCGGGAAGGGTTGGGGTCCAGCCGGGGGTGCGCAGGATGGAGTCATCGCTGCGGCGGACCAGGCCGATCAGGACCTCGGCGACGATCCTGCTGCCGACCGGGCCCAGGCGCTGGCCGCCGTGGTGCTTGGCCTCGGCCAGCAGGTAGTACCAGAGCGGGGTCCGGGTGAGGAACCCGGTGTTCTGGAGCACGCTGGCCTGCGTCGTGCTGGCCGCCGCGGCCGTGAGCTGGGCGGCGGTGAGCGGGGTGAGGCCAATGTGGTGGGCCACGGCCTGGCCGGTGGGCATGCGCAGCCCGTAGCCACGCAGCAGGTTCCGGACGGCCAGGCGGGCGGCGTCGGCCGGGGTCAGCTCCAGGCCTTGGACGGACTGGAGGTGGAACACGCCGGTGGAGAGCTTGGTGTCGAACTTTCGGGCCTTGTTGGCGACCCCGCCGCCGCTGCCGATGAAGCGTTCCCACTCGATGATCCAGTTGTCGGGCAGCGTGTCGAAGTCGCCCAGCTCACCGCTGAGGGCGGTGAAGGTGAACAGCAGCCCCAGGTCGGCCGGGAAGGTGCCCGGGTCGCCACTGCGGTTGAAGTTGAGGTTGAAGTCGTAGTCGTCGCGGATCATCGAGTGGCCAAACCGGTAGGCCGCCACGGTGAACTCGAGCGGCAGGAAGAACGGCTCAGCCAGCGCATCGTAGAACTGGTTGCCGTTGGCCAGGATGTCGTCGACCACCGCCGGGTCGGCGACCCGCTTGAGGAAGTCGTGGACCACGATGTGCTGGTAGTGCTGGCGCAGCAACCGCCGGGCCTGGGCGAAGGTGCGACCCTGGTCGACCAGGCGGTTGTGGGCCTTGAGGAAGGCCAGGTGCAGCTGAGCGACGATCAGGTTCTCGTCGTTGCGCGGGTCACCGATCCGAGCGGCCCGGTCATGGGCGAAGTCGGGGCTGCGGGGCTCGCGCGGCAGATCGTTGTCATCGCCCTTGCCCGTTGGCCGCAGCGACGGCGCCTCGGTTCCCTGCAAGGAGGTGACCCGGCCGATCAGCATCTTGTTGAGGTTCGGGAAGGCCCGGGGGGCCGGAGGACCGTACAGGCTGTCCAGCTCCAGGGTGGCGGTGCGCAGGTTCTTCAGGTCGTCACGGATCCTGGCCAGGGTCAGCGGCACCATGGTGGTCGACAGCAGCTGGGCGGTGGTGAACGAGCCGGATTCCAGGGTGATGTCGTGATCGACGAACTGGCCGAAGTAGGTGTAGATGGCCGGGATGTTGCTGTCCCCGGTGGCCGTGCCGGGGTCGACCATGGCCTGGCCGAGCTCCTTGAGCCGGGCCGGCGTGGCGGCCGCCTGGGGCAGCAGGTTGGCCGGGTTGCTCTGGAGGGTGGGGAACAGGAAGTCGTAGTCCTGCAGCACCACCGGGCCGGCGACCGCGAAGCCCAGATCGATACCGGCGGTGCGGCTGGCCAGCTCGTTCTGTGCGTCCCGGATCTGCTCGGGGGTCGGAACCGCTCCGTGCGCCAATCGCGGCATGGCCGTTCCCTCCTGGGCTGACCGACGGATTCATTTCCCCTGCGACCGAATGACGAGATGATCCGCGCTTGTCGTGCGCGCGTCGAGGATGCAGAGTTTCTCTCTCGTACCATCGACCGAGTCCGCCATCGGCACCCCCCACATCTGGGGGGCGGGGGTGATCAGCGTGCGCCGAGCCCTGACGATCGTCTCCATCGTGGGCGTGCTGGCGTGCTGGCCAGCGGTCGCCCGCGCGGCCGCATCCCAGCCCGAGCGCCGCTCCGCCACCAGCAACTCCCCTGCCGCGGCCGCGGCGGCGGTGTCAGTGGAGGCCGACTTCGACAACGACGGCTTCGCCGACCTGGCCGTCGGGGTGCCGCGAGAGGGCGTCGGCGGCGCCGACCTCGCCGGCGCCGTCAACGTCCTGGACGGCTCTCCGGCCGGGTTGTCGGGCGCCGGCAGCCAGCAGCTGGTACAGGGCAGCGGCAACGTCCCCGACACGGCCGAGCCGTTCGACTTCTTCGGCAACGCCTTGGCCGCCGGGGACTTCAACAACGACGGGTTCGTCGACCTGGCCATCGGGGTCCCCGGTGAGGACATCGGCGCGATCGCCGACGCCGGAGCCGTCACCGTCCTGTCCGGGTCGGCCACCGGGCTGGCCGCCAGCGGCGGCCAGTTCTTCTCCCAGGACAGCGCCGGGGTGCTCGGCGCCGCCGAGACCGAAGACGGTTTCGGCTCGGCACTCGGGGTCGGCGACTTCGACAACGACGGGTTCGCGGATCTCGCCATCGGGGTTCCCTCCGAAGGGTCCGGCGCCATCTCCCAGGCCGGGGCGGTCAGCGTCCTGTACGGCTCGGCCGGCGGGCTCACCAGCAGCGGCAACCAGCAGTTCCTCCAGGGCGTGGGCGGCGTGCTCGGCACGGCCGAGATCGGCGACGAGCTCGGCTTCGCGCTGGGGAGCGGGGACTTCAACAACGACGGGTTCGCGGATCTCGCCATCGGCGCCCCCTTCGAGGACGTCGGCACCGTCTTCGATGCCGGCGCCATCAACGTCCTGTACGGCTCGGCGGCCAACTTGTCGGTCACCGGCGACCAGGTCTTCTTCCAGGGCGGCGGCGGGATCGCCGGCGTCGCCGAGCCAAGCGACTTCTTCGGCGCCACCCTGTCCGGCGGCGACTTCAACAACGACAGCGCCGACGACCTCGCGATCGCCGCCCCCTTCGAGGACGTCGGATCGGCGCTGGACGCCGGGGCCATCAACGTCCTGTACGGCTCCGCCGCCAAGCTGACCGCCACCGGCAACCAGCAGTTCTTCCAGGGCGGTGGCGGCATGGCCGGGGTCGCCGAAGACGGCGACAGCTTCGGGTTCGCCCTCGCCGTCGGCGACTTCAACACCAACGGGTTCGACGATCTGGTCATCGGGGCGATCAGCGAAGACATCGGCGCCATCCAGGACGCCGGCGCGGTCAACGTGCTCTACGGCTCCGCCGCCAGACTGACCACGACCGGCGACCAGCAGTTCTTCCAAGGCAGCGGTGGCCTGGTCGGCACCGCCGAGGAGGGCGACTTCGCCGGCGCCGCCCTGGCGACCGGCGACTACGACAACAACGGCTTCGCCGACCTCGCCGTCGGCGCCCCCTTCGAGGACATCGGCAGCATCCTCGACGCCGGCGCCGTCGACACCCTCAACGGGTCGGCCGGCACGCTGACAACCACCGGCGCCCAGCAGTTCTTCCAGGGCAGCGGCGGCGTCCCCGGCACTCCAGAGGACGGCGACGCATTCGGCAGCACCCTCGCCTAGCGAGCTGGCGCGACGGCGCTACTCGTACCGGATGGCGTCATGTCGAGTCGCGGCGTCCAGCAGCGGGAGGGCCATCGTCGAGAGGAGAACCGCGGCGAGCACGCCGGTGCCGACCATGGCGAAGAAGTACGCGTCCTTGTCGGTCCGGTCCTGCTGGGCGTGGATCGCCGGTCGACCTGTTCGACGGGACGATCTACGACCGGGGCGCCATGACCCTGCAGGCCCTGCGCGAGAAGGTGGGGAACAAGACCTTCTTCCGCATCCTGCGCCACTGGGCGGCCCGGCACCGCTACGGGAACGTGACCACGGCCCAGTTCATCGCCCTCGCCGAGCGTGACAGCGGCAGGAACCTGGACCACTTCTTCCGGGTCTGGCTCTACCAGCCGGAGAAGCCAACCTCCTGGTGAGGCGGCCGGCCGGCTGACGGCCGCCCTGACTAGGGCTCGCGGTCACTGCCGCGCAGGCGAGCGACCCGCCTTGCCTCGTCGTAGACCGGTTCGGGGTGGCGCTCGGCCGGGGCCGCGTAGGCCCGGGCGCGACGCTCAGCCGGGGACGGCGCCGGGGCGAGGGCCGGATCGGCCGGCATGGCACCGGCCGCCTGCCGCGGCTGGGCGCGACGCGCCAGCTCGTCCCGCAGGCCGTCGTTCTCGCGCTCGAGCTGGGCCACCTCGGCGGCCAGGTCCTGTTCGGCCCTGCGCAGCTCCCGGCGGCGGACACGGCGGGCCCGCCGCAGGCTCACCGACGCGACCGCCAGCACGCCGACCAGGAACCCGAGCGCGGCCATCCCGGCCAGCAGCTGGCCCTGGCTGAAGCCGGTGTACGAGCGATCCAGCACGGTGACGCCGCCGGCGGCGGTGTTCTCCAGCACGAGGTCGCCCACCAGGACGCCGCCGGCGATTGCCAGCAGGAAGAGCAGTACAGCCATGACCACCTCCGGCGGGGGAACACGGATGAAGTCGGGGTGTGGTTGGGTTGGTGTCGGCCTTGGGGGCGACCGACGTGTGACCAACCGCTACCACGAACACGTACATGGCGGCAACTTGCGCCGAATGCCGCGAAGACGGACGGCGGCGAAGCTGCGGTTCCCAGGCAGGACCGCTGGCGTATATGCTCGCTCAGCTCAAGGGGCGACGCACAGGAGGGGGCGCGATGTCTATGTCTATGCCGATGCCGGCCGAGTGGTCATTCTCGGCCACGATCCCGGCCAAGGACCTGGAGGGCACCAGGAGGTTCTACGAGGACGTGCTGGGCGCCCAGGCGGTGTCGGAGGACCCGGGAGGGATCATCTACCGGTCCGGGGACTCCATCTTCAGCCTGTATCCGACCGAGTTCGCCGGGACGGCGCAGCACACCCTTGGCGCGTTCCTGGTACGCGATGTCGAGGCGACGGTGGCCGAGCTTCGGGGCAAGGGCGTGAGGTTCGAGGACTACGACCTGCCCGGGGTGAAGACGGTCAACGGCATCGCCGAGCTCGGCGGCGTCCTCGGGGCGTGGTTCAAGGATCCCGAGGGGAACATCCTCTCGGTGGTGCAACTCCCGGCGTCCTGATCCACCCGCGCCCGCCACCCCGATCCGAGGGCCGGCGATGGTGCTGCCAGCGGAGCTACGTGGCCGGGCTGCTCGCGTCCGCTTCGCCGCCCGGCCACGGTCGCCGGACGGCCCGGGGGTGGAGCGCTTCCCGGCGGCGGTGCTGTTCGCGGACATCTCCGGGTTCACGCCGCTGGCGGAGCGGCTGGCGCGGCGCGGCCCGGCCGGCGCCGAAGCGCTGTCGACCCTCCTCAACGCCTACTTTCCCCAGCTCACGGCGCTGATCGCCGCGCACCGGGGCGAGCTGCTGACCGTCGCCGGTGACGGGCTGCAGGCGGTGTGGCCGGCGACCCAGGACGACGAGGGCCTGGCCGCCGCGACCTGCGACGCGGGGCGGTGCGCCCAGGCCGTGCAGTCGGCGCTGGGCTGCTACCAGACAGACGATGGTCTGCGCCTCCTGCTGCGCATCGGGATCGGGGCCGGGGAGGTCATGGCCCTCCGCGTTGGCGGGGCCGGTGGACGCTGGCAGCTCCTGCTGTCGGGCGCGCCGGTGGTCCAGGGCGGCCTGGCCGAGCAGCAGGCGGCACGGGGTGAGGTGGTGCTCTCCCCCGAAGCCTGGGAGCTGGCCCATGACCGGTGTGCCGGCGAGCGGCTGGCTGCCGGGCAGGCGGAGCGGCTGGCCGAGCTGCGACGCGTCACCGCCGTGTTCGTGAACCTGCTGGACGTCGACCCGGCCGTGGTCGGCCTGCTCGAGCCGGTTCAGCAGGCCATGGCGGCGATCCAGGTGAAAGGCAAGGCCGACCCGGTTGCCGCCTACCGGCCGGTCGAGCCAGCCGGCAAGGTTGACGGTTCGGCGACGGTGCTGGGACGCGCCGGCGAACGCACCATGCTCGCTGCGTGACTGGAGGCGCTCGGGGAGGGCACGGGCGGGCTGGTGGTGATCGACGGCGAGCCCGGGATCGGCAAGTCGCGGCTGCTGGCCGACCTGCTGCAGCGGGCGCAGGCTGGGGGCCTGTGGAGCCTTGCCGGCGCGGGCGATGTGATCGAGACGACCACGCCGTACCACGCCTGGCGGCCCATCCTCACCCAGCTCATGGGCCTGGTCGGCGTCGACGACACCGAGGAGCGCCGCTCCCGCGTCCTGGCCCGCGGGCGGGCCGATCCTGAGCTGGGCACTGACCCGGCAGGTGCTTGCCCAGGTCAGGCCGCTGCTGGTGGTCCTGGCGACCGGGCCGCTGATGGAGCCGCTGCCCGACGACCACCGAGTGCTTCGCCGCGACCCAGCCACCGAGCACCTCCAGCTGGAGCCGCTGCGCCCGCTGGACATCCTGACGCTGGTGTGCGACCGCCTCGGCGTCCGGCGGCTGCCCGAGCCGGTCGCCGGCCTCATCGAGGAACGCGCCCAGGGCAACCCGTTCTTGAGCGAGGAGCTGGCCGACGCCCTGCGCGACACCGGGCTGATCCGCATCACCGGCGACCCGGCTGCTGGCGGGGCGCGGCTCACGGACCGACGAGCTCATCATCTACGGCGTGCTGGCGCTCGCCCACTGGCGCCGCCACGAGGAGGCGCACGCCCGGCGGGCAGCGCAACGAGCGGCCAGCCTGATCGCGCAGTCCCGCCCCACCGCCGCCTACATCGTGGAGGGATACGCCGGTGTCACCGAGGTCTACCTGGACCTCTGGATGGCCGGGGACCAGACGGCGTCGCGGCCGGCCCGAGAGGCCCGGGGCCGCCCTCCGACGATTCGCGCGGACCTTCCGGGCGGCCCGGCCACGCGCCTGGCTCTACGAGGGCCTGGCAGCCCACCACGTCGGCCGGACGCGGCAGGCTGTGACGGCGTGGAATACGAGCCTGCACGCGGCCGAGCGACTCGGGATGCGCTACGAGCAGGGACGAGCCCACTACGAGCTCGGGCGGCACCTGCCGCCAGGCGATCCAGACCGGCAGGAACACCTGCGCTGCGCCGGCGAGCTCTTCGCCGGCATCGGCGCAACCTATGACCTGTCGCTCCTCCCGTGGTTGCCTCGGGTGCTCGTGTCTGTTCGTCAGAAGGGAAGGTCGACGCGTTTGCCGGTACCCGTGACGATATCGACCTCTCTCACCAGGGTTGCCGTGTGGACGCCGTCACACATCTGCAGTCGACATAGATGGTGTATCGCTGGGAGGCGGCACCGCAGCGGCCGCCGGCGAGGTAGGAAATCTTGTAGTAGATCGCGGCCATCGATTGGCTCTCGGCCAGCGCTGTGGCCGAGGCGGAGAACCCCTCGACCCCGCACTCTGGCCCGCGGCCATGGGTGAACGCGCGGACACGGCTGATCGTGGCCGAGGGATTGTTGGGGTCGAAGCCGACCGGGAGGCCACCACGGTCGACTTCACCTTTTCACCGGCCGCGTTCTTGGCGTCGACGCCAACGATGGCGTTGAGGGCCCGGTTGTCGGGATAGTCAGGGATAGGAGATGAACGGTGAGCAGCGGTTGACGAACCCGGTTCCATCGAGATAGGTCACCGACGCGCACGCCAGATACGTGTGCCCATAGGCGGCGGTCTTCTTGGAGGTGGGCGGCGTGTGGGTCGATGAGACGACCCCGCAGTTGTGGCCCAGGCCGTCACACTGCTTCACGACCAGGGTCTCGGACGCGATGATCCCGGGAAGGGTCGGGCTGTACCGACGGTCCCCCCAGTACTGGTGCGCGCCTGTCTTCTCCAGGTTCATACATGCGTCATAGTCCACGCTGTAAAAGGTTCCGTGATAGTTGACGACCTGTGCCGGTTTGTCGCTGCATCTCGTGTCGGCCGCCGCAGGGCCGGCCATCAGGGCCGCCATGGGCATCGCAAGCAGTGCTATCACGAACAGACGAGGGACGACGGCACGCGTGATCCTCATTGGTCACCACCGTTTCTGGAGAGGTGCTCCAACGGAGCTGGCCGCTGGAAGATACGGCAGGCCGCTCGGCAGCAGGCTTGACCGGGACTGGAGCCGGATCGAGGCCGGATTCGACCGGACGGGAGCGGTACGGCCTGCGCCGATGGCGTCGGCCAGGTGCGTGGTGGTGCCCGAGCGGCAGAAACCGGCAGAATCGACCCGGCAGAACATGCCGCGACGTGATCGGTTCCACGAGGCGGTCAGATGGCAGATCAGCTGACGCCCACCCTCGGGAGCATGTTGCGCGCGTACCGCGCGCAGACCGGAATGACCCAACAAGCACTGGCCCAGCTTGCCGGGATGAGCATCCGTGGCCTCCGGGACATCGAGCACGATCGGGCGCAGCACCCGCAATTGCGGTCGATCGAGCGCCTGGCCAGCGCGCTGGGCCTTGGTGACCTGGAACGCAGCCGGCTGCTCTCGACCGCCCGTCCGGGACCCGCACGGTCGGTTGGGCTGTCGGTCCGCGTGCTGGGCCCACTCTCGGTCCGCCGCGGTGACATCTTGGTCGAGCTCCGTCAGGCCAGGTTGCGCAGCTTGCTCGGGCTGCTGGCGATCCAGCCTGGCCAGGTCGTGTCACGCGACGAGATCGTCGATGGACTATGGGGCCCGCACCCGCCCGAGACCTGCCGGAGCCTGATCCACACCTACATCCTGCAGCTGCGCAAGCTCCTGGAGCCGGAGCGCCCGCAGCGCGCGCCCGCCCGGGCCTTGGTGCTGACGTCAGGGGGCTACCAACTCGAAGCGGGTCCCGGCCAACTCGACGTGGTCGCATTCAACCAGCTCACCAGCCAGGCCCAACACGCTCGCCAGAGCGGCGATCTGGAGCGGGCACATTCGTTGCTCGGGCGGGCGCTGTCGGTCTGGCGAGGACCAGTGCTCGCCGGCCTGGACAGCAGCTTGCGGCGGCATCCGGCGGCAGTGGCGCTCTCCCAACGGCGGCTGACGGTCGCCCTGGCCTATGCCGATCGCGCGATTGGCTTGGGACGTGGTGAGGAAGCGGTCGGGGCGCTGCTGGCCCTCGGCCGTGACGAGCCATACCACGAAGGCCTGCATGCTCGCCTGATGCTGGCACTGGCCAGTTGCGGGCAGCAGGCAGGAGCGCTGCAGGTGTTCGCCGACCTGCGAGCGCGGCTCGCCGACGAGCTGGGCGTCGACGTCGGCCCGGAGGTGCAGGCGGCACAGCTCAGCGTTCTTCGCCAGGACCTTCCGGTTGCTCGCGATGCGGACGAGGCCGGGTCGGGCCACAGCCGAACGCAGCCTCCCGACGATCTGGTGCCGGCGCAGCTGCCTCAGGACGTCGGCGGCTTCTCCGGCCGCCGGCACGAACTGGACTGGCTCGACCGGCTGCTGAACCCGGATGCCGGCGTCGCAGGACCGGTGATCACCACGATCGTCGGGCCCGCCGGGGTGGGCAAGACCGCCCTGGCGGTCCACTGGGCCCACCACGTCCGGGGCCGGTTCCCCGACGGTCAGCTCTACGTCAACCTGCGGGGGTACGCATCCACGTCACCGATGCGTCCCATCGAGGCGCTGGCCGGGTTCCTCCACGCCCTCGGCGTAGCCGCCGATCGGGTCCCGGTGGAGCAGGAGGAGGCGGCCGCCCTGTACCGGACCCTGCTGGCCGACCGGCGGGTGCTGGTGCTGTTGGACAACGCGCACCGCCCCGACCAGGTCCGCCCGCTGCTGCCCGCCGGCGCGGGATGCCTGGCGCTCGTCACCAGCCGCGACCGGCTGTCCGGGTTGGTCGCCCGTGAGGGCGCCAACCGGCTCGTCCTCGACATCCTCACGCTACCCGAGAGCCGGATGCTGCTCGCCCGAACCCTGGGCGTGGAGCGCGTGCAGGCCGAGCCGGAGGCGATCGCCGACCTGGCTCGGGCCTGTGGGTTCCTGCCGTTGGCGCTGCGGATCGCCGCCGCACGGCTGACCGAGCACGAGCAGACGCTCACCGGCTATGTCGCCACGGTTCGCCGAGGCGACCGCCTGGCCGCCTTCGAGGTCGAAGGCGACCAGCTCGCCGCCGTGGGAGCCGCCTTCGACCTTTCCTATGCCGCCCTGGCGCCCGAGGCCCGCCTGCTCTTCAGGCTCTTCGGCGTCGTACCATGCCACGACCTGACCGTCGAGTCCGCCGCTGCCCTGCTCGGCAGCACCCAGACGCCGTCGGCGAGACTGCTGGAGCAACTGACCGACGCCCATCTGCTTGGACAGCAGGGACCAGGCCGCTTCGCTCCCCATGATCTGCTGCGGCTGTACGCCGCCAAGCGGGCGCTCCATGAGGATGGGGAGGCCGCCTGCCGCGCGGCGATCCAACGGCTGCTCAGCTGGTACCTCCAGGGGGTCGACGCTGCCGCCAGCCTTCTCTACCCGGAGCGACTGCGCCTGCCCCTCCCCCCGGCCGGCGCACAACCCGCGACCGTTCTCGCCGGTCACGAGCAGGCGCTGGCCTGGCTGGACGCGGAACGCGCCAATTTGGTCGCCTGCGTGGGTCACGCTAGTGCGCACGGGCCACGACCGGCCGCGTGGCAGCTCGCGGACGCGCTGCACGGCTACTTCTGGTCGCGCATGTATGTGGTCGACTGGCTGGCGGTGGCCCACGCCGGCCTGGTCGCCGCGGAAACCGAGGACGAGCTGCGTGGCCAGGCCGCCGCCCACCTGAGCATTGCCGACGCGCACCTGTCCCAGAGCCGGGACCAGCGGGCCGTCGAGCACCTCACACAGACTCTGAGGCTCAGCCGCCGCAGCGGGTGGCTGGACGGGCAGGCCACCGCCCTTGCCAATCTGGCGGCCGTCGACGGGCGGTCGGGACGGCTGCAGGAGGCCTTCGACCATCAGCGCCAAGCCCTGGCGCTCCACCGCCGGACCGGGCGGATCGGCGGCCAGGCGGGCAGTCTCTGCCACCTCGGCATCGTCTCGAAGGAGCTTGGACGTCTCGGGCAGGCTGCTGACTACCTGACCGAGTCGCTCGCGCTCTACCGCAGTGCGAAGTCCCGGGTCGGCGAGGCCCTCGCGAGTAGCTGGCTGGGTGAGACCCTGCATGCGTTGGGACGACTCGACCAGGCGCTCGACCACTTCGCGGATGCCCTGATACTGGCCCGAGAGGCAGGGGACCGGGGCAACGAAGCTGAGACGCTGTGCGGCCAGGCCATGGTGCACCGCGACGCCGGCCGCCAGCTCCTCGCGCTCGAGCTCGCCCATGCCGCCCTGCTCCTGACTCGCGAGACCGGGGAGCGTCAGCTTCAGGCCGACTCCCAGATCGCCCTGGCCAGCATTCAGCTGCGGCTCGGCCAGCCCGAGCTGGCGGTCGGCCAGTATCAGCAGGCGCTGAGGCTTGCCCGGCTGGACGACAGCCGCTACCCGCAGGGCCAGGCCCTCATCGGCCTGGCCGCCGCCCAGCAGCGCCTCGGTCGGACCGACCAGGCCAGGAGCTGCGCCCAGCAGGCGCTCGCCCTGGCCCGCCTGGCCGGCTACCGGTTGGTCGAAGGCCAGGCCCTCACCGCCCTGGCCGACCTCCACCAGGCCCGCGACCAGCCTGACCAGGCGATCGAGCTCGGTCGCCAAGCGCTGGCCGTCCACCGTGAAACCGGCCACCGCGCCGGCGAAGCCGCCACCCTGGTCATCGTTGGCCGCGCCTTGAACCAGGCCGGCCAGGCCGAAGCCGCCCGTGACCATTGGCGCGAAGCGCTCGCCATGTACACCGACATGGGGTTTCCCGATGCCGAGCACGCCCGTTCGCTCCTGGGCGGGAACGCCATCTAGTGTCCTGAGTTAGAGGTCCGCTGTAGAAGTGGTCGGCTGCGGTCATGAACCAGGAGCCATCGTCTAAGCGCCGCCGTCGAGGACGACCCACGGTGCAGATCATCTTGTCGGACGAGGAGCGCCAGACCCTGGAGCGGTGGGCGCAGCGGCCAAGGAGCAGTCAGGTGCTGGCGTTGCGCTGCCGGATCGTGCTGGCCTGCGCCGAGGGGCTGTCCAACCTGGAGGCCGGCAAGCGGCTGGGGGTGCATGCGGCCACGGTCGGCAAGTGGCGTGGCCGGTTCGCCGCCCGCCGCCTGGAAGGGCTGGCGGACGAGCCGCGACCAGGCGTGCCCAGATCGATCAGCGACGAGCAGGTCGAGCAGGTCATCGTGAAGACCTTAGAGGAGACCCCGGCCGATGCCACCCATTGGTCGACCCGGTCGATGGCGCGTGCCACCGCCATGAGCCAGACCGCGATCAGCCGGATCTGGCGGGCGTTTGGCCTCAAGCCGCAGCTGGTGGAGACCTGGAAGCTGTCCAGCGACCCGCAGTTCATCGACAAGGTCCGCGACCTCTGTGGGTTGTACCTCAACCCGCCGGAGGCGGCGGTGGTGCTATGCGTGGACGAGAAGTCGGGCATCCAGGCGCTGGACCGCACCGCGCCGGTGCTGCCGCTGATGCCTGCCAGCCCCCAGCGCCGCAGCCATGACTACACCCGGCATGGCATCACCAACCTGTACGCCGCGCTGAATCTGGCCTCGGGTCTGGTCATCACCCAGATGACCCCGCGGCATCGGGCCATCGAGTTCCGGCAGTTCCTTCACCGCATCGACCAAGCCGTCCCCGCCGCGCTAGACGTGCACGTGATCTGCGACAACTCCTCCACCCACAAGACCCCGGCGATCCGCCGGTGGCTGGCCGCGCACCCTCGCTTCCAGCTGCACGTCACGCCGACCTACAGCTCCTGGTTGAACCTGGTGGAGCGCTGGTTCTCGGAATTGACGACCACGTGGCTGCGGCGGGGCAGCCACCGTTCGGTGCCGGAGCTGACCGCTTCGATCCAGGCCTGGATCGATACTTGGAACGACGATCCGCGGCCGTTTGTGTGGACCAAGACTGCCGATGAGATCCTCGACAGAATCGCCCGATATCTACAGCCGATCTCTAACTCAGGACACTAGGAGCTTTGTGCAGTAGGGGGACAGCCGTGGGTGGCCCCGGGGTCGGAGGCACCCTCTCCCGGGGCCTGTTTCTTCTCTTGCCGGCTGCCTGTACGCGGGTCCAGCCGGCTGTTACCGTCTCGTCGTCTTCGCGCCAGCCGAGAGGTAGGTGGCCATGGGGGCCGGTTGCCGTCACGCCGGTGGGCTGGCGGTCGTGGCCGGCCTGGTGCTGCTGGCCGCCTGTACCGGCGGGCGGACCGACGGCGGTTCCAGCAGCACTGTGCCGCCAACCACCGCCCCCGAGCGGCCACCCGACCAGTTCTACGCGGTGCCCGACCCGCTGCCCCCCGGTCCACCGGGCGCGCTCATCCGCGCCGTGCCGATCGCCGGGCCGTCGGTGCTCCCAGACAGCCGCGCCTGGACGATCCTGTACCACTCCCGCGACTTCGACGGCCGCGACGTCGCCGTGTCGGGGGTGGTGGTCGCACCGCCGGGGGCGGCCCCGCCGGGCGGTCGGCCGGTGGTGGTCTGGGGGCACGGTTCAAGCGGCCTGGCCGACCGGTGCGCACCCTCCCGCGGAGGGGTCATGGGCACCTTTGGCCAATGGCTTGGCGGCTTGCTGCAGCAGGGTGACGTGGTGGCGGCGACCGACTATCAAGGGCTGGGCACACCCGGGCTGGCACGCGCTGTGATCGGGCTGTCGGCCGGGCATGCGGTGCTGGATGTGGCCCGGGCGGCGCAGGGGCTGGACGCGGGGGCCAGCGGCCGGGTGGTGCTGGATGGGCATTCGGAGGGCGGGCATGCGGTGCTGTGGGCCGCCGAGCTGGCCGGCGCCTACGCCTCGGAGCTGCAGGTGCTGGGCGTGGCGGCGTCGGCGCCGGGTGCTGAGCTGGCCGCGATCCTGAAGACGGCCACCGACCGCCCGACCACGGTCACCTCGGGGGCGATGTATATCGTGGTGGCCTGGAGCGACGCCTACCGGCTGCCACTGGACGTGCTGACCCCGGCCGGCCGCAAGGCGGTCGACCGCGTGCGCAGCACCTGCCTGGAGGAGCCGGCGAAGGATCCGGAGCAGGTGGTGGTCCACCCTGCCGACCTGCTCACCACCCCGCCGTGGCCGGCGCTGCTGGCCCGTAACACCCCCGGGCACGCCGCCACCCCGGCGCCGATCTTCCTCGCCCAGGGCGCCGACGACGACCGGGTCACCCCGGCCGCCACCCGCGCCCTGGTCGGGCGGCTGTGCCGCCTGGGCGACACCGTGGAGCTGCGCAGCTACCAGCGCACCGGCCACTTCGACATCCCCGCGGTCGCCAGCCCCGACGTGCTGGCATGGATGGGCGAACGCCTGGCCGGCCGGTCCGCCCGATCAACCTGCCAACGCTGAAGGGCCTGGCATGGTCCGGCTGGCCAGGAGGAGCTCGGCGATCTGGACGGCGTTGAGGGCGGCCCCTTTGCGCAGGTTGTCGGCCACCGACCAGAACAGCACGGCGTGCGGGTCCTGGAGGTCGGCCCGGATGCGGCCGACGAACACCCCGTCCGTGCCGGCGCACTCCAGCGGGGTCGGGTAGCCGTTGTTGTCCAGGTCGTCGACCACGGTCACGCCCCTGGCGGCCGCGCAGCCGGCCCGGAAGGCCTCCAGGTCGACCGGCCCGGTGCAGACGGCCCGCACCGAGAGCGAGTGGCCGACCAGCACCGGCACCCGCACGCAGGTCGGGTGCGAGGCCAGCTCGGGCAGGCCCAGGATCTTGCGTGGCTCGTCGCGCAGCTTCAGCTCCTCGACCGTATAGCCGGACTCGGTGAAGCCCATGCACTGGGGCACCACGTTGAAGGCGATCGGGTGCGGGAACACCTGGCCGGGGGGGAGAGCTTCGGGGCGGCCCCCGCGCCGCAGCAGGTCACGATCGCCGCCCAGCTTGGCGGCCTGCTCGACCAGCTCGTCCATGCCCTTCTGGCCCGACCCCCCGGCCGCCTGGAAGGAGGTCGGGGTGATCGACTCCAGCCCGAAACGGTCGCGGAGCACGGCCAGCACCGGCGTCATGGCCAGGGTGGTGCAGTTGGGGTTGGCCACGATCCCCAGCGGGTGGTCGGCGGCCGCCTCCGGGTTGACGTCGGCGTCGACCAGCGGCACCTGGGGGTGCATGCGCCAGGCGCTGGAGTTGTCGACCACCACCGCGCCGCGCTCGGCGGCCACCGGCGCCCACGCTCTCGAGACCTCGCCACCGGCGGAGAAGAACGCCAGGTCGGCACCGTCGAACACCTCGGGGGCGAGCGACCGGACCTCGACCTGCTCGCCGCGGACCTCCAGCCGCCGCCCGGCCGACCGCGCCGAGGCGACCAGCCGGACCTCACCAACGGGTAGGTCCCGCTCGCCCACCAGCCGGCGCAGGTCCTCCCCGACCGCCCCGGTGGCCCCGACGATCACCGCCGTGGGCGCGTGCCTGGAGGTCATCGGACCACCGGCAGCTCGGCCGTGCCGTCGGGGTGCTCGTGGCGGAACTCGGCCTCCTCCGACAGGTGGAAGCGGTCGTGGATGGCCCGCACGGCCACGCCGACGTCGCCGGCCCGGATCACGCACGAGATGCGGATGGTCGAGGTCGAGATCATCTCGATGTTGACCCCGGCTTCGGCCAGGGCGTCGAACATGGCCGCGGCCACCCCCGGGCTCGACTTCATGCCCGCGCCGACCAGCGACACCTTGGCGATGTCGGAGTCGGCCACGACCTCTGCCGCCCCGACCTCCTCCTGGAGGCCCCGGAGCACGTTCATGGCCCCGGCCAGGTCGGCCTTGGGCACGGTGAAGGAGATGTCGGTGGTGCCGCCGTGGGAGACGTTCTGGACGATCATGTCCACGTTCACGCCGTGCTCGGCGATGCCGCGCATCACCCGGGCGGCGATCCCCGGCTTGTCCGGCACCCGGACCAGGGTCACCTTGGCCTCCGAGGTGTCGTGCGGCACGCCCGAGACGATCGCCTTCTCCATCCGTGTGTCCTCCTCGCGTACCCAGGTCCCGGGCGCGTCCGTGAAGCTGGAGCGCACGTGCAGGACCATGCCGGTGCGACGGGCGTACTCGACGCAGCGCAGCATCAGCACCCTGGCCCCGCAGGCCGACAGCTCGAGCATCTCCTCGTAGGAGACCATGTGCAGCTTGCGGGCCTCCGGCACCACCCGCGGGTCGGCGGTGTAGACCCCGTCCACGTCGGTGTAGATCTCGCAGACCCCGGCCGCGAGGGCCGCGGCCAGGGCGACCGCGGTCGTGTCCGACCCACCCCGCCCCAAGGTGGTGATCTCCTTCGAGGTCGAGGAGACCCCCTGGAACCCGGCCACGATGACCACGTTCCCCTCGGCCACGGCGTCGCTGATCCGGCTGGCCCGGACGTCGAGGATCCGCGCCTTGCCGTGCAGGGTGTCGGTGATGATGCCCGCCTGGGATCCGGTGAACGACTTGGCCGTGACCCCGAGGTCGGCGATGGCCATCGCCAGCAGCGACATCGAGATGCGCTCGCCCGCGGTCAGCAGCATGTCCATCTCCCGCGGGGGCGGGTCGGGCGAGACCCGCCTGGCCAGCGCGATCAGGTCGTCGGTGGTGTCCCCCATGGCGGACACGACCACCACGACGTCGTTCCCGGCGAGCCGGGAGGCGACCACGCGCTCGGCGACACGCCGGATCCGGCTCGCGTCACCGACCGAGGTGCCGCCGTACTTCTGGACGACCAGGGGCATGAGCTTCCTTGCGGCAGGTGCTGGGCGGGCGGGTCCAGCCTACCAATGTCCCCCTTCGGCGATACGCAACTGCGAGTCATTCGTGGAGCGGCTGCACGTCGACGGGGCCGTCGAAGATGATGACGAAGAGGCAGGAATCGCCGTCGGCGGGTGCGTGACGCATCGTCTCCCCGGGCGGGAAGTGACAGTAGGCCCCGGGGCCGACGACCTGGTCGTTGACCTCGAGCCGGCCATCGAGCACCACGATGGTGTGAGCAGCCGTGTGGCGGTGGAGCCGGGTCCGTAGACCGGCCGGGTACCTGATGAGGTAGTGCTCCGCCCCCGAGTCCGGATCCTCATACAGGAGCCGCAAGCCGATCTCCTGGTCGTAGATGACGGATTGCGACGGTCCTAACTCGACCGATCCGAGCTGGTCGACGACCACGGCTCGGCCATAGTCCATGGTCTTCAGACCGGCATCTCGCGGCGGCCGGCGAAGGCTCGGCCAAGGGTGACCTCGTCGGCGTATTCGAGGTCGCCGCCGACAGGGAGACCGCTGGCGATGCGGGTGACCTTGACGCCGAGGGGGTTGAGGAGACGGGCCAGGTACATGGCGGTCGCCTCGCCCTCGATGTTGGGATTGGTGGCCAGGATGACCTCGCGGATCGAGTCGGGCTCGAGGCGGCTCAGGAGCTCACGGATGCGGAGGTCGTCGGGGCCCACGCCTTCGATCGGGCTGATGGCGCCGCCGAGGACGTGATAGCGGCCGCGGAACTCCTGGGTGCGCTCGACCGCGACCAGGTCGCGAGGCTCCTCGACCACGCAGACCAGGCTGGGGTCGCGCCGCGGGTCCTTGCAGATGCGGCACAGGTCGCCCTCGGCCACGTTCCAGCAGACCCGGCAGAAGTGCACCCGGGCCTTGACCTCGGTGATGGCCCTGGCCAGGCGTTCGGCGTCGGCCGGCTCGACCTTGAGGATATGGAAGGCCAGCCGCTGGGCGCTCTTGGGGCCGATCCCGGGCAGGCGTCCGAGCTCGTCGATCAGGTCCTGCACGGGCCCTTCGTACATCGGCTAGAACCCCAGACCGGGTGGCAGCCCCATGCCCTGGGTGATGCCGCCCAGTCGCTCGGCGGCGAGGTCCTTGGCCTTGCGCAGGCCCTCGTTGACGGCGGCCGTGACCAGGTCGCCGAGCATCTCGACGTCGTCGGGGTCGAGCGCGTCCGGGTTGATCGAGACCGACTCCACCGTCTGGTCGCCCTTGACCCTGGCCGTGACCACGCCGCCGCCGGCCGTGCCCTCGACGACCTCCTCGGCCAGCTGGGCCTGGGTGTCCTCCATCTCCCGCTGCATCTTCTGCAGCTGCTTCAGCATCTGGTTGGGGTTGAAGCCGCCACCGCGTGGCATGCCCATGGCTACCGTCCCTTCCTCGCGCCCCGGGCTCCGCCCTTGGCGCCCGAGTCGTTCGGACGCTCCTCGATGACCTTCCCGCCGAGCTCCTTGGCGGCCCAGTCTGCCACCGCGCGGGCGTCGGCATCGGCGTCCAGCGGGCGGCCCTCGTCGTTGGCCGGGTCGACCTCGAACTCGACCACCTGGTCGGGTGCCGGCGCCGCGCTTGAAGCGGGCGGTGGGTCAGGGTCCTCAGGGCTCGTGTGCTCGCCGACCACCACCCGGATCTCGAGGCCGCCGCCCAGCATGGCCTCCAGCACGCCGTCCACCTGCTGGTTACGGCCGTTCTTGACCAGCGCCTCGGCCTCGAACCTACGATCTCGGGGCAGCTCGACCACCAGCTGGCGGCCCTCGAGGGCGACCGGCCTGCCGTGACCGAGGAAGCTGGCCGTGACCTTGCTGGCCGCCTGGACCCGCTCCAGCACCAGCGGCCAGGACCGGCGCACCAGGTCGAGGTCGACCGGCACCCGGGCCGGCGCCTCCGCCGGTCCCCAGCCGGCCACCTCCGGGGGAGCCTCGCCAGCCACCCGAGGGGCCTCGCCAGCCACCCGAGGGGCCTCGCCAGCCGCCGGGGGGGCTGTGGACAACCGTTCGCGCCCCTTTCCGCGGCGGGCTACCCTCCCGGTAGGGGCCCCGTCGACCGGCGGGTGCGGTTCCGGAGTGCCCGACCGGCGGGCCGCGCTCCCCGAGGCCGCCGCGGGACCCGAGGCCACCGCGCTCCCCGAAGCCGCCGCAGGACCCGAGGCCGCCGCGGGACCCGAAGCCGCCGCGGGACCCGAAGCCGCCGCGGGACCCGAAGCCGCCGTGGACCTCTTCGTCGACGGCTGGGCCGCCGCCGGACTTCCAGCCGGACCCGTCGCCACCGGCGCCGTGCCCTCGCTCCCGGCGATCGACAGCCGGCGCTCCAGGCGCTCGATCCGGGCCAGCAGGGCCTCGGCGTCCAGGGAGGCCTCGGGCACGGCCGCCCGGGCCAGGCCGACCTCCACCACCAGGCGCTGGTCGGTGGCGGTGCGCAGGTCCAGGTAGAGCTCGCCCACGATGCTGACCATGCGCCCGAGCTCGCCAGGGCCGAACCGCTCGGCCTGAGCGGCCAGGCGCTCGCGGGTCTCGGCGGTGACGTCGACCAGGGTGGTGGAGGAGGGCGCGACCCGCAGCACGTACAGGTCGCGCAGGTGCTCGAGCGCCTCGCGGGTGAACTGGTGCAGGTCGTGGCCGGCGTCGACCACCCGCTCGACGCAGGCCAGCACGTCGGCCACCCGGTGGGCGGCCAGGGCCTCGGCCAGGTCGAAGCGGAGCTCGACCGGCAGCGTGCCGAGCACCTGGGCGACGTCGCCCAGGGTGACCTTGGGCCCGGCGAACGTCAGCACCTGGTCGAGCCGGGACAGGCCGTCACGGTGGGAGCCGTCGGCCGCCCGGGCCACCAGCTCCAGGGCCGCCGGCTCGATGTCGACCCCCTCGGCCTCGCAGATGCGGGCGAAGTCCTCGACCAGGGCGGCGGTGCGGATGCGGCGGAAGTCGTGGCGCTGGCAGCGCGACCGGATGGCCTCGATGACCTTGTGCGGCTCGGTGGTGCAGAAGATGAACCGCACGTGCTCGGGCGGCTCCTCCAGCACCTTCAGCATCGCGTTGAAGCCCTGGGTGGTGACCATGTGGGCCTCGTCGATGATGTAGACCTTGTAGCGGGCCGCGGCCGGCGCGTAGCTGGCCTTCTCGCGCAGGTCGCGGGCGTCGTCCACCGACCCGTGGCTGGCCGCGTCGATCTCGGTCACGTCCAGGTTGGTGCCGTCGGTGATCGACACGCAGGCGTCGCACACGTTGCAGGGCTCGGGGGTCGGCCCGTTGACGCAGTTGAGCGCCTTGGCCAGGACCCGGGCCGTCGAGGTCTTGCCGGTTCCCCTGGTGCCGCAGAACAGCATCGCGTGGTGGACCTGGCCGGTCTGGATGGCGTTGACCAGCGTCCCCGTCACGTGGTCCTGCCCGACGATGTCGTGGAACGTCTGGGGGCGGTATTTGCGGTAGAGGGAGACGTAGGCCATGGGAGGCCAAGGCTACCCCAGCCCCCCGACCTCCGTGGCGGGGGCGGATGGGTGGATCGTGCACCTGCCGTCGAATCCGTCGCCCGAAGCGCTTGCACGAGCCGGTGGCTCGGGCCCGGCACGCCCGCGGCACCCGTCAGTGCCCGCTTAGCGCTGCTTCCTCCCGGACCTGACGCGATTCACAGGGTGACGTTGCGCGGGACCTGACCGTCAACACTCCGTGCTCGGCGCTCTCTTCGGACTCGGACCCTCGGGCAGGAGTTCAGCCCCGCTAGAGCGGTTTGCGGGTACAGGGCACCGCTAGCTCCCCACCTAGCACGATCCACCCCGAGCCTACCCGCCCACCCCCCGACCGTGCTACACCGGCCAAGACGCCGCTCCGACACGGCCGACCAGGCGGCGACCAGGCTGAGCGCTGCATACGGAACGACAGGAGTGGTCATGCGAGGTGGGGCAGTGACCTCCTGGGGTGGCACTTCGGCTCTTGCGGCCGGCATCGTTGCGATCATGGGTAGCGGTGGCGTGATCCGGAGGCGGGGGGCAGCTCTGGTGAAGCTGAGGAGATTTGAACCCCTGACCCTTTGCATACCAGAGATCACTCGGCGCACTGGCTCTCATCCGGGTCCGCTCGAACCAGCACGGAGAGATGACATAGGGGCACAGGCCTTCACGAACGCACATCGCAGCTCGCACGACATAGCGCCTCAATCTTGAGGACGGATGAACCTGGCGCAGGCCAGACAGCGTTGGCTGCCAGCTCGACCACGGGGTGAGGTCGGTCCTCGGTGTGACCACTCCGGGACGCCGCCGCATGCGGGGCAAAGGTGATCCAGAATTTGCCGAAGTGCCTCCAGGTGTGGGTGCTTGTTGAGCACGGCTGATGACCTCAGGCGATTGGCGCCTCCCATGCCATCCGCCAGGTGTTCGGCCCAACGACGCCGTCAATGGCCAGACGCTTCTCGCGCTGGAAGGCCCGGCACACCCGCTCAGAGCCATCGCCGTAGTCGGAGTCAACCCCGATATCCCATCCCCGCGCCTTCATCTGCGCCTGCCACTGGCGCGCCGTGGGACAGTTGTTGTGGCGGTTTTGTATGTTGCCCGGATGCTCGTGCCTCCAGGGAGGCGCCGCTGTGCCCGAACGCTTGGGAGTGAACGTGGTGGGCCGGCGCCCCTTCCACTTCTGGTCGGCCGCTGCTTGGAGGTCTGGGTCGTACTTCTGTGTGATGGCCTTTCCCTGTTCCCCACGGTCCATGCTGAAGTGCATGGCGTCCTTGACGCTGTGCCAGTCGCCGCCCCAGCCCAAGCCGTGGCGCTTGAACGCCTCCCTGAACTCCCGCGGCATGTCAGTGATCAGGATTGCCTTGGAACTGAACGGATTCTGCTCAGGGTTCACATCGACCGCCGCGGCCCACGAATGGGCCGATTGTGAGCCCCCACCGGTCGTCTGGCGGCAGTTGTAGGACTCGATCCGATGCACCCCGTAGTCGACGTCGTAGGCATCCATCGCCGCTCGGAGGAGCGCGTTGGCGCCGGCTCTGACGAAGGGGATCTCATGTCCGAAGATCCGTACCTGAACGAACGTCCCCTCCCGACAGGGGTCTCCGTAGGCCTCGTGCAGGTCGGCCATCACTGCCACCTCCTACCGCCAATATTCTCCACGATACGTGCATCCGAACGGGGCAGGGTCTTGGCTTACTCCAATACTTTTAGGGCGGCCAAATTCGACTAGCGTGTTGCGGATGGAGCCAAGCGCCGGATCTCCGTCGGCTCAAGACTGGTGTTGGGCTGGCACGTGGCGGGAGATCGCGCGGGAGGATCGAGAGGAACCCCAGCAACACAACACAATCAGGCTGAACCGGTCATGGTCCCTGCATTGAACCACCGCCCGCGAGTCCGGCCGTCAACCAAATAATGACGACAGATAACGGATTCTAGGCACAGCATCGGAAGAGGTCAAGAATTAGATAACTCGCGAATACTGCGTAAGCCGCAATTATCGGAAAGCGGTAGCAGCGGTGGCGTGGCTCCTGCGCGAGAGGCTGGCCCGGCCGAGCCGATTACCTACGCATCGCTGGTCGAGCTGGCTACCTACTCAAGCTGACCAGCCTTGCTTAGGCTTGTGACATGACCGACGAGCGCGAACTCAGGTTCACTCGCGGGGCACCGCTTCTTGCCTGGCGTCTGTTTCGCGTGCGCCGCCGCCCGGATGGTTATGCGCTTTGCGCACCGATGATCCATAGCCCAGCGCCGCCACCTTGGCAGCCCGGGCTCACGGTCGCCCGGTGCCTTGAGCACGATCACCCTGCGCCCGCGCGCGGGTGCCGCTGCGGCATCCATGCCGCGATCCAAGGAACGCTTGACTCACTTCCTGGTTACCTGATCGATACCGCCTACGATCGGGATCCTTGGGCCTATGCCGAGGTCGCCTGTAGCGGTCGAGTGTTCCTGGATGCGCGGGGTCTTCGCTGTGAGGAGGCCCTCGTGGTGCAGATCGCTCTTGCCGAGGAATCGTTCGCTAACCCAGACGAGCGGGTGCGCGCGTCCGAGGAGCTTGCGGCGCGCTACGGCGTTGGTGTCGGCTCAAGTGATGCTGCACCCGGCTGGCTCACCGCCAACTCGCGCGGGCGAGGAGAACCGTTCGCGATGGAAGCCGTTGATCTCTCGGTCCTGCGCAAGACGTTCGACCCCTCGCCAAGGCGTGCAGAGCACAACAGCCAGGCGTAGATCGCAGGTTCCCTAGGCCGACGGAGCACAACGCCATGCTGCACGTCCCGCCCGCCCCCTCGAATGAGTCGGTGGCGTGGCGGAGGCTGAGGGGTTCGAACCCTCGAGGGAGTTGCCCCCCTACACGCTTTCCAGGCGTGTGCCTTCGACCGCTCGGCCAAGCCTCCGCCGGGCAGTCTAGCCTGGTCCGGCTCAAGGGGGCAGGCGGCGTTCCAGGGCGTCCAGACGGGCGAGGATGGCCTCGTGGTTGTAGGGGTGACCGGCGGGCGAGGGGTTGGGTGGGTCGCCGCCACCGTGGTCGGCCCAGCGGAACAGCTTGTCGGCGTGGTCGTTGACCGCGTCACGGACCGCCTCCTTGAGCCACTGCTTGTCGGCGGCGGTCAGCGGGAGGGTCCCGATGCCATTGGCGATGGCCTGGTTGGTCATCTCCCTGGCGTCCGCGGGCGCGCCCATGAACTCGAAGTGCATCGGGTCCTTGAAGCTGCCTCCGTACAGGCCGCCCCAGTACCAGCCGTAGCGGGCCCAGAGCCGTGGCATCCAGGGCGGGATGTTGGTCCGCATGGGGCCGCGCCCGGCCGGGTTGTCGGTCCAGTTGACGTCGATGGCCAGGCCCCAGGAGTGATTGCTGGGCCTACCGGTGTCCCTGATCTGCCGGCAGCAGAAGCCGCCGGTATGGTGCTGCTCCAGGATGTAGCCTCGTCGCTCGGTCTCGTCCAGCAGCAGATCGGCCAGCCGGGCGACGCCCTTGTGGAGGTTGACAGCTACGCCCGAGCGGTCCGCGGTGACCCGGGCCATGTCCGCAGACCGGTCGGTGGGCCAGCCGTGGCCCCAGCCCTTGTCCTGCGCGCTGACCGAGTAGTCGTTGATCCTGAAGCGCATCAGGGCTCCTCCAGCGGCTCGGGCTCCGGCTGCAATCCCTCCGGGAGCTCGTCCTGCTCGGGTGGCAAGGGGAGCGACAGCTCCGCCTCGCCGATCCGCGGGAAGTTGTCGTCGAGGACTGGGTCCATGTCGTGGTCGACGCCGTTCACATCCGAGCTGGTCATCGCGTCCCTCCGAGGTGGAGCGGTGCGCACCTAGGGCAGCCGCCTCTCCAACGCCTCCAGCCGGTCGAGGATGGCCTTGTGGCTGTTGGGGTGGTTGGGCGGCGACGGGTCGGGCGGGTCGCCGCCACCGTGGTCGGCCCAGCGGAACAGCTTGTCGGCGTGGTCGTTGATGTCCTCGAGGATCTCCTTCTTCAGCCACTGCTTGTCGGCGTCGGTCAGGGGCATCTCAGACCTCCCTCTGAGCGGGGCGGACGATGGCCTACGGTGGCGGGGGCTCGGGGCGGGTGTCGGCGCCACGCACGCTGTCGAGCACGCTGTGGGCCTGCTGGTCGACCAGGCGGGTGAACAGCTGCTGGGCGGAGGTGTCCAGGGCACTGAGGCCGGGCACGAACTGGCCGCGCATCAGCAGCAGCCCGAGGAAGGCCGTGACCGCGCCGGTCGGCAGCTTCAGTGCCGCCAGGGCGACCGGCAGGTTGTGGGGCTCGGAGGAGCCACGGATGCCGCGGATGGCCGTGGCCGCGCCCACGGCCGCGGCGGTGAGGCCGACGAGCTCTACCGTGAGCAGGTCCCATGGTCCGGCGGTCTGCTTGACGGCGTCATCCACGTCGGGAGCCGCCGGTCCCTCCTGGTCCGAGGTGGGCACCAACGCCGACTGCGCCGTCGGGCAGACCACCACCGTCTGCCCGGACCGCTCGGGCTCGAAGCACAGCGGCACGGTCGTGGGGCTGATCAGACCGAGGATGGCGATGCCGACCGCCAGCATCGTCATGAGCAGGGCCGTGGCCACCAGGACGTTGCGGAAGCTGCGGACCCGCAGCTGCTCCCGCAGGGCCGCCGAGCTCGCGCCGCGGACGGCGGTGGCGATCCGGCCCCGCTCCTCGTCGGGCAGGACCCGCTGTACCTCCTGCTGCTGGACCTCCCGCGACCGCTCCGCACCGTTGCGGCCCCGCCGCCTCGTCGGATCCTGCACTCCGAGCTGGTGGGCGATCTCTTCGAACTCCTGCCGGCGAGGGTCCTTGGGGATCAGGTGCCGCTGCACGTGGTTGAGCAGGCTGGGCATCTGGCCGACGACGTAGCTCGGCGGTGCGATGTTGAGCAGGGTGGCCTCGGCGGCGTCGAGGTTGCTCATGGCACGCTCGATGAGGGCTCCAGTGGGGGAGGTCCGGAACGGGGGCCGCCGGTACCTGGCGGCGTCCCTGGCCGCGTCGAGGTGCAGCCGGATGGCCGTGGACAGCACCTCCGACCGCTTGGACTCGGGATTGCTCACGACCCAGGCGTGCAGCGACGCGAGCTCCTCAGCCCGCGTGAGGGCACCCTCGCGCCAGGCGACCCGGACGGGCTTGTCGACAGGCTGCGCCGGCCTGCTCGACGGCGGTTCCGGGATTCGCCGCGGCCGCGGGCTCGTTTCCGCCGTAACGCCATCCGAGGGCGCCGGCGGCTGCTGGACCTGGACGAGGTCTTCGCTGGGCATCGTCCTGCCCACACCCCCTCTAGTGCACGCGCCGGAATCCCCCGAGTTCCGTTGATTCGCGGCGACGCAACCATGACATCTAGGCCAGGGCGTAACAAGAGAGCAAACTCGTGATATTCGACACACCGCGGTCGGCGAGGATGGCCGAACCGCGGGCCCGCTGGCGGCCTCCAGGCGGTGGTAGAAGCCGGCCCGTCGGCGCTTCCCTGGTCGACGCGGTCGGCTTCTGTCTCTGCCGGTCGGAGGCGGCAAGGATGGGATTCGAACCCATGGACGCCTTGCGACGTCAACGGTTTTCGAGACCGCCCCATTCGTCCACTCTGGCACCTTGCCGTTGGGGAGTATAGCGGCGGGGGGTGAAGAAGGAGCGGAGCAGGGCGGCGCTGTCGCCGGCGAGGACGCCGCGGTGGACCTCGACGCGGTGGGGGAGGCGGGGGTCGCGGACGAGGTCGAACAGGGAGGTGACGGCGCCGGCTCTGGGGTCGTCGGCGGCGTAGACGAGGCGGGCGACCCGGGCCTGGACGAGCGCGCCAGCGCACATGGCGCACGGCTCCAGGGTGACGACCAGGGTGCAGCCGGCAAGGCGCCAGGTGCCGAGGGTGGTGGCGGCGGCGCGCAACGCCTCCAGCTCGGCGTGGGCGGTGGGGTCGCGCCGCTGCTCGCGGCGGTTGTGGCCGCGGGCCAGCTCGGTGCCGTCTGGGGCGATCAGGACGGCGCCGACCGGGACGTCGTCATGCTCGATGGCCACCTCGGCCTCGGCCAGGGCGGCCCGCATCCAGCGCTCGGCGGTGGCGTCGTCGAAGCTCATCTGCCCACGATGCCGCTTCGGCCGGACGTCGCGCCATACGGAGATGGTGGACACTGCAACCATCCTGCTTGACTAGCCCGTGCGGCCCGCGATGGCCAGGAAGGCTAGACCAAATGGTCCAACTTGCGTTTAGGCCTCGACGCGGGGCATCCGCTCCGGGGAGACTGCGCCCCGCAAGGGGGGGCACCAAGGGGGGGCCCGACCTCGCCGAGGCGATGGGCAGCGGAACGGTCCGCGACGCGGACACCGCAGCTCATCGCCTCGGTGATGTACGGGCGAGTTTCCTATGCTTGGCGCGATGAGCGAGCCGGAGCTGGACTTCATCGCCGGGGCGACCGCGACCGAGATCGCCGACAGCGTCGAGCGGGCCGTCCGCCAGGCCCGGCTGGGCCCGGGCGACCGGCTGCCCCCCATCCGCCAGCTCGGCCTGCGCCTCGGGGTCAGCCCGACCACGGTCGCGGCCGCCTACGGGCGGCTGCGGGCCCGGGGCGTGGTCACGGCCAGGGGCCGAGGGGGGACGGCGGTCGCCGACCGGCCGCCACTGCCCGTAGAGGGCCCGCCGGCCTTCCCGCCCGGGGTCCGCGACCTCACCCACGGAGGGCCCGACCCGGCGCTGCTGCCCCCGCTGGAGGTGGCCCTGGCCCGTGTCGACCGCCGCCCCCACCTGTACGGCGAGGACCCGGTCCTACCCGAGCTGGCCACCCTGGCCACCGCCCAGCTCGAGGCCGACGGCGTCCCCGTGGCCGGGCTGGTCGTGGTCGGCGGGGCCCTCGACGGGGTCGAGCGCATCCTCCAGGCCCACTTGCGGCCCGGGGACCGGGTGGCCGTGGAAGACCCCGGGTTCCCACCCGCCCTCGACCTGGTCCGGGCGCTCGGGCTGCGGCCCGAGCCGGTGCCGGTCGACGACGACGGCCCCCTCCCCGACGGCCTGGCGGCGGCGCTGGCCGCGGGGAGCCGGGCGTTCGTGACCACCCTGCGAGCCCAGAACCCCACCGGGGCCGTGGCCGGCCCGGCCCGCCTGGCGGACCTTCGCCTTGTCCTTGACGCCCATCCCGAGGCGGTGGTGGTCGAGGACGACCACGCCGGGCCGGTGGCCGACGCCCCCGGGGTGACCCTGGCCGCGGCCGACCGTCCCGCCTGGGCCCATGTGCGCTCGGTGTCCAAGTGGCTCGGGCCCGACCTGCGCCTGGCCGTGCTCACCGGCGACCCCGGGACCGTGGCCCGGGTCCAGGGCCGCCAGCTGGCCGGCACCGGCTGGGTCAGCCACCTTCTCCAGGGCCTGGCCGTGGCCATATGGTCGGCGCCCGGCGCGGCCGGCCTGCTGGAGCGGGGCCGGCGGACCTACCGCGAGCGGCGCGAGGCGCTGACCGGCGCGCTCGCCGCCCGTGGCATCGAGGCCCACGGCCACTCGGGCATGAACGTGTGGGTGCCGGTCACCGACGAGGCCTTGGTGACCCAGCGGCTGCTGGAGGCCGGCTGGGCCGTCCTGCCCGGCGACCGGTTCCGGCTGCGCAGCCGGCCGGCGATCCGCGTTACCGTGTCAACACTCGACGCCGCCGAGGCTGAAGGGCTCGCCGGCGACATCGAGGCCGCGACGGCGCCCCGGCGCCGGACCCGGCTGGCCTGAGCAACCCGCCGACCACAAGCTGTCAGACCGATCAGACCGATGAGGGAGATCGGGGTTAGGTGCCGCTTCCCGGGTAAGACCTGCTCTCGAACGCTTGGATGTCGCCAGCCCGGTCACCAGCCCTTAGGATCGACCGACGACGCGGCGCTGGAGGACGCGATGACACTACCGACGATCGACCAGGCCCGCTCCTGGCGGGGCATGACCCTTGTGGCCACCGACGACGAGCCGGTGGGCAGGATCGAAGCCATCTACGTGGACAGGACGACCAGGCAGCCGGAGTGGGCCCTGGTCCACACCGGCCTGTTCGGCAGCTCGCGGACGTTCGTGCCGCTGGCCGACGCCGCCCAGCGCGGCGACATCATCCGTGTCCCCCACGAGCCGTCGGTGGTCCGCGAGGCCCCACGGCTGGAGGAGAACGCCGAGCTCTCCGAGGAGGACGAGGCCCGGCTGTACGCCCACTACGGCATCCAGTACACGACCGCGGCGTCCTCCAGCGGCCTGCCCGCCGGCGAGACCGCCTCGGCCACCCCGGCTGCCGACACCACCGAACTGACGCCCTCGTCCCGGCTCGAGGCGGACGGCCCGGCGGCGGCCGCGGCCGCATCGGCGGCGCCCGCCACGCCCACCCCGGCCGCCGGGACCACCTGGTCCGGCTCGGCCGCCGCCGCCGGCACCGGCGGGACCGGCCGCGGCGGGGGCGGGAAGGCGGCCGCCGGGGCGGGCGTGGCCGCCCTGGCCGCGACCGCGGCCGGCGCGGTCCTGCTGCGGCGCCGGCGGCGCAAGCCCCCGAGCCTCGGCGAGCGGGTCAGCCAGGTCGGGCGGGACACGGCCGACGCCGTGGCCAAGGCGGCCGAGGAGCTCCGCCGCCAGGCGGCCGCCACGGCCACAAGCGGCGAGGCCGCCCGCAAGGCGGCGAGGGGCGGCCGGCAGGCCCGGCGCAAGGCGGCCCGGGCCGGTCGTGAGGCCACCGAGAGTGCCCGCAAGGCCGCGCTTGCCGCGGCCGCCGGCGGGGCCGCGGCCGCCGAGGGCAGCCGCCGGGCCGCCCGCAAGGCCGCCCGCAAGGCCGCCGCCGGAGGCACCGCCGCCGCCGAGGGCAGCCGCAAGGCCGCCGGCAAGGCGGCGGCCGGCGCGGCCGTGGCCGCCGAGGAAGGCCGGCGGGCGGCGGCCGCGGCCTCCGGGGCTGCGCGGTCGGTGGCATCGGCCCCGGCGGCGGCCGGCCGCCGGGTCAAGCAGGACGCCGGCAAGACGGCACGCAAGGTCACTCCCAGACGGCGACGGAGGTCGAAGATGAAGGTGATGGGCAAGCTCGGGATGATGGTCGGGGCCGCGGTCGGCTACGTCCTCGGGGCCAAGGCGGGCCGCGAGCGCTACGACCAGATCACCGCCAGCGTCGGCCAGCTGCTCGAGAAGCCGCAGGTGAAGCGGGTCGTCGACAGCGTCCCAGGTGACCTCGGGGCGCGCATGGAGCAGGTGGCCAACCGGGCCGCCGACAAGGTCGCCGAGGCCGGGGACAAGGTTGCGGCCACTGGCGGCACGGAGTCGGGCACCAGCGGCGCCACCAGCGGCTCGACCACCACCACGACCACGCCGACCACGCCGACCACGCCGACCACCGCGGCGACCCCGAGCACGAGCGGGACCGCGGCCAGCCAGACCACGACCACGGCGGCCGGCGCCGAGACCTCCGCCGCCACCACCGAGACCGGGACCACCGCCGCCAAGCGGTCCACGAGCGAGCGCAAGTCCAAGAGCAGCTGACGGGACGGTCCACCCCAGCCAGGAGCCGGCCTCGCGCCGGCTCCTCGGCAATCAGGCCCCGTTCCGCTCGCGCTCCAGGACCTGCTCGTAGACGCGCTCGTAGCCGGCGACCATGGCCTCGTCCGAGAACCGCTCCTGCACCCGATCGCGCATCGCGTGCGGGTCGAGGTCGCCGGCCCGGTCGAAGGCGGCGGCCATCTCCTCGACCGACTCGACGATGAAGCCGGTCCGGCCGTCGTCCACCACCTCCGGCACCGACCCGTTGCGCCAGGCCACCACGGGCGTACCGCAGGCCATGGCCTCGGTCATCACCAGCCCGAAGGGCTCGGCCCACTGGATCGGGAAGGCGAGGGCGGTCGCCCGCGCGAGCAGGTCGGCCTTCTGCTCGTGCGTGCACTCGCCAACGACCTCGACGTCGTCGCCCAGGATCGGCTCGACGTGCTCGGCCCAGTAGTGGCGCTCACGCTCGTTCTTGGTGGTGGCGGCCATCACCAGCCGCCGCCCGGCCCGCCGGGCCGCCTCGATGGCCAGGTGCGGCGCCTTCTCCTCGTCGGCCCGACCGAGGAAGAACACGTAGGCGTCCTTGTCCTCGCGTAACGGGTAGCGGTCCATGGGGATGCCGTTGTAGACCACCCCGCCCCAGCGCAGGTTGCGAGGTGCCATGGAACGCTGGCTCTCGGAGATGGCCACGAACCAGTGGTGGCGGGCGACCCGGCTGTAGAGCATGTGCGCCGCCTGGGTGAACGGGCCGTGCAGGGTGTGGATGGTCGGGTAGTTGCTGAGGGCGCCGACGCTGACCCCGACCGGGCCGGTGTGGTCGTGCAGGACGTCGAACTCGCCGCCGTGCTCGTACACCGAGACGACGTGGCTGGCCTCGTACCAGGGGTCGCCGATGGCCTCGGGTGGCGGCGTCTCGTCCAGCGGCGAGACCAGGCGGGCTCCGGTGTCCGATCCCGGCGCGGCGAACAGGGTGACCTCGTGGCCGCGGTCGCTCAGCCCGTCGGCGAGCAGGGCGACCACCCACTCGATGCCTCCGTAGCCGCTGGGGGGGATGGTGTACCAGGGAGGGGCGATGAGGGCGATGCGCACGGGCGCCTCCTCGTTCCGCGGCTGTGAAGATGCCCACAGCACCCGACCAGGTACTTCCCCGACAGTTCGGGCACCAAACGAAGGCATGCAGCACTCGGCGCCCGCCAGCGCGGGCGGGCCCAGCGGCGTGCCGCTAGGCGGTGCGGGTGCCGGGGCTCTGGCCCTCTTCCCCCACCGGCCGCTCGGACAGGCTGTCGACCAGGGCCCGGATCTCGCTGTCCGGGTACCGGCGGTGCCCCCCAAGGGTGCGGACGAAGGGCAGCTTGCCCTCCTTGGCCCACCGGGACACGGTCTTGGGTGAGACCTGGAGCAGGGCCGCGGCCTGCGACGCGGTCAGGTGCTTGGGCTCACTCGGCTTGGGTTGGCGCATTGGACTCCCTCATACGGTCATGGTCCGGACCGGACCAGCTGTCGCTCATGGTGTGTCGAGCCGGCAGCGGCGAAGCTCCTGCGCATCCGGTAGTTCTGTACTCGGTATGCTCGGCTGGAGCCTGCTGGACCTTGATGACCACCATTAGCCCCTCCCTCCGGTACGTCGCCGCGTACCTTCTGGGATCCACGACGACTTAGGGGCTATTGCGTTCCCAAGGGCACCATAAGTTACCAAGGGGAGTTCAGCAACCCATGTGGTACGAGGTATGCTCGCCACATGTCTCACATAACGGGACAGGCCGACCAGCATCCCGGGGCGGACGTGTACAGCGCCCGCTGCCCGTCGCGGGTCGCCCTCGACCTGATCGCCGACAAGTGGGCCGTGCTGGTCGCTGGCTGCCTGGTCGACGGGCCCAAGCGGCATTCCTGGCTCCGCCAGCGGATCGGGGGCATCTCGGGCAAGATGCTCACCCGCACGCTGCGTGAGCTGGAGCGGGCCGGCCTGGTCGAGCGGCGCATCTTCCCCGAGGTGCCACCCCGGGTCGAGTACTCGTTGTCGCCCCTCGGGTTCAGCCTCCGCGAGCCGGTGGCGGCCCTGACCGACTGGGCCAGAGCCAACGGCGACCTGGTGGACAAGGCTCGGACGCGCAGCGGCCTGGCGGTGGAACGATCAAGGCAGGTCGCGTCCCGGCCCAGCTCCCTCCGGCCCTAGGGATGGCGGCGGCCGTCCCGGAGCATCTGGACGGCCTGGTCGACCCGGCGGCGCCGGGTCGTCTCGCGCTTGGCCTCGGCCACCCACTCGGCATACTCGCGCCGGTGGGTGAAGGACAGCCCGTCGAAGACGGCCCTGGCCTCGGGGTCGGCGGCCAGCGCGGCGGCCAGGTCCGGGGGCGGGTCGACGGTGCGGGGCCGGTCGTCGGCCTCCAGCTCGATCACCACGGCGTCGCCGGCCGCGACCCCGGCGGCCTCGCGCAAGGCCTTGTTGACCGGCAGGTACGAGCGGCCGCCGTAGACGGCCACGGTCGAGCGGAACGGCTGGCCGTTGATCGTTCCCCTGACCTGGGCCCGGGCCTTGCCGAAGGTTGCCGGCACGTCCAGGGGGACCTCGAAGAACACCCCGCCGCCTTCGGCCTGGAGCACGGTCTCGAAGCGGTGGGGCGCCATGAGCCGATGCTAAACCCTCCCAACCTCCCCGACGCGGCAGGATCCGTGTTGTACCCTTCCGCCAGCTCACAACGCCTATCCACAGGTGGTGCACATGCGTCGAGTCGCCGTCGCCAACCAGAAAGGCGGCGTTGGGAAGACGACGACGGTGGTCAACCTGGGCGCCGCCCTGGCCGAGCAGGGCCGGCGCGTGCTCGTGATCGACCTGGACCCCCAGGCCAACGCGAGCACCTGGCTGGGGACCGTCGACGCCCGCGCCCTCTACGAGGTCTTTGAGAACGGGGCCCCGCTGGAGAAGGCGGTCCGCGGCACCGGCGTGGACAACCTCGACCTGGTGCCGTCGTCGTCGTGGATGACGAGGGCCGAGCGGAACGCCGCCACCCAGGCCGGGGCCGAGATGATCCTGCGCCAGGCCGTGGACGAGCTGCCCCCCGACCAGTGGGACTACATCCTGATGGACTGCCCGCCGGCCCTGGGGCTGCTCTGCTACTCGGCCTTGGCCGCCTGCAACGAGGTCCTCATCCCGGTCCAGACCCGGGTCATGCCCCTGGCCGGGCTGGTCGCCCTGAACCAGACCATCGACACCGTCAAGCTCCGCCTCAACCGCCGCCTGTGGCTCTCGGGCGTGCTCGCCTCCCAGGTCGACCGGCGCACGGCCCTGTCCCGGGAGATCGTGGAGAGCCTGCGCGAGCGGTTCGGCGACGTGGTCATGGCGACCATGATCCGTGAGAGCGTCCGGGTCGCCGAGGCGCCGGGGCACCGCCTGCCGGTCACCATCTACGCCCCAGACAGCTCCGTGGCGGACGACTACCGGGCCGCCGCGGCAGAGTTCGACGCGAGGAGTGCCGCGGATGGCCAGACCCAAGCGGATGGGCGCCTACAACGCGCTCGATGACCTGCTGCCGGGGCCGTCGTGGGACCCGGGACCGGTCAGGGACGCGGACCCGGTCGACGTCGACGACGAGCCGGCGCCCCGGTGGCGGCGTCGGAGGCTGGAGCCGGTCCCCAACACCCTCGACGACCTGCTCCCGGGACCGGGAAGCGCGGAGACCGGCGAGCCGACTGCCGGGCCGCGAGGCCGGGCGGCCGGCGCCACGCTGCGGCGGCGCGGGGCGACAGCCCGGCCGCGGAGCGGCGGGCGGCACCTCGAGGTCTGGAACCCGCTCGACGGGCCACCACCGGCGGTACCCGAGCCCCGGCCGGCCCCGGGGCCGGCCACGGCCCCGGGCAAGACCCGGGTCGGGTTCCGGCTGCCCGCCGACCTGGTCGAGACGGCCAGGGACGCGGTCGCCCACCTCACCGGCACGGGCGACCAGACCACGCTGACCGCCCTCACCGAGCGTGCCCTGCGGGTCGAGCTGGCCCGCCTGGCCATCACCCACAACAACGGCCAGCCGTTCCCGCCGCGCAACGGCTGACGGCGGCGGTTACCAGGGCGTTAGCCCGGGTTGCGACGGTTCGGCGCGGGGCGCGCCAGCGCCGGCCCTGCCCCGCTCCCGATCCGCCTGCTCCCGATCCGCCCCGCTCCTGCCCCGCCTCCCCCCAGGAACCGCCGCCCATGCCCCGCCGCCGCGCCCTCCCGATCGCCGCCATGATGGCCGCCGGCGCCCTGCTCGCCTCGGCCTGCTCCATCGCCGACCCCACCGCTGGCGGCGGGGAGCACGACCACCACCATCGGGCTCCGCCGTCGACCCGCGTCCCCGCCGCGGCCCCCCACCGCACGGGCCCCGCCCGGGCGACCGGCGCCCCGGTCCGGGTGGTGATGAACGACCGCTTCCGCTACCAGCCCGCCTCGATCGTGGTCCGGGCCGGCCGCCGGGTCACGTTCGCCGTGCACAACGCCGGCAAGCTCCCCCACGAGTTCATCCTCGGCGACCGCGCCACCCAGCTCGACCACGAGCGCCAGATGCAGGCGGCCCCGCCCGGCACCGGTCACACCCACACCCATGCCCACGACCTGGCCGCCCCCGCCGGCACCGGCGGCGCCCTCACCGTCCCCCCAGGCCAGACCCGCCGCCTGACCTGGATATTCGAGAAGCCCGGGATCGTCCTCTACGGCTGCCACGTCCTCGGCCACTGGGCCGCCGGCATGAAGGGCACCATCGTCGTCCTCTCCCCCGAGCGCCCCACTCAGAGGTACTGACCCGAAGGGTCAGAGCCCGGGCGGCCGGGGAGGGCGCGGCGCCGCATCTCCTCGAGCTGGTTGCGGGCGTTCATCTGCTGGGCGAACAGGGTGGCCTGGATGCCGTGGAAGAGGCCCTCGAGCCAGCCGACGAGCTGGGCCTGGGCGACCCGAAGCTCGGCCTCGCTGGGCGTCTCGTCGCCGGTGAAGGGGCGAGCGACCCGGCCCAGCTCCTCGGCCAGGTCGGGGGAGAGGCTGTCGCTCAGCTCGCGCACGGAGATGTCGTAGATCTCGCGCATCCGGTCCCGCCCGGCCTCGTCCAGGGGGGCGTGGCGGACCTCCTCGAGGAGCTGCCTGACCATGGCGCCAATGCGCATCACCTTGGCCGGGCTGGCGACGGACTCGGTCTGCTGCGCCTCGGTCGGCCCACTCGGTGCACCGACCACCACCACGCCGGGGACGGGCGGCTCGGTCGGCTCGGATGACTGCTGGGGAGGCTGCTCGGTCATGGCGGCATCTTCGCGCAGCACGGCGGCGCCCGCCACTTGTCCCGACCCTCGGGCAGATGTATAACAACTGCGTTATGGATCGGTCTGGGATCCCGGTCGGCGGCGCCCTGACAGCGCTGGCCGACCCGACCCGCCGTGGGATGGTCGAGCTGCTGGCCGAGCGACCCCGGCGGGTCGGGGAGCTGGTGGCCGCCTTCCCGGTCAGCCAGCCGGCGATCAGCCGCCACCTGCGGGTGCTGCGAGAGCACGGGCTGATCGAGGAGCAGCGGTCCGACGGCGACCGCCGGGGCCGCCTCTACCGGCTGCGCCCGGGGTCGCTGGACCCCCTGGCCGGCTGGCTGGACGAGGTCCGCCGCTTCTGGGCCGACCACCTGGAGCAGTTCCGTTCGTTCGTGGAGCAGGAGGCCGCCGCCCCACCCGAGGAGGGCCCGTAGATGGACCAGGCGCAGACGGTCAGCCAGTCGGTCGCGGTGCCGGTCGACCCGGCGGCCGCGTTCCGGCTGTACACCGCCGAGATCAACCGCTGGTGGAAGCGGGACAGCTGGTACTGGAACGACCGCCGGCGGGCGCGGGGCCTGCGGATCGAGCCGTTCGTGGGCGGCCGGTTCGTCGAGGTCTACGACGAGGCCAGCGGCGAGGGGTTCGAGATCGGCCGGGTCAGCGTGTGGGAGCCCGGCCGCCGGGTCGCCTACTCCTGGCGTCAGGCCGACTGGCCGGCCGGGGAGGCGATGGAGATCGAGGTCACCTTCGCTCGCCGACCCGGAGGGACCCTGGTGACCATCAACGTCCGCGGGTGGGAGCGGCTCACCGGCGGCGAGGAGATCGGCCGCGGCTACGGCGAGGGGGCCAAGGAGCTGCTCGCCTGGTACGCCGAGGTGGCCGGGGGCGGGACCGCGTCGGGCGGCTGAGCGCCGCGACCAGGTCGGGACCGGGGCCGGCGCGGCTCCCGCGGTGTACGGCTCGCGGCCGACCCGCCACCTCGGCCGCCAGGGTGACGCGGCCGGGTCCCGGGCGCGGTACGGTGCGGCGATGGGCAACCCCGACACCCGGGAGCGGCTGCGAGCCGCCGGACCCTTCCTCCTGGACGGCCTCCTGGCGGCGGTCATGGCCGCCATCGGCTTCGCCCTGCTGGCCTCGGCCCTCCCCTTCGACCCGGGGTCGCCGCGGGCCTGGGCCGCCTACCTGCTGGTGGCGGCCCACACCCTGCCGATCGCCGTGCGTCGCCGCTATCCCCTGCCGGTGCTGGCCTGGGCCCTGCTCACCGGGGCGGCCTTCGCCGCCCTCGGCCTCAGCCTGGTCTCCCTGTCGTTCAGCATCCTCATCTATGTCTACACGGCCGCCGCCCGCTGCCCGCGGCGGGTCTCGCTGGCCGGGCTGTCCGCCACCGAGATCCTGCTGCTGGTGGTCTGGCTGGCCAACCCGGGGGTGATCGGGGACCGCGGGACCCTGGTGGTCGACGGGCTGATCATGGCCGCCGCCTGGTGGCTGGGCGACGGAGCCCGGCGACGCCAGGAGGCGATCGTGGCCGCCCAGGAACGGGCGGCCGAGCTCGAGGCGGCCCGGGAGGAGCTGGCCAGGCGGGCCGTCACCGAGGAGCGGCTGCGGATCGCCCGCGAGCTGCACGACGTGGTCGCCCACAGCATGAGCATCATCGCCGTCCAGTCCGGGGTCGGGGTGCATGTCCTCGACAGCCAGCCCGAGGAGGCCCGCAAGGCCCTGGCCGCGGTCGAGGCCACCAGCCGCCAGGCCCTGGTCGAGATGCGGCGGCTGCTGGGCGTGCTCCGCGCCGACGCCGAGCCCCGGGGCAGCCTGGCCCCGGCCCCCGGCCTGGCCGACGTGGAGGGCCTGGCCGCCGAGGTGGCCCGGGCCGGGGTGCGGGTCGAGGTCCGGATCGAGGGGACCCCGGCCCGGCTGCCCGCCGGGCTGGAGCTGTCCGCCTACCGGATCGTCCAGGAGGCGCTGACCAACGTGGTCCGCCACGCCGGGCCGGCCACCGCCCGGGTCGCGGTCCGCTACGCCCCCGACCGGGTGGCGGTCGAGGTGGTCGACGACGGCCGCGGCGGCGACCCCGGCCGGGACCACAGCGGCCACGGCATCGCCGGGATGCGCGAGCGGGCGGCGCTCTACGGCGGCACCCTGGAAGCCGGCCCGGCGCCCGGCGGCGGCTTCCGGGTGCTGGCCAGCCTGCCCCTGGACGGGGGGCTGCGGGGGGTCGGGCCTGGTCCCCCGGCCGATGGGGCGGCCCGGTGACCGGCGCGGCGGCCCCGGCGATCCGGGTTCTGGTGGCTGACGACCAGACCCTGGTCCGGGCCGGGTTCCGGGTGCTGGTCGACTCGGCGCCCGACCTGGAGGTCGTCGGCGAGGCCGGGAACGGGCAGGAGGCGGTCGAGCTGGCCCGCTCGGCCCGGCCCGACGTGGTCCTCATGGACATCCGCATGCCGCTGCTGGACGGGCTGGAGGCGACCCGCCGCATCGTCGCCGACGAGCTCCTGGCCGGGGTCCGGGTGCTGGTACTGACCACCTTCGACCTCGACGAGTACGTCTACGAGGCGCTCCGCGCCGGAGCCAGCGGGTTCCTGCTCAAGGACACGCCCCCGGCCGACCTGCTGGCCGCCATCCGGGTGGTGGCGGCCGGCGACGCCCTGCTCGCCCCGGCCGTGACCCGCCGGCTGATCGCCGAGTTCGCCCGCCGGCCCGAGCCGAGCCCGGTCACACCGGCCGCCCTGGCCGGCCTCACCGACCGCGAGCGCGAGGTCCTGGCCCTGGTGGCCAGGGGCCTGACCAACGCCGAGATCGCCGACCGGCTGGTGGTGAGCGCGGCCACGGCCAAGACCCACGTGAGCAGGGTCCTGGCCAAGCTCCAGGCCCGCGACCGGGCCCAGCTGGTGATGCTGGCCTACGAGACCGGCCTGGTCACCCCCGGCTCGGCCTGACGGGAGGACCGGCCCGGGGCCGGGCTGCATCCCCGGGCGGACGGCCACCCCGCCCTCCCCCTACGGGATGACGCCCAGGTGCGGCCGCCGGGCCGACGACCGCCGGCACCACGGGGCCCTAGCGTCGGAGGCAGCCGCACCACCACGAAGGAGAACGCGCCCATGGCGGCCATCACCGTGCACGGACTCACCAAGCGCTTCGGCGACGTGCTCGCCGTCGACCGGCTCAGCTTCCAGGTCGACGAGGGCACGGTTGCCGGCTTCCTCGGCCCCAACGGGGCCGGCAAGACCACCACCCTCCGCATGCTCCTCGGCCTGGTCGCCCCGACCTCGGGCACGGCCACGGTCGCCGGCCGGCGCTACCGCGACCTGCCCGACCCGGCCCGCCGGGTCGGGGCGGTGCTGGAGGCCAGCGGGTTCCACCCCGGCCGCTCGGCCCGCGACCACCTACGGATCCAGGCCACCGCGGCCGGGCTGCCCCAGGCCCGGGTCGACCAGGTCCTGGAGCAGACCGGGCTGGCCGCGGCCGCCCGCCGCCGGGTCGGCGGGTTCTCCCTCGGGATGCGCCAGCGCCTCGGGCTGGCCGCCGCCCTGCTCGGCGACCCCGAGGTCCTGATCCTCGACGAGCCGGCCAACGGCCTCGACCCCGAGGGCGTCCACTGGCTGCGCGGCCTGGTCCGCGGCCTGGCCGCCGACGGCCGGACCGTGCTCGTCTCCAGCCACCTGCTGGCCGAGGTCGCCCAGACGGTCGACCAGGTGGTGATCATCGACAAGGGCCGGCTGGTCACGCAGGCGGCCATGGCGGAGCTGACCGCCGGGGCCGACCGGACGGTGCGGGTCCGCACCCCCCAGCCCGAGGCCCTGCGCGACCTGCTGGTCGCCAGGGGGGCCACGGTCAGCGTCGACGGCCCCGGCCAGCTGTCGGTCGGCGGCGTCACCGCCGAGCAGGTCGGCCAGGCGGCCGCGGCCGGCGGGGTCGTGCTCCACGAGATGCGCTTCGAGCGCTCCAACCTCGAGGACGTCTTCCTCGAGCTCACCGGCGGGAAAGGAGACCCTTCATGACCTCGCTTGTCCACGCCGAGCTGCTGAAGCTCTGGACCACCCGGACCGCCCGCATCGTGCTCGTCCTCGCCGCGGCGGGGACGGCCGCCCTCACCGTGGTCGTGCTGACCCTGGCCGGGCGGCCCGGGCAGCCGGCCTTGGGCGACGACGCCCTGCGCCAGCTCGTCGGCGTCCCCAACGGGCCCCTGACCGTGGCCGCGCTGATCCTCGGGATCCTCGGCATGGCCGGGGAGTTCCGCCACGGCACGGCCACCCCGACCTTCCTGGTCACCCCGGTGCGGGGCCGGGTGGTGGCGGCCAAGCTCGCCGCCTCCGCCCTCGCCGGCCTGGCCGTCGCCCTCGTGGCCACCGCCGTGGTCCTGGCCATCGCGCTGCCCTGGCTCCCCGCCAAGGGCGTCCAGGTGCCGCTGGCCGACCCCGGCCTGGCCGCCCGGGTAGGCGGGCTGGCGGCCGCGGTGGGCCTGTCCGGTGTGCTCGGCACCGGCCTCGGGGCCCTGTTCCGCAACCAGTTCGCGGCCCTGGTGGCCGGGCTGCTGCTGTGGCAGGGCGGGATCGAGGACCTGGTCGTCGGGACTCTTGGGCGGCCCGGCCTTGGCCGCTGGCTGCCCCAGGGGGCGACCGCCGCCCTGACCGCGCCGGGCGACACGACCCTGGCCATGTGGGCCGGAGCGCTGGTGCTGGCCGCCTACGGCCTGACCCTGGCCGTTACCGGCGGCCGGCTGGTGGTGTCCCGCGACCTCACCTGACCGGCGGCGCGGTGGTGGTCGTGGTGGCCGCTTCCGGCGTGGTCGTGCTCGGCTCCAGGCTGGTGGTGGTGGTCGGCTCGAACGTGGTCGTGGTCGTCGGCGGCTCGGTGGTGGTGGTCGGCGCGACCGTGGTCGTGGTCGGCTCCACCGTGCTCACCGGGGCCGGCGGCAGCGTGGGCTCGGGCTGGGTGGTCGGCGCGGCCGTCGGGTCGGACGGCGGGGTGGCCGAGGGCGGCGGGCTCGCCTTACCGGTGGTCCCGGGGGCGGCCGTGGCCGGGACGGCGGCGTCCAGGGCGACCGGCGGCCCCCCTGGCTCCTCGGCGGCGGTGGTCGAGGACCCGGCGCCGGACGGCGCCGCCGAGGGTGGCTGGCCGGTGGCGGCCGTCACCCCGGTGGTCGGGCTCGTGGGCGGCGCCGCCGCCGTCGGGGTCGACGGCACCGAGGGGACCAGGGCGGCCGATGCGGCCATCGCCGCCAGGACCGCGAAGGTGAGCCCGAACGCGACCAGCATCAGGCGCAGGGGCAAGCGGTGCTCGGCCAGGTGGCGGGGGCTTCGTGTCGGCATGCGGCACTGCCGGGTCGTCGATGTCTGCTTGGGCTCCTGATCCTACGGATTGTCCGATCCAACGGGAAATCGCTGCGTCATCATGGGAGACAACGGAGGGAGGCGGGATGGCGGGGGACGGCGGGCTGGTCGGGCTGCGGGCGGACCGGATGGTGGACGTCGAGGCCGGGGAGGTGCGCGAGGGCGCCGTGGTCCTGGCCCGGGGCGAGCAGGTCGAGGCCGTCCTCGGTCCCGGCGACCCCCTGCCCGAGGGGACGACCCTGATCGACCTGCCCGGCCACACCCTGCTGCCCGGGCTGATCGACTGCCACACCCATCTGGTGGGCGAGCTCCAGGGCTCCGGGATCCCGGCGATCGACCGCAGCGCCGCCCAGGAGGCGCTCAGCGGTGTCGCCAACGCCCGGGCCACGGTGATGGCCGGGTTCACCTGCGTTCGCGACGTCGGCACCTTCCGGGCGTTCGTGGACGTTGCCCTGCGCGACGCCATCCGCGACGGCACCGTGCTCGGACCGCGGATGGCCGTGGCCGGCGCGTACGTGACCGTCCCCGGAGGCGGCGGCGCGATCACCGGCCTCGCCCCCGACATCGAGCTGCCCCTGGACCTCCGCTTCGGCGAGGCCGCCTCCCCGGCCGAGGTGCGCCGGCGGGTGCGGGCGATCCTGTACGGCGGGGCCGACTTCATCAAGGTCATCGCCACCGGGGCCGTGCTCGCCCTCGGGACCCGGCCCGGTGCCCCCGAGCTGTCCCCAGAGGAGCTGGCGGCCGCGGTCACCGAGGCGGCCCTCCACGGCACCTGGGTGGCCGCCCACGCCCACGGCAGGCAGGGCATCCTCAACGCCGCCCTGGCCGGCGTCCGCTCGGTCGAGCACGGCTCGCTGCTGGACGCCGAGACGGCCGACCTGCTTGCCGAGCGCGGCACCTACCTGGTCGCCGACATCTGGAACGGCGACTACATCGCCGAGGAGGGGACCAGGCAAGGCTGGCCGGCCGAGACCCTGGCCAAGAACCAGGCCACCACCCAGGCCCAGCGCGACGGGTTCGAGCTGGCCGTCAAGGCGGGGGTGAAGATCGCCTACGGCACCGACAGCGGCGTCTACCCCCACGGCTGGAACGCCCGCCAGCTCCCCTACATGGTCCGCCACGGCATGACCCCGATTGCCGCCCTGCGCTCGGCCACGGTGGTCGCGGCCGAGCTGCTCGGCTGGCGCGACCGGGTCGGCGCCCTGGCCCCGGGCCGCTACGCCGACGCCATCGCCGTGCCCGGCGACCCCCTCCAGGACCTGGCCCTGCTCACCGACGTCCCCTTCGTCATGCTGGGCGGACGGGTCCTCAAATGGGAGGGCGCCGGCCCGCGTGCCCCGCTGTCGGGTGGCGGGCCATACTTTCGGGCGTGACCTCCGCAACCGCCAGCAGCTTCATCGGCCGCGCCGAGGAGCTCGACCGCCTGGTCGGCCTGCTCGACCGGGCCGAGCGCGGGCGGCCGGCCGTCGGGCTGATCGCCGGTGACGCCGGCGTCGGCAAGACCCGGCTGCTCGACGAGCTCGCCGCCCGGGCCGAGGGCCGCGGCGTCCGGGTGCTGGTCGGCGGCTGCATGGAGGTCGGCGACGTCGGCCTCCCCTACGTCCCCTTCGTCGACGCCTTCCGCGACCTCGGCACCCGCCCGGGCGAGGCAGAGGTGGCCGCCCCGCTGGCCGCGGCCGTGCCCAGCCTGGGCCGGCTCCTGCCCGAGGTGGCCACCGACCCGAGGTCGGCGTCCCCGCCCGGGGATGGCTTCGAGCGGGTCCAGCTGTTCGACGGGGTCCTGTCCTTGCTGGTCCGCCTGTCCGAGCTGACCCCGCTGCTGCTGGTGATCGAGGACCTGCACTGGGCCGATCCCTCGACCCGCGACCTGCTGGCCTTCCTGGTCCGGACCTTGCGGGGCGGCCGGGTGGCGCTGGTGGCCAGCTACCGCTCCGACGAGCTGCACCGCCGCCACCCCCTGCGGCCGCTGCTGGCCGAGCTCGTCCGCCTCCCCGACCTCGAGCGGATCGAGCTGACCCCGTTCGGCCGGCTGGAGCTGGCCGAGCATCTCCAGGCGGTCGCCGGGCACCCGGTCCCGCCGGCCGTGGTCGACCGGATCCTGTCGCGTTCCGAGGGCAACGCGTTCTTCGCCGAGGAGCTGGTCGCGGCCGGGGCCATCCGGGCGGACATCGCCCTGCCTGACGCCCTGGCCGACGTGCTCCTGGGCCGCATCGAGACCCTCCCCGAGCTCGCCCAGGAGGTCCTCAAGGTGGCCGCCGTGGCCGGCCGCCGGGTCGGCCACGGGCTGCTGGTGGCGGCCTCCGGCCGGCCCGAGGCCGAGGTCGAGCGGGGCCTGCGCGACGCCATCGCCGGCCAGGTGCTGGTGGCCAGCGCCGCCACCGAGAGCTACCGGTTCCGCCACGCCCTGCTCCAGGAGGCCGTCTACGGCGACCTACTGCCCGGCGAACGGACCCGCCTGCACGCCACCTACGCCCGCCTGCTGGCCGCGGGCGACCCCGACCCCGAGGGCGGCGACGGCTCGGCGGCCGAGCTCGCCTGGCACTGCCTGGCCAGCCACGACCTCCCGGGCGGACTGGCCGCGCTGGTCCGGGCGGCCGGTCACGCCGCCACGGTGTTCGCCCCCAGCGAGGCCTACCGCCACCTCACCCAGGCCCTGGAGCTGTGGAGCCGGGTGCCGGACGCCGCCGCCGTGGCCGGGGTCGACCGGGTCGAGGTGCTGGTCCGGGCGGCCGAGGCGGCCAGCCACTCCGGCGAGTTCCGGCAGGCCGTCGGCCTGGCCAGGGAGGCCGTGGCGGCCATCGACGAGGACGCCGAGCCCTTGCGGGCGGCCATGGCCTACGACCGCCTGAGCAGCTACCTGCTCGACGTCGAGCCGGAGGTGGACCTGCCCCGGGTCAAGGAGGAGATCCTGGCCGCCTCCGAACGGGCGGTCGAGCTGGTCCCGGCGGAGCCGCCGACCCCGCTGCGGTCAAGGGTCGCGAGCGGGCTGGCCCGCTCGCTGATCGTGGCCCGCGACTACGAGGAGGCCCGCCGCCGGGGCGAGGAGGCGCTGGGCGTCGCCCGGGCCGCCGGCAGCGTCGGCGACGAGGCCAGGGCCCTCATCATCGTGTCCATCCTGGAGCTGCGCTTCGGCGACGTGGCCACGGCCCGGGAGCTGCTGCGCGACGCCGACCGGGCGGCCGCGGCCGCCCGCATCCGGCCGCTGGAGCTCCAGGCCCGCCACGCCCTCGGCGCCTACGAGCTCGACCTGGGCAACCTGGCCGCGGCCAGCGCCGCCCTCGACCAGGCGACTGAGCTGGCCGAGCACAGCGGCCTGACCTGGAGCGGCTACGGGATCGACAGCCGGGTGCTTCGCTGCATCGTCCACTACTCGGCCGGGAACTGGGACGAGGCCGAGCGCGTGGCCGCCGCGGCCGACGAGCGCCGCCCGGCGGTGTCCGCGGCCGCCCTGTACGTGGAGGTGGGCCGGGGCCGGGCGGCCGCCGTCGAGCGGCTGGCCCGCCTCGCCCCCTACCGCAGGACCGACCCGTACGTCGCCTACCTGGCCGGCGGGTGCGAGGCCGACCTGGCCCGCTGGCAGGGGCAGCCCGAGCGGTCAAGCGAGCTGGCCCGCGAGACCCTGGCGACCCAGGAGGCGGCCGGCGCCCCCTGGGTGCTGAGCGCCATCTGGCCGGCCGCCCTGGCCCTGGCCGCCGAGGGCGACCTGGCCGAGCGGGCCCGGGCCGGCGGCGACCAGGCCGCCGCCAAGGAGCACCAGGCGATCGGCGAGGACCTGCTGGCCCGGGCCCGCTCGGCCCTCCAGCGGGCCAGGGACCTCGGGCGCCAGGTCGGCCCGGAGGCACTGGCCTGGCTGGCCAGAGCCGAGGCCGAGTGGACCCGGGTCGAGGGCCGGCCCGACCCGGCCCGCTGGGCCGCCGCCGCCGAGGCCTTCGGCTACGGCTACCTGTACGAGGGGGCCAGGTGCCGCTGGCGCCTGGCCGAGGCCCTGCTGGGCGAGGGCGACCGCGAGGCGGCCGCCGAGGCCGCCCAGTCGGCCCACGAGACCGCCGGCCGTCTCGGCGCCGGGCCGCTCCTGGCCGAGGTCGAGGCCCTGGCCCGCCGCGGCCGCCTCGACCTCGGCGTCCAGCCCCCCCGCCAGCCCGGCGACGCCGCCGGCCTCACCCCTCGCGAGCTCGAGGTGCTGCGCCTGGTGGCGGCCGGACGCTCCAACGGCCAGATCGCCGAGGCCCTGTTCATCAGCCGCAAGACGGTCAGCGTCCACGTCTCCAACATCCTGGCCAAGCTGGGCGTCCACACCCGCACCGAGGCTGCCGCGGCCGCCCACCGCATGGGCCTGGAGTAGGGCCGCTCAGCGCCGGCCGGCGGCCGGCCCGGCCAGGGACAGCACCCGGTCGGCCACCGCGTCGACCGGCACCGCCTGGCGCTCGCCCGTGTCACGCGGGACGAGCTCCACGCGGCCTTCGGCCAGATCGCGGGCGCCGACCGTGACCCGGAACGGGAAGCCGATGAGCTCGGCGTCGCGGAACTTCACCCCCGGGCGCTCGTCCCGGTCGTCGACGAGCACGTCGGTGCCGGCCGCCTCGAGCCGGCCCTGGATGGTCGCGACCGCCTCGGCGACGGCGGGGTCGCCGGGGTCGAGGGCGACCACGTCGGCCACGAAGGGCGCCACCGCCACCGGCCAGACGATCCCGGCGGCGTCGTGGTGGCACTCGACGATGGCGGCCATGGCCCGCTCCACCCCGATCCCGTAGCTGCCCATGACCGGGGTGACGGGATGACCGTCGGGGCCGAGCACCGACAGGCCGAGCGCCTCGGCGTACCTGGAGCCAAGCTTGAAGATGTGGCCGACCTCGATGGCCCGCAGCGCCTCCAGCGACTCGCCGCACACCGGGCAGGGCTCGCCGGCGGCGACCTCGCGGAGGTCGGCCCAGCGGCCGACCCGGATGTCGCGGTCCACGTCCACCCCCCGCAGGTGCACGTCATCGAGGTTGGCCCCGGTGAACAGGTCCCGCCGGCCCCGGAGGGCCTCGTCGGCCACGACCGGCAGGTGGCCGACGCCGACCGCGCCAAGGCTGCCGGCGGAGGCGCCCAGGGCGTCGCGGATCTCCTCGGGAAGGGCCGGGCGGACCTCGGTCGCGCCGGTGGCGTCGAACAGCTTCTGCTCGACCAGACTGTGGTCGCCGCGCAGCAGCACCAGGGTGGGCCGCCCGTCGAGCACGTAGACGAGCGTCTTGACCTGCCGGTCGGCCGGCGCCTGGTAGTCCCTGGCCAGATCCTCGATGGTGCGCGCCCCGGGGGTCCCGAACCGCTCGGGCGCGGGCGGGCCGGGGCCGTCGTGGGCGGCCGGCAGCGCCGAGGTTGCCTTCTCCACGTTGGCCGCGTACCCGCAGGCGTGGCAGCGGACCACCAGGTCCTCGCCGGCCTCCGACGGGCAGGCGAACTCCACCGAGGCGCTCCCACCCATCTGGCCGCTGGAGGCCCGCACCGGGATGGCCGGGACGCCGAGGCGCTCGAAGCTGCGCGTGTAGGCCTGGTGGTGCAGGTCGAAGGCGCGGTCCAGCCCGGCGGCGTCCAGGTCGAAGCTGTAGGAGTCCTTCATGGTGAACTCGCGGACCCGGATGAGGCCGCTGCGGGGCCGGGCCTCGTCGCGGAACTTGGTCTGGAACTGGTACCAGACCTGGGGCAGGTCCCGGTAGGAGCGCAGCTCCAGGGCGAGGGTGGTGAAGATCTCCTCGTGGGTCATGCCGAGGGCGAAGTCGGCCCCCTTGCGGTCCCTGACCCGGAACAGCTCCTCGCCCATGGCCTCCCAGCGACCCGACCGCCGCCACACCTCGGCCGGGTGCATCGCCGGCAGGAGGCACTCCCGCCCGCCGATGCGGTCCATCTCCTGGCGGATGAAGCCGGCCCTGACCAGCAGGCGGTGGCTCACCGCGTCGGCGTCGGCGGGGTCCTCCCGCAGGGTCGGGACATAGGTCTGGGACCAGCGCATGGGGCCGCAGTCTAGTCCCCCGCCGCGGACGAGAAAGCGCCTCCCTGCCCGGGACCGTTCGGCGACGGGCAGGGAGGCGTCCTGGCACCGCTAGGTCGCGGTGACGGTCACCTGCCGGGTGGTGCTGGCCGCCTTGCCCCAGCCGTCGGTGACGGTCAGGGTCACGGTGTAGGTGCCGGCCGCCGGGAAGGTGTGCGAGACGGCCGAGGCGGTGCTGGTCGGCGTCCCGTCACCGAAGTTCCACAGGTAGGTGAAGGTGTCGCCGGTGTTGGGGTCGGCCGACCCCACGCCGCTGATGTTGCAGACCAGCCCGGCGCAGGCCGGCGGGTTGATTACCGGCGCCGGGGCCACGTTGCCCGCCGGCTCGGTGATGGTCACCGTCCCGGTGGTGGTGCCGGTCAGGCCGTACTCGTCACGGACGGTCAGGGTCACCGTGTAGGTGCCGGGGGCGGTGTAGGTGAAGCTCGGCACCGAGCCCGAGCCGGTGCGGCCGTTGCCGAAGTTCCACGAGTAGGTGAGGGTCGGCGCGTTCTCGTCGGTCGAGCCCCGGCCGTCGAAGCCGCAGACGTTCTGGGTGCACGACACCGTGAA
>Ga0081539_10000855_pt1 | contig 58253 bp, 44 predicted proteins | sample TabmetS4T2R2_FD_71023 | JGI IMG/M metagenome (GOLD analysis project Ga0081539, IMG submission 71023) | Tabebuia heterophylla rhizosphere microbial communities from the University of Puerto Rico - S4T2R2 | ecosystem: Host-associated > Plants > Roots > Rhizosphere ...
GGGAGCCGCCCCCCGTCGGGCAGCCGCCGCTCGCAGCTCGCGCAGACGGCGGTGACGCCGACGCCGTGCTCGGCGAGGCCCGCGACCTGATGCCAGGCGGTCGTGCCGATCCCCGGCGTCCCGAGACGCGTCGGGAACGAGTAGAGGACCTGCATCAGCCGACGTCGGTGGCCGGAGCCAGCACCGCACGCAGCGCCGCGAGGTGGCCGCGTCGGTTGTCCGGCCGCGTCACGGCGGCGGCAGCGTGGGTGGCCTCGTCGAGCGCCACGCCGAGGGCCTCCAGGCGGGCGGCGACGCGGCTGCGGTGCTTGCGGGCGTAGTAGACGCGGCTGCGAGCGGCGATCGCCTGCGTCTCGCCGGCGCCCGACGACGCTCCGCCGACGTGGCGAACGTGGGCGCTCGGCTCGAAGCGCACGGTGTGGCCGGCCTGCCAGAGCCGCAGGCACAGGTCGGTGTCCTCGCAGTAGAGGAACAGCCCCTCGTCGAAGCCTCCGACCGCCTCATACGCGTCGCGGCGGACGAGCATGCAGGCGCCGGACACCCATTCGGCCGTCGCCGGGCGCTCGTACACCGCGGGATCGCGCACCAGCTCGTCGGTCCAGCGGGCTCGTGGCCACAGCCGGTGCAGGAACAGCGCCTTGGCGAAGGTCGACCGCAGCCGCGGGAACCGTCGCACGCTCCAGGCCAGCGAGCCGTCGTCGTCGAGGATGCGCGGCCCGACGAGCGCCGCGCGGGCATCCGCCCGCAGCGCGTCGACAAGCGCGGCGAGCGATGCCGCGTCGATCCGGGCGTCGGGATTCAGGAACAGGACCAGCGGGGCCGTGCCGCGCGCGGCGCCGAGGTTGCAGCCGTATCCGAAGCCGCCGTTTCGCGGAGCGCTCACGATGTCGACGGGGAGGTCGGAGATCGTGCTGACGGAGTCGTCGGGCGAGGCGTTGTCCACGACCGTGACGCGAACGCCCGGCGTCGCGGCCAGGGGCTCGACGCAGCCGCGCAGGGTGGCGGCGCTGCGATAGGCGACGACAACGGCGTCGATCTGCAAAGGCTGAGCCTCGAGTCGAGGGTGAGATGGCGCGTCAAGCGGCGTTCGGGGCACGCAGCGAAGCTAGCGCATGGCCCGCCGGCGCACTCCTAGCCTTCTGGGTGGCATGGGTTCGCGGTCGAGCCGCGACGATGGGCGACATGCGCAAGGACGCGATACGCCTGCTCGTGGCCGTGGGTCTGGCCGTCACCGCCCTGCTCGCCATCTCGGGCTCGCTCAGCGGCCCGGCCCGCTGGTCGCCGGACGGCCTCTTCTACCAGGCGCGCGTCTACGAGATCCGCGACGGCCTCAGCCAGGGCGACGCGGTGCGCAAGGCGTTCGGCGGCCCGCTCGGCGACCACCTGCGCGTGGTCGACCCGGAGCGCTCGGGCGACCCCGCCTGGGTCGCCTACAACGCCCGCTTCTACGAGCGCCGCCTGCTCGTCCCGCTGGCCGCCTCGGCGCTCGAGCCGCTGGCCGGCGATCGGGCGCTCCTCGACGTGTCGCTCGCCGGCTACGTCGCGGCCGTCCTCGCGCTCTTCTGGCTCCTGCTCGTGCTCGGCGTGCGGCTGCCGGTGGCCGCCGCCGTCGGCGTCGCAACGATCTTCCTGCCCGCCCTGACCTTGCACTCCGCGTTCCCGCTCACGGACAGCTGGGGGCTCGCGCTCGAGACGGCGGCGTTCGCGACCGCGATCCTCGCCCTGCGCCGTAGCCCGCGCTGGCTGATCGCCTGGGCCGCCGCGATCGCCCTGCTCTCGCTCACGCGAGACAGCATGTGGATCCCGGTCCTCGCCGCCGGCCTGCTCGCCGTCACGCAGCGCACGCGGCGCACCACCGTCCTCGCGGTGACGGGCCTGGCCGCCGCGCTCCCGGCGGTGCTCGCGATCCGCGTCCCGATGCGCGAGCTGCTCGCCGAGATGGTCACCAACGGCCTCCAGCCGGCGCCGGACGCGTCCTGGGCGACGATCGCCGGCCGCTACCCCGGGGCGATCGTCGACATGCTCCAGGCCGACGGCGGCTACGTCCGCAACGGCGCCTGGTACACCGCGCTGTTCCTGCTCGTCGGCCTCGCGCTGCTGTTCGGGCTCGCCCGCGGGAGCCACGGCGGCCGCGCCGCCACGCTGCTCAAGGCCGGCGCGATCGCCGGCGCCGCATACGTCGTCGCCGTTCCCGTGTACAGCGCCTTCCGGCTCGAGCTCGTCCTGGTGCCGATGGCGGCCTTCGGGCTGGCGCTGACCGGTGAGCGAATCCTGGCCGCGGTGGCCGTCCGGGGGGGTCGCGAGCGCGACCTGGCCCATTCGGCCGAAAACTGGTCCCAACCCCCTAGCCGAAAGTCGGGTCCTTCGCCGCAAGCCGCCTTCGGCGATCTAACTTCGAATCACTCATGAGCGTTCCTACGGCCTTGTCTTCCCGCGCGCTGCTGCGAATCGGCCTGGGAATACTCGCCGCGCTCCTCCTGCTCCCGGCCGCCGCGCGTGCCGACACCGTCTTCGACCCGGCCGACGCGCCGGGCGGCGACGCGCTGGCCGACTCGCAGATCGAGGTCGGCATGAAGTTCAGCTCCTCGCAGGACGGCTACATCACGGCGCTGCGCTTCTACAAGCAGCCGAGCAACACCGGGACGCATATCGGGCACCTGTGGTCGAGCACCGGCCAGATGCTCGCGGAGGTCACGTTCGCGAACGAGACGGCGACCGGCTGGCAGGAGCAGGCGCTGCCGAACCCCGTGGCCATCACGAAGGACACGACGTACATCACGTCGTACTTCGCCGCCTCGGGCCACTTCGCGTTCAGCCCCGGCTACTTCTCCAATCCGGTCGGCACCGGCGCGCTGACCGCGCCCGCGAGCGTGAACGGGGTCTACAAGTACGCGGTCAGCCCGTCCTTCCCGACGGACACCTTCAACTCCACGAACTACTGGGTCGACGCGAGGTTCAGCACGACGCCGCCCTCGGACACGCGCCCGCCCCAGGTGGCGAGCGTCACGCCGGCGGACGGCGCCGGCGACGTGCCGACCGGCACGAAGCCGACCGTCACGTTCGACGAGCCGATGGATGCGTCGACGATCACCTCGTCGACGTTGACGCTCAAGGACGACCTCGGCCAGGCGACCGCGGCGTCGGTCGGCTACGACGCGGCGAGCAAGACGGCCACGCTGACCCCCGCGGCCGCGCTCGCGCTCGGCCACACCTACACGGTGACGGTCGCGAGCGGCACGGCCGGGGTCAAGGACGCCGCCGGCAACGCGCTCGCCGCGGACTACAGCTGGAGCTTCAGCACGGCCGCGCTGTGCCCGTGCACAGTCTTCAAGCCCACCGAGGGGCCGCTCGGCGATGCGATCGCCGACTCCCCGGTGGAGGTCGGCATGAAGTTCCGCTCCAACGCCGACGGCTGGATCACCGCGCTGCGCTTCTACAAGCAGCCCAACAACACCGGCACCCACATCGGGCACCTGTGGTCCGCCACCGGGCAGCAGCTCGCCGAGGTCACCTTCAAGAACGAGACCGCCTCGGGCTGGCAGCAGGAGCCGCTGCCCGAGCCGGTGCAGATCACCAAGGACACGACCTACATCACGTCCTACTTCGCGGCCGACGGCCACTTCGCGTTCAGCCCCGGCTACTTCGGGAGCGGCGTGAGCCGTTCGCCGCTGAGCGCGCCGGCCGACGGCGCGATCGGCGGCAACGGCGTCTACCACTACGGGTCGACCGGCGCGTTCCCCGACTCCACATTCGGCGCGACCAACTACTGGGTCGACGCGGCCTACGAGCCGGCCAAGCCGCCGGACACCCGGCCGCCCGACACGCGCACGCTCAGCCCGGCGCCGAACGCCAAGCGCGTCCCGCTGGACACGAAGATCGACATCACGTTCGACGAGGCCCTCGACCGGATGACCGTCAACACCGGGTCGATCACGCTCCAGGACTCGAGCGGCAACCCGATCAGCGGCGTCGTCACGTACGACGCGACCACGTACAAGGCGACGCTGACGCCCTCCGCGCCGCTCTCCTACGGCAAGACCTACCGCGTCACGATCAAGAGCGGCAACGCCGGCGTCACGGACCTCGTGGGCAACCAGCTGACCGCCGACAAGACGTGGACGTTCTCGACCGGGCCGCAGTGCCCCTGCACGATCTTCGATCCGAACAACGCGGCGGACAAGCCGTCTGCGGCGAACGCCGTGCAGGACCGGCCGCTCGAGATCGGCGTGCGCTTCAAGGCGGCCGAGGACGGCTACATCACCTCGCTTCGCTTCTACAAGCAGGCCAACAACGTCGGCGCGCACGTCGGCCACCTGTGGGGTCCCGCCGGACAGCTGCTCGCGAGCGTGCCGTACACGAGCGAGACGGCGTCCGGCTGGCAGAACGTCGACCTCCCCAACCCGGTCGCGATCACCAAAGACACGGTCTACACCGCCTCCTACTTCTCGCCGGGAGGCTACTTCCCGCTCGACCAGGGCTACTTCAACTCCGCGCACGACGGCGGCCTGCTGAGCGCGTTCGCGACCTCTGACGGCGGCAACGGCGTCTTCCACTACGGGCCGAGCGGCTTCCCGACCGATACGTACGGCGCGACCAACTACTGGGTCGACGCCGCGTTCGACCGCACCGTGCCGCCCGACACCCGCGGCCCGGTGATCACGGACGTGACGCCGCTCTCCAACGCGAGCGACGTCGCGCGCGACGCCGATGTGACCGCGTCGTTCGACGAGCAGATCGCGCCGTCCTCACTGGACTCCAACACGTTCACGCTGCGCATCGACGGCGGCGCGTCCGTCCCGGCGACCGTCTCCTACAGCGCGCAGACGCGCGTGGCGACGCTGCACCCGAGCGTGCCGCTCGCCTACCAGACGACCTACCAGGCCACGCTCAAGGGCGGCGCCGGCGGCGTCACCGACGCAGCGGGCAACCCGCTGACGGCCGACAAGACGTGGAAGTTCACGATCAGCGTCCAGCCGCCGACACAGGGCCCCGGCGGTCCCATCCTCCTGGTCACCGATCCGGGCGACCCGTTCGGTACCTACTACGCCGAGATCCTCCGCGGCGAGGGCCTGAACGCCTTCGACGTCGTCAACGGGCCCGTCACCGCGTCCGCACTGGCGGGCCACACGACGGTCGTCCTCGCCAAGAGCACGCTCGCCGCGGCCGACGTGACGACGCTGACGACCTGGGTGCAGGCGGGCGGCAACCTGATCGCGATGCGCCCGGACAAGCAGCTCGCCGGGCTGCTGGGCCTCACCGATGCCGGCGGCACCCTGACCAACGGCTACCTCAAGGTCGATCCGACCTCGGCCGCGGGCGCGGGCATCGACGCCGAGACGCTGCAATTCCACGACACCGCGGACCGCTACACGCTCAACGGCGCCAGCGCCGTCGCCACGCTGTACTCGAACGCGACGGCCGCGACCTCCAACCCCGCGGTGACCTTGCGCGACGTCGGCACCGGCGGCGGCCAGGCGGCGGCGTTCACGTTCGACCTCGCGCGCTCCGTCGTGTACACGCGGCAGGGCAACCCGGCGTGGGCGGGCCAGAAGCGCGACGGCCAGCCGCCGCTGAGCATCCGGCCGGACGACCTCTTCTTCGGGGCCAAGGCCGGCGACGTCCAGCCCGACTGGGTCGACCCGAACCGCTTCGACGTGCCTCAGGCTGACGAGCAGCAGCGCCTGTTCGCGAACCTGATCACGCAGATGAACATGGACAAGGCGCCGCTGCCGCGCTTCTGGTACCTGCCGAAGGGCAAGAAGGCAGCGATCGTCCTCACCGGTGACGACCACGCCGTGGGCGGGACCCCGCCGTACTTCAACCGGCTCCTGGCCTCCTCGCCCGCCGGGTGCTCAGTCGCCGACTGGGAGTGCGCGCGCGCGACCTCCTACGTCTACCCGAACACGCAGCTCACGCAGGCCCAGGCGCAGCAGTACGAGTCCGAGGGCTTCGAGATCGCGCTGCACCTCAACACCGGCTGCAACGACTGGACGCCCACCTCGCTCGAGGACATGCTCTCCAGCCAGCTCGGCGCGTTCCAGGCGACGTGGCCGAACCTGACGCCGCCGGTGTCCAACCGTACGCACTGCATCGTTTGGAGCGACTGGGCGTCCGAGGCCAGGATCGAGCGCCAGCACGGCATCCGCTTCGACACCAACTACTACTACAAGGGTCCGCCGAGCTGGGTGAAGAAGCCCGGCCTCATGACGGGCTCCGGCTTCCCGCAGCGGTTCGCCGACCTCGACGGCTCGATGATCGACGTCTACCAGTCGATGACGCAGGTGTCCGACGAGATGGACGACGTCCTGCCGACGACGACGCAGATCAACGCGCTGCTCGACAACGCGCTCGGCTCGAAGAACTACTGGGGCGTCTTCGACGTCATCCTGCACTCCGACTTCGGCGACCATCGCCGGCTCAACGAGCTCGTCGCCGAGGCACAGCAGCGCGGCGTGCCCGTGGTCACGTCGGCGCAGATGCTGACCTGGCTCGACGGCCGCAACGGCTCCTCGTTCGGCAACATCTCCTACAGCGGCAACCAGCTGACCTTCTCGCTGACGCCCGCGGCCGGCTCGCGCGGCCTCCAGGCGATGCTGCCCGCCCGCTCGGCGTCCGGGCCGCTGTCGGTGCTCACGCGCGGCGGCCAGCCCGTGTCGTGGAGCCGCCGCACGGTCAAGGGCGTCGACTACGTGATGTTCGACGCGGCCGCCGGGAACTACACGGCGCGCTACGAGAACGACACCACGCCCCCGGCCGTCACCAACGTCTCCGCCACGGCCGACGCCGAGGGGCACGCGACGGTCACCTGGACCACGGACGAGCCGTCGACCTCGATCGTCGACTACGGGCGCACGACCGCGCTCGGCTACGAGCAGTCGGGCACCGCCGAGGTCTCGGCCCACAGCGTCGAGCTCACGGGCCTCCAGCCGTCCACGACCTACAAGTTCAGCGTCAGCTCGACCGACAGCGCGGGCAACACCGCGACGGCGCCGGCGGCGCCCAGCACGTTCACCACGCCCGCGAGCGCGCTGGTCGATTCCCGCACCGCCGAGTTCGCGGCGGGCACGACGAGCGGCACGTACGTCGGCGACACGCTCGCGGGCCCCGACGGCGAGGTGCAGCTCCAGCCGACGATCGGCGACGAGTTCAACTCCACGGCGCTGAGCCCCACCTGGAAGACGAAGGCCTGGCGACCCGGCGGCTGGACCTCCGTGGGCGGCGGCTCGCTGCTGGCCGACACGACCGCGGTCTACCCGAGCGACTTCTTCGCCTCGCCGCGGGTGCTCGAGTTCAGCGCCACCTTCCAGCCGGTCAACGACCAGGCCGTCGGCCTGGGCAACGACCTGAGCGACTACCCGTACGCGATCTTCACGAACGGCCTCAACGGCGACCCGTTCATGGTCTACGCGACGAGCGGGGGCGGTCCCGGCAACGAGGCCAGCACGCCGCTGCCGAACGTCAGCCTGTACGCCCCGCACCGCTTCCGCATCGAGTGGACGCCGACGACGATCCGCTACTACGTCGACGGCGCGCTCGTGGCCACGCACGCGGTCGCGATCGACCAGGAGATCCGGCCGGTGATCAGCGACTACGGGCTCTTCGGCGCCAGCATCAAGGTCGACTGGATCCGCATGAGCACGTACCCGTCCAGCGGCACGTTCACCTCCCGCACGATCGACAGCGGCCCCGGCGCCAACCACTGGACCACGCTCAGCTCGCACTCGACGCTCCCCGCGGGCAGCGCGATCAGCTTCGAGACGCGCACCGGCGCGACGAGGACGCCCGACGCGACGTGGTCGGGCTGGCAGGCCGTCGGCGCCGGCGGCACGATCGCCAGCCCCGATGCGCGGTTCATCCAGTACCGCGCGACGATGAGCACGACCGATCCGGGCTCGACGCCGATCCTGGACAAGGTCCAGCTGACGTTCGGCGCGGGCACGGACAACGCTCCCGCCGTGGGCGCCGTGAGCCTTTCGCCCTCGGCGCCGAAGACGACGCAGACGGTCACCGCGACGCCGAGCGGGTTCACCGACGCCGACGGCGACACGCTGACCTACCACTACGAGTGGTACCGCAACGGCACGCAGATCCCCGGCGCGACCTCGAACACGCTCAACCTCGGCGCCGCCGGCAATGGCGACCGCGGTGACGCGATCCGCGCTGCGGTCTACGTGACCGACGGGCGCGGCGCAGCGAGCGACCCCGCCGCGGCGAAGCTGACCGTGGCGGACACGGCGCCGACCGGGGGCTCGGTCTCCGTGACGCCGGTGCCGGCGTCGCCCAAGGACGTCGTGCGCGCCAACGTGTCCGGCTTCGCCGACATCGACGGCGACGCGCTGACCTACTCCTACACGTGGTACGTGAACGGCACTGCCGTGGCCGGCGCCACGAGCCGGACCTTCGACCTGACGGGCCACGTCAACACCGGCGACCGCGTCGACGTGGACGTCACGGCGTCCGACGGCTTCGGCGGCAGCAGCCCCGTGGTCCGCGGCGGTCAGACGATCACCGGGACGAACGCGACGCCGATCGCCGGGACCGTCTCGATCTCGCCGACCGGGCCGAAGACCAACCAGCTCCTCACCGCCACGCCGAGCGGCTTCCGCGACGCCGACAACGACCCCCTGACGTACCAGTACCAGTGGTCCCGCAACGGCACGGCGATCGCGGGCGCGACCACATCCACGCTCGATCTCTCGCAGGCCGGCAACGGCGATCGCGGTGACGTGATCAAGGTGGACGTCTTCGCCAAGGACCCGCAGAACCACGCCTCCGACACCGTCTCCGACACGGCGACCGTCGCCACGACGGACCCGACCGCTGGGACGGTCACCGTGCGGCCCACGGCACCGTCGGTCAACGACACCGTCTCGGCGGTCGTGGCCGGCTTCGCCGACGTCGACGGCGACGCGCTCAGCTACACGTACCAGTGGTCGCTCAACGGCCAGCCGATCGCGCAGGCCAACGGCCGCAGCCTGAACCTGGCCAAGGTCGGCGGCGTCGCCGCGGGCGACACCGTCAGCGTGACCGCGCAGGCGCTCGACGGCTTCGGCGGCACGAGCCCCACCGCGCAGGGGTCGACCACGGTCGCCGCCGGCACCGGCCATCCCGTCGCCTCGTACGGCTTCGAGGAGGCCGCCGGGAACGTCGTCGCCGACCAGTGGGGCGGAAACGACGGCACGCTCGCCGGCGCCACGCGCGTGAACAACGGCCGCTTCGGCCGGGCCCTGTCCTTCGAGGACAACCAGGACCTCGTCACCGTGCCGGACGACTCGTCGCTGCACCTCGCGGAAGGCATGACGCTCGAGGCCTGGGTCAAGCCCACCGCCACGACGAACTGGCGCAGCGTGGTCTTCAAGGAGGCCGATGGCGGCATGGCCTACGGCCTGTACTCCAACAACGACCACGACGTGCCGCACGTCCACGTCGGCAACCAGGGCGACTACGGCGTCGACGGCACGGAGGAGCTCGACCCGAACACCTGGACGCATCTGGCGGCCACGTACGACGGCAACATCCTCAAGCTCTACGTCAACGGCGTGCAGGTCAGCTCCCGGGCGATCCAGGGTCAGCTGTCCGATGCGGCCGGCCCGCTGACGATCGGCGGCAACTACGTGTGGGGCGAGCACTACCGCGGCCTCATCGACGAGGTGCGCGTCTACAACCGCCCGCTGACCCGCGACGAGATCGGGACGGACATGAACGCCCCGGTCGTGCCCGGCACGCCGCGGCCGCCGTCCGACACCGACCCCACGGCCATCGGCTCGTTCTCGAAGCCGGTCTCCTACCCGATCACGCCGGTGCACCTGGCGCTGCTTTCAGACGGCCGCGTCGCGATGTGGGACGGCTTCGAGGCGGCCCTGAACTCCGAGCACACGTGGGATCCGTGGAGCGGCCAGTTCGACGCGATCCCGACGGGCCGCAACCTGTTCTGCGCCGGCCACATCACGCTCGCCGACGGGCGCCTGCTCGTCGCCGGCGGCCACATCCAGGCCTACGAGGGCACGAAGGACACGAACCTCTTCGATCCCAAGGCCAACACGTGGGCGCGCGGCACCGACATGTCCGTCCCGCGCTGGTACCCGACGGCGACGGCGCTGCCGGACGGCCGCGTGTTCGTCATCTCCGGCGACAACATCACGCTCGGCCCGAACCCGGATCCGACCACCCCGGTGCCGCTCATCAACTACTCCCAGACGCTGCCGGAGATCTACAACCCGAGCACCAACGCCTGGACCGACATCCCGAGCGCGGGCCGGAAGATCCCGCTCTACCCGTTCATGTTCGTGCTGCCCAACGGCAAGCTGTTCGACGCCGGCCCGGACAAGGTCACGCGCACGCTCGACCTCACCACGAACCAGTGGACGACCGTGGGCACCAGCCACGTCGACGGCCACAGCGCGGTCATGTACCGGCCGGGCAAGATCCTCAAGTCCGGCACCTGGTCGGACCCGGAGTTCCCGGACCGTGACGCCACCAACGCCACGGACACGATCGACATGACGGCCGCGAACCCGTCGTGGCAGTCGGCTGCCCCGATGAAGTACCGCCGCTCGTTCGAGACGCTGACGGTCCTGCCGGACGGCAAGGTCCTGGCGACCGGCGGGCAGACCAAGACCGACGGCGTCGACGAGACCACCGGCGTGCTCCCGTCCGAGATGTGGGATCCCGACACCAACGCGTGGACGACGATGGCCTCGAGCCGCCGGCCGCGCCTGTACCACTCGTCCGCCCTGCTGCTGCCCGACGGCCGCGTGCTGCTGGCCGGCGGCGGCGCCTACGGGCAGGCCACGAACGAGCGCAGCGGCGAGCTGTTCTCCCCGCCGTACCTGTTCAAGGGCCCGCGGCCCACCGTGACCAACGCCCCGGGCGAGCTCCACTACGGCCAGTCGTTCACGGTCGACACCCCGGACGCGAGCCGGATCCAGAAGGTCTCGCTCGTCCGGATGGGCACCGTGACGCACAACTTCGACATGGATCAGCGCTTCATGGACCTGTCGATGACGGCCGGCACGGATCAGGTCTCGGTGAGCGGCCCGCAGAACGCCAACGTCGCGCCGCCCGGCTGGTACATGGTGTTCCTCATCGACGACAAGGGCGTGCCGTCGTACGGACAGATCGTCAAGGTCGACTCGAACGCCGACACCCAGGCGCCGACCGCGCCCGCGTCGCTGACCGCGACGGCCAGGACGGACGGCGCCGCCCTCAACTGGTCCGCGTCCACCGACAACAAGGCGGTCAGCGAGTACCGCGTGTACCGGTCGACGACCGCGGGCTTCACGCCCGGCCCGTCGAACCGCATCGCGACGGTCACGTCCGGCACGACCTACACCGACCAGGGCCTCGCGACCGGCACGTACCACTACCGCGTCAAGGCGGCCGACAAGGCCGGCAACCTCTCGCCGGCGTCACCGGAGGCCAGCGCCGTCGTGGCCGGCGACACGACCGCGCCCGCGGTCAGCCTCACCGCGCCCGCGGCGGGGGCCAGCCTGGCCAACACGGTCACGGTCACCGCGACGGCTTCCGACGACGTCGGCGTCCAGAGCGTGCAGCTCAAGCTCGACGGCCAGGATCTCGGCGCCGCCGACACCGCCGCCCCGTACTCGTTCTCGTGGGACACCAAGACGGCGACGGACGGCTTCCATACGCTGACCGCCGTGGCACGCGACGCCTCCGGCAACGCCACGACGTCCGCGCCCCTGTCGGTCGAGGTCCACAACACCGGGCTCGTGGCCGCCTACGGCTTCGAAGAGGCCTCCGGCACCACCGCGGTCGACGCGCTCGGCCGTCGCAACGGCACCATCGCCGGCGGCGCGACGCGGGTGGCGACCGGCCGCTTCGGCCAGGCGATCTCGCTCGACGGCGTCGATGACATGGTCACGGTGCCGGACAGCACCGCGATCAGGCTGAGCTCGGCGATGACGCTCGAGGCCTGGGTGCGCCCGACCGCGCTCGGCAGCGTCCGGTCGATCCTCTCCAAGGACAACACGGGCGGCTTCTCCTACCAGCTGCTCGCCAACAACGCGGCCAACGTGCCGTCGGCCAACGTGTTCACCACCTCGCCGCTGTCCGCGGCCGGGCCCGCGGCGCTGGCGCTCGGCCAGTGGACGCACGTCGCTGAGACGTGGGACGGCACGGCCGTCAAGCTCTACATCGACGGAGCCGAGGTCGCCACCCAGCCGACCACGGGCTCGCTCGTCGTCAACACCGGCACGCTGAAGATCGGCGGCGCTACGACCGCCGGCCAGTTCTTCAACGGGCTCGTGGACGAGGTGCGCCTCTACAACCGCGTGCGCACCCCGGCCCAGATCACCGCCGACCTCAACGCGCCCGTCCAGCCGTAGCCGCTCGGGGCGCGTTCGCTAAGGTAGCGCGCCCCGAGTCGGCGGGAACCGGCGCAGGCTTGATCGGACATCTGTTTGATCTTGTCAACACGGGGTAAGTAGTCGGCCCGAACGGGACGAAGCAGGGACCAGGGCAGGGAAGTCTGTCCCGTTCAATTCGGCCTTAAATAGCTCCGCGGGGCGGCGGGCGTAGCCGCGGGCACATCAACGCTTTACAGGGAGTCTCTCCATGCCCAACGCGCTTGCGCGCTGGCGCGTCGCACTTCCGTGCGTCGTGCTGCTTTCGCTTGCCCTTGCGCAGACCGCTTCGGCCGCGGTCATGCGCGGCACCCCCAAGGCGGACCGCCTGATCGGCTCGCCGGCGTCGGACACGATCCGGGCGCTGGCCGGGCGGGATCTGCTGCTTGGGAAGGCCGGTCGCGACATCCTCGTCGGTGGGCGAGGCAACGACCGGATCCTGGCCGACGGCGCCGATCGGGTGGTCGGCGGTCCGGGCGATGACCGCATCTCGCTCACCGCGAGCTCGCTGAACTTCCGCATCGAGTGCGGGCCCGGGCAAGACCGGGCCACGATCACCGCGGCGGTCGGCGTGTCGACGCGCAACCTGCGCAAGCGCACGCGCGGCTGCGAGTCGCTGAAGCTGCTGGCCGGACCCGTGCCGGCGCCCACGGCGGCCAGCACGACGATCGCCACGAGGCAGACCGTCTCTCTGCTGGCTGCGGACACGCAGCCGCCCTCCGTTCCGCAGGGCTTCACGACGACCGGCAAGACCCAGACCACGATCAGCGTCAAGTGGAACCCGTCGACCGACAACGTCGGCGTCACCGGCTACCGCATCTACCGCAACAACACGCTGATCGCGACGACGACCAAGACCTCCTACACGCTCAAGAACCTCAAGTGCGGCACGCAGTACAAGATCGACCTCGCCGCCATCGACGCCGCCGGCAACGAGTCCTACCGGCCCGAGGCGGTCAAGTACGAGACGACGTCCGCGTGCAGCACGCCGACGCCGACCCCCACGCCTTCGCCGACGCCGACGCCGGACACCCAGCCGCCGTCGGTGCCGCAGGGCTTCACGACGACCGGAACGACGCAGACCTCGATCAGCGTCAGCTGGAACGCGTCCACGGACAACGTCGGCGTGACCGGCTATCGGATCTACCGCAATGACGCGCTGATCGCGACGACCTCGCAGACCAGCTACACGCTGACCGGGCTCGCGTGCGGCACGCAGTACAAGATCGACCTCGCCGCCATCGACGCCGCCGGCAACGAGTCCTATCGGCCCGAGGCCGTCAAGTACGAGACGACGTCTGCGTGCAGCACGCCGACGCCGACGCCGTCTCCGTCCCCGACTCCGACTCCGACTCCGACTCCGCCGCCGTCGGGCACCGTCTACCTGTCGCCTTCGGGCTCGGACTCGAACGCGTGCTCGTCCGCGAGCCCCTGCGCGAGCTTCGCGCGCGGCTACGCGGCGGCGGCCGCCGGAGGCGTCGTCTCGGTCGGCTCGGGCGTGTACCCGAAGCAGGAGGTCCCGACCGGCACGAAGGCCGTCACGTTCCGCGGCGTGTCGGGCAACAAGGTGCGCCAGCTGCTCAACCACGCCAGCAACGTGACCTATGACGGGATCGACGTCGACGCGAACTTCGCGACGCCCGTGGGCGCCGCGTTCGAGAGCGACGCTCCCGGCGTGACGGTCAAGAACGGCCGCATCGGCGACGTCATCGACGAGAAGGGCTCGCTCCTGGCCGGCTGGACGAGCACCGCCTCGCAGAACGTCGTCATCGACAACGTCGTGTTCCACGACGTCTACCAGGACACCGACGGCATCCACAACGAGTGCATGTTCTCGGAGTCCCCCGGCCTGACCGTCCGGAACTCGACATTCCGCAACTGCGCGACGATGGACCTCATGATCACCCGCGGCGACTGGTGGGGCCAGCCCACCTACGGCGGCGTGACGCTCGAGAACAACCTGTTCGCGCACTCGACCAACGGCCGCGACCCGAACTGGCACTACTTCGGGTTCCTGGTCCACGGCAACATGGGCGGCTTCACCAACGCCCGCGTGGTCAACAACACGTTCGAGACGCCGGTCGGCGGCCTGACGGCCGCGGACGCGCCCACCGTCACGGGCGTGTGGGCGAACAACATCGGCGGCGGCTGGGACTGCTTCAGCGGCACCACGTACCGGGGCAACGTGGGCAAGAAGTGCGATGCCTCCGACGTGGCGGTCTCGCCCTCGAGCTCGTGCGCGCCGCCGACGTGCTCGCCGGCGCAGACCATGCCCGTCGGGTGGGTGGACCCGAGCACGTTCGACTTCCACCTCAAGTCGACGGCGAAGGCCATCAATGTGGGCAGCGCCACGTATGCGCCGGCCAGGGACCACGACGGCAACGCGCGGTCGGGCGCTCCGGACGCCGGCGCGTTCGAGTACACCGGGGCGGCGCCGGCGCCCACGCCGACGCCGAGCCCCACCCCGACGCCGACGCCCAGCCCCACGCCGACGCCGACGCCGAGCCCCACGCCGACGCCGACGCCCAGCCCCACGCCCACGCCGGCCCCGTCGCCCGGGCCCGCGAACCTGTTCGTCGCGGCGAACGGCAACGACTCCGGCTCCTGCACGCAGGCAGCCCCGTGCAAGACGTTCGCGCGGGCCTACGCGGTGGCGAGCGCGGGCAACGTGATCCAGGTCGCGGCGGGGTCGTACCCGATCCAGACGCTGCCGACAGGCACCAAGGCCGTGACGTTCCGCGGCCTGTCGGGCAACAAGATCTTCCAGCTCGACAACTCCGCGGACAACGTGACGTTCGACGGGCTGGACGTCGACGCCCAGGGCGCGAGCCTCGGCAACTCGGCGGTCCTGGAGAACCGGGACGCCTCCAACGTCACATACAAGAACGGACGGCTCGGCAACGTGACCGATCGCCAGACGGCGATGGTGTCCGGCACGAACGTGACGTTCGACAACATGGTGTTCCACGACGCGGTGTACCGCACCGACGGGGTCCACATGGAGTGCGTGTACGCCATCGGCGTGCCCGGCTTCACGGTCCGCAACTCGACGTTCCACAACTGCGCGATCATGGACCTGTTCTTCGCCTACGGCGACTGGTGGACGCCCAAGCCGCCGGCGTACGGGGGCGTGACGCTCGAGAACAACGTGTTCGAGCACGTCCTCAACGACGCGAGCGGCACCTGGGGCTACTACCCGCTGTACGTGGGCCAGACCGGCGACAACGTGCTGCGGAACTGGACCGTCCGCTACAACACGTTCGAGCAGACGGCCAGCCTCGAGACCAGCCACAACCAGGCAACGAACTCCCGCTGGGTCGGGAACATCGGCGACTGGGACTGCATCCCGGGGATGACCTACAAGTACAACGTCGGTCAGAAGTGCGGGACCACCGACAAGGCGGTCTCACCCGACATGAGCACGCGGACGACGCCGGCGCCGTTCGGCTGGGTCAACTCGCCGGCGGCCGACTTCCACCTGAAGGTCGACTCGGTGGCCGTCGACGCCGGCGACCCGACGGACAAGCCGGCCACGGACCGGGACGGGAAGGCCCGTACCGGCACTCCGGACGCGGGCGCCTACGAGCGCTAGACGACGCGCGTGAGGGCGCGCGGCCACCGCGGCCGCGCGCCCTCAGGTCCAGCCGGCAACTCCTAGACGATCGTCGGGTCCGGATGCGCGGTGCCGGGCCTACGATCGCCGCATGCAGGATTTCGCTTCTTCGCGGGACGGCATCGCCATCGTGGTCCTGACCCACAACCGCCTGCACCTCGTGAGCAAGTGCGTCGAGAACGTGCTGCTTCGCACCAGCGACGCGACGCGCGAGATCGTCATCTGGGACAACGCGTCCACGGACGGCACGGCCGAGTACCTCGACACCGTGAACGACCCGCGCCTGCGCGTGATCCGCAGCGAGCAGAACGTCGGCCAGAACGGCTACGCGCGGGCGTTCCGCGAGACGACCGCCCCGTACCTGCTCGAGCTCGACGACGACATCGTGGACGCTCCGGCGGACTGGGACAAGATGATGCTGGACGCCTACAAGGCACTGCCTCGAGTGGGCTTCCTGGCGGCCGACCTCGAGGACGATCCGCACGACGAGGCATCACACGTGCGCCACCACGTGCGCCCGCACGAGTACACGCTCGTCGAGGAGAACGGCGTCCGCCTGCTGCGCGGACCGGCCGGCGGGGGCTGCGCGATGACCTCGCGCGAGCTCAACGAGCGGGCGGGCGGGTTCCGCGAGAACGCCAAGGAGATCTTCTGGCTCGAGGACGCGCAGTACATCAAGGACATCGAGCGCCTCGGCTACACGTCGGCCGTGCTGGCCGACGTGGTCGTCCACCACACCGGCGGCCCGTACTACTCGGCGATCCCGAAGGAGAAGGCGGAGTACTGGCGGCGGTACTGGGCCAGGAAGAAGCGCCGCACGGCGGTCAAGAAGGTCCTCGTCCGCGTGCCCTTCGTCCGGCGCCTCAACGACCGCTTCGGGTGGTTCGTCGCCCCGGCCTGAGGCAGACCTATACGCCCGCATAGGGCTACCCGGCCGGGTGGCCCTTACGTTGCTCAACAGATGACCCACACTGCGAGGACAGACTCATGCGCATCCTGATCACCGGCGGCGCCGGCTTCGTCGGTTCCCACCTGGCGGACGAGATGCTCACGCGCGGACACGCCGTCCACGCGCTCGACGATCTGTCCACGGGGTCGATCGACAACATCCGCCACCTCAAGCACCACCGGCGCTTCGAGTACACGATCGAGTCCTGCCACAACTCCCGCGTCGTGGCGGAGCTGGTCGACGAGGCGGACGTCGTCTACCACCTGGCCGCGGCCGTCGGCGTCGAGCTGATCGTCGAGAGCCCGGTCCGCACGATCGAGACCAACATCGGGACCACCGAGGTCGTCCTCGCGAACGCCAGCAAGAAGAAGAAGCCCGTCTTCGTCACGTCCACGAGCGAGGTCTACGGCAAGAGCGCCGACCTGCCGTTCCGCGAGGACGGCGACCTCGTCATGGGGCCGACCTTCAAGGGCCGCTGGTCCTACGCGTGCTCGAAGGCGATCGACGAGTTCCTCGCTCTCGCGTACTACAAGGAGCGCGGCCTCCCGACCGTCATCGGCCGCATGTTCAACACCGTGGGCCCGCGCCAGACCGGGCGCTACGGCATGGTGGTCCCGAACTTCGTCAGCCAGGCCCTCGGGGCGCGCGCCCTGCGGGTGTTCGGCGACGGCACGCAGAGCCGGTGCTTCTGCCACGTCGAGGACGTCGTCAAGGCACTCGCGGAGCTCATGGAGAGCGGCCGCTTCTACGGCGAGGTCTTCAACATCGGCACCACCGAGGAGATCACCATCGCCGGCCTCGCCGAGCGCGTCCGTGACCTCGTCGGCTCGGGCGGCCCGATCACGTACGTGCCGTACGACGAGGCCTACGAGGAGGGCTTCGAGGACATGCAGCGCCGGATCCCCGACACGACGAAGATCCGCGAGGCGATCGGCTGGGTCCCCCGCAAGACGCTCGACGACATCATCCTCGACGTCAAGCACGACCAGCTTCACGACACTCGCCTCGAGTTGCTCGCGGCATAGTCGCGGCGGCGTCCGCGCCGCGGAGACCTCGACTCTTGGCCAGTAGAGACGCGACCGCCGGAAGCGGATGATCGTCGTGTGCGAAGTGTCGGCCGTCTGACGCTCGCCGCGGGTCTGGCGATCGCCCTCGCGGCGACGACATCCGGGCGGGCGGACGCGGCGGGCACCGCCTTCCAGTCCCCGTTGGCGAACGCGCTCGCCGCCAGCGGGCTCGTCGCCGCCTACAGCATGGACCAGGGGTCGGGCACGGCCCTGGCCGACGTCTCGGGCACCGGCAACAACGGCACGCTGAGCGGAGCGAGCTGGACGACCGCCGGCCGCTTCGGCGGCGCGCTGAGCTTCAACGGCAGCGGCAACATCGTCACCGTCCCCGACTCCGCGTCGCTCGACCTGACGACCGGTCTCACCGAGGAGGCGTGGGTCCAGCCGTCCGCGCTGGGCGCGTGGCGCACGGTGCTCTTCAAGGAGACGCCGGGCGGCGAGGTGTACGACCTCTACGCCAACGGCACGTCCACGGTGAACCGCCCGACGGCGGAGATCAACATCGGCGGCGACAAGGCCGTATCCGGGACCGCGGCCCTGCCGATCGGCGCCTGGACCCACCTCGCGACGACCTACGACGGCGCCACGCAACGGTTCTACGTGAACGGCGCCCAGGTCGCGTCGCGCGCCCAGACCGGCGCGATCGCGATCTCCAGCGGAGCGCTGCGAATCGGCAGCAACACGATCTACAGCGAGCACTACGCCGGCCTGATCGACGAGGTCCGGATCTACAACCGGGCGCTCAGCGCGACCGAGGTCCAGTCGGACATGAACACGCCCGTCGGCCCGGCCGACACCGACCCGCCGACCGCGCCGTCGAACCTGGCGGTGACGGGCTCGCTCACCGCCGGCCAGCTCACGTGGACCGCCTCCACCGACAACGTGGGCGTCGCCCGGTACGACGTCCATCGCTCGACGACACCCGGCTTCACCCCGTCGGCCGCCAACCGCATCGCCCAGCCGACGAGTACGAGCTACACCGACACGAGCGCCGCCTCGGCGCCCGGCACCTACTACTACAAGGTCATCGCCGAGGACGCCGTCGGCAACCTCAGCCCGCCGTCCAACGAGGCGAGCGCCACGATCGGCGACGTCTCGGCGCCGAGCGCGCCGGGCGCGCTCAGCGCCATCGGCGCGATCGGCAAGGCGACGCTGACCTGGGGCGCGGCGTCCGACAACGTGGCCGTGGTCCGCTACAACGTCCACCGCTCGACGACGCCGGGCTTCACGCCATCCGCCGCCAACCGCATCGCCCAGCCCACGGGCACGAGCTTCACCGACACCGTGGCGGCCGGCACCTACTACTACCGGGTCACGGCCGAGGACGCGGCCGGCAACGTCGGGCCGCCGTCGAACGAGGCGAGCGCGACGGTGACCTCGGACAGCCAGGCGCCGACGGCACCCACCGGGCTGACCGCGAGCGCCTCGAACAGCACGGTCACGCTGACGTGGGGCGCGGCGTCGGACAACGTCGGCGTCGCCCGCTACAACGTCCACCGCTCGACGACGAGCGGCTTCACCCCGTCGGCGGCGAACCGCATCGCGCAGCCCACCGGCACCTCGTACGCCGACAGCGGCCTCGGCGCCGGGACGTACTTCTACAAGGTCACCGCGGAGGACGCGGCGGGCAACCTCAGCCCCGCGTCGAACCAGGCGAGCGCCACCGTCTCCGTGGTGATCCCGACCGGCCTCGTGGCCGCGTACGGCTTCGACGAGGGCTCCGGCGCCACGACCGCAGACCAGTCGGGGAACGGCAACACCGGGTCGCTGAGCAGCACGCTGTGGTCCACGAGCGGCAAGTTCGGCAACGCGCTCTCGTTCTCCGGCGGCGCGCGCGTGAACGTGGCCGACAGCACCTCGCTGCACCTGAGCTCCGGTATGACGCTCGAGGCGTGGGTCAAGCCCGTCACGCTCGCGAACTGGAACACGGTCATCCTCAAGGAGCGCACCGGCTACTACGCCGAGGCGCTGTACGCGAACACCGACACCGGGCGCCCGTCCGGCCACGTGTACACGACCGCGGACCACGAGCTCCGCGGGCCCGCGGCACTGCCGGTCGGGGCGTGGAGCCACCTCGCGACGACGTACGACGGCGCCAACCTGCGGCTCTTCGTCAACGGCGTCCAGGTCGCCTCGCAGGCCGCGACCGGCGCGATCATCGCCAGCACCGGGGCGCTGCGCATCGGCTCCAACGCGATCTGGGGTGAGCCGTTCAACGGGTTGATCGACGAGGTGCGCGTCTACAACCGCGCGCTCACCGCGAGCGAGATCCAGGGCGACATGGACCGCAGCATCACGGTCGACGCCACGCCGCCGACCGTGACGGCCAAGACCCCCGCCAACGGCGCGGCGGGCCTGAACGTCGGCACCTCGGCGTCGGCGACCTTCAGCGAGGCCATGCGGGCGTCGACGATCTCGGCAAGCACGTTCACGCTGACCGATGCGGCGAACAACCCCGTGCCCGCGACCGTGACGTACGACGCCGCGAGCAACGTCGCCAGGCTCCAGCCCCAGGTCGCGCTGGAGTACGGCACGACCTACCGCGCGACGCTCACGGGCGGCGCGGGCGGCGTCAGCGACCTCGCCGGCAACCCGCTGGCCTCCGACGTCACTTGGACGTTCTCGACCGAGGCGTCACCGCCGCAGGTGCTCGTCGTCGGCGCGGCCTCCAACCCGTTCGGCTCCTATCTCGGCGAGATCCTGCGCAACGAGGGGCTCGACGCGTTCACGACGATCGACGCGTCGCTGCTCTCCGCGTCCGTGCTGAGCTCGTTCGACGTGGTGCTTCTCGGCGAGACCGCGCTCAGCGCGGGCCAGGTCTCGGCGCTGACGAGCTGGGTCAACGGCGGCGGCAACCTGATCGTCATGCGCCCGGACAAGCAGCTCTCGGGGCTGCTCGGCATCACCGACGCCGGCACGCTGCTGACCAACGCCTACCTGAAAGTCGACACGGCGACGGGGCCCGGCGCGGGCATCGTCGGCAGCACGATCCAGTTCCACGGGACGGCCGACCGCTACACGCTGAGCGGCGCGCAGGCGATCGCGACGCTGTACTCGAACGCGACGACCGCGACGTCGAACCCCGCCGTGACCCTGCGGTCGGTCGGCTCGGCCGGCGGCCAGGCCGCGGCCTTCACCTACGATCTCGCGCGCTCGGTCGTCTACACGCGCCAGGGCAACCCCGCGTGGGCGGGCCAGGAGCGCGACGGCATCGTGGCCGTGCGCCCCGACGACATGTTCTACGGCGCGAAGGCGGGCGATGTCCAGCCGGACTGGCTCGACACCAGCAGGATCGCCATCCCACAGGCCGACGAGCAGCAGCGCCTGCTGATGAACCTGATCACGCTGATGGAGCGCGACCGGATGCCGATCCCGCACTTCTGGTATCTCCCCCGCGGGGCGAAGGCCGCCGTGGTGATGAGCGGCGACGACCACTCGCCGGGCTCGGGCCCGGGCGGCACGGCCAGCGAGTTCGACGCCCTCAAGGCCGAGAGCCCGCCGGGGTGCGTCGTCGCCCTCTGGGAGTGCGCCCGCGCGACCTCGTTCCTGTATTCCAGCGCGACGGTCACGAACGCCCAGGCCGCCGGCTACGTCGCGGACGGCTTCGAGCTCGCCCTGCACCCGGAGGTCGGGTCGTGTCCCTCCGTCGTGCCGGACCTCGGCGACTTCGCCGCCGCCTTCGACAACCAGCTCGCGCAGTTCCGGGCGAAGTACACGAGCGTGCCGCCGCAGGTCTCGAGCCGCACGCACTGCGTCGAGTGGCCGGACTGGGCGTCGGAGGCGAAGATCGAGCTCGCCCGCGGCATCCGGATGGACGCCAACTACTACCACTACCCCCAGAGCTGGATCGGATCCAAGCCCGGGTTCCTCAACGGCGGCGGCTTCCCGATGCGCTTCGCCGACACCGACGGCTCGGCGATCGACGTCTACCAGCAGAACACCAACATGAACGACGAGGCGGGTCAGTCGTACCCGGCGACCGTCGACGCGCTGCTCGACAACGCGGTCGGCCCCAACGGGTACTACGGCACGTTCGGCGTGAACATCCACAACGACAACCCGGCGCCGCACCCGGCTGCCGATGCGATCGTCGCCTCGGCCCAGGCCCGCGGCGTGCCGGTGATCTCCTACAAGCAGCTGCTCACCTGGGTCGACGGCCGCAACGCCTCCACGATCCGCAGCATGAGCTTCAGCGCCGGGACGTTCACGTTCGTCACGACGGTCGGGACCGGCGCCCTGGGCCTTCAGACGATGCTGCCCGTCCAGGGGCCGAGCGGGTCGCTGAGCGCGCTCAGCTGCGGCGGCTCGCCCCAGCCCTACACGCTTCAGACCGTCAAGGGCATCCAGTACGCGATGTTCACGACCGTCACCGGCACCTGCACGGCCACATACCAGTGAGCGGCGAGGGGAGCCCGGCCGCCCGGCCATCGGCCGGGCGGCGCGTGCGTCACACGGAGCGGCAGACGATGGCCTGGCCCATGAACGTCCAGCCGTCCGAGCCACCGAGCTGCTTGTCGCAGTACTGCGTCAGCTCCGCGACGGCACCCAGAACGCGCAGGGCCGGTGCCTCGTAGGCACCGGGGCTCTTCGTGTCAGGCTTCACAACAGTACGTCCTTTCCGCCCACTACTCGACACACCAAAGTGTGGTGCTTCCGAGTGCCGGCGACAACTGCGCAAAGGTCTAGGCCCGCACGTGGCTGCTACGGCTTCCGGCTCGCCGGCGTCGCGGCGGCACGCGACCTGCTGGTCGACGCGCCCGCCGACTGGCCCACGCTCGAGGTGCGCCATGAGCCGGCGGACGCGGGCGGTCCGTCGGTCGACCGTGTGGGCCCGGAGCGCGCCGAGCTGACGATGCACGGCGGGTGGATGGCGATCGAGCGGGCCCCGCTGCGTGTGACCTTCCGTCTGCCGGCGCGCCCGCCGGCGCGCGACCTCGTGCATCCCTATCTCTCCCCGGCCGCCGCGATCGCCGCGCGCTGGGCCGGCCGCGAGAGCTTCCACGGCGGCGCCGTCGTGGCCGGCGGAGGCGCCTGGGGCGTCCTCGGAGGCAGGGAGAGCGGCAAGAGCACCACGCTCGCCCATCTCGCACTTGCCGGTCGTGCGGTCGTGGCCGATGACCTGCTCGTCGTCGACGGTGATGCGGTGCTCGCCGGGCCGCGTTGCATCGACCTGCGGGAGACCTCCGCCGCGCATCTCGGCACGGGGGCGCCGCTCGGTGTCGTGGGAGCCCGCGAACGGTGGCGAGTGCCGCTCCCGCCCGTCGCAGCGCGCGTTCCGCTGCGCGGGTGGGTCACGCTGGTCTGGGCCGACGCCGTGGGCGTCGACATCCTGCGGGGCGCGGAGCGCATGCTCGCTCTGCTGCCGTTCCGCAGCGTCCAGCTCGTGCCGGACGCGCCGGCGGACCTCGTGGACCTCAGCTCACTGCCGGTGCTGCGACTTCGCCGGCCCCAGCGCTGGGGCGCCCTCGACGACGCCGCCGCGCGATTGCTCGATGCGGTCGGCTGAGGCGAGCCACGCCGCCTGGAGCAGCGTGGACGACTGCGCACGCGGCGCTCCGCCCAGCCAGTGGTCGCGAAGCGCGCGCGCGTCGACGAACGCTTGGCCTTGTCCCTCCCACGACGCCGCGAACGCGCGGCTGTGCTCGTGGAAGAAGACCTCGTCGAAGCCGGCTTTGTCGCCCCGGCGGAGGAGCTCGGCCGGCAGCAGCGCTCCGAAGATGGCCCGCATCGCGTCGGTGCGCCCGAGGAACCCGCCACGCGGCGCCGAGCGACGGACAGACGCCCACAGCGCGCGATCGAGCAGCGGATGGGCGAGCGCCGTGTCGCTGTCGCGCGCGAGCACGGCGACGCTGTCGGTGCCGACGCGGATGTAGCGGGCCGCCCTGACCTGCCGCATGCGCTCGGCGAGCCGGCGAGGCTCGGAGGCTTCCCGGGCGGCAAGGGCCAGGCGGGCGGCGCGATCCCCGGACTCGGTCAGCCACGGGTGCACCGGGCGTGGTCCGCGGGCGTGCCAGCGGCGCCGCGCGAACCGCGGGCCGGCGTACAGCGCGATTCGCCGCAGGTCGCGCGCCACCGGCCGGACGCGGCCGGCCAGCACGGCGGCGGCACGCGAGCTCGTCGCCGAGGCGAACAGCTCGTCGCCGCCGATGCCGGTGAGCAGCGCGCCGCCGCGGGCGGCCTCCAGCAGCGGCACGTGGAAGTGCGCGTTGAACGGCCACAGCAGGCCGTGGCGACGCAGCACCCGCTGCGCGATCGGACCCACGACGTCGAGCTCGTCCGTGAACGGGAGGCGCAACCAGTCGTGCACGCCGAGGTGGGCCACGACCAGCTCCTGCCAGTGCGACTCGTCGGCTGCCGGCGCGCCGGGCGCGCGGATCGTGGCCGGGATGGGGTCCGGGAGCCCCTCGCGCCGCGCCACGTGCACGGCGACGGCGAGCACGGCCGACGAGTCGCGACCGCCGGAGAAGCTCACCAGGCACGGCGCCCGCCTCAGCGCCGGCAGCACGGCGGCTTCGAGCGCGGCCAGCGGCGCGTCGGGGGCCGCCACGTCGCGGCCCGGCCGGTCAGTGCCGAGGACGACGCCGAGCGCGAGCTCGAGCGGTTCGAGCGCCGTCGTCACGCTGCTTCGTGCTCGTCGACCCGCTGGCCCCGCGCCTCGAGGGCGAGGCGGTGCTCGCTGCGCGGCACGCCGGCGTTCGCGAACGCCAGCGCGACGCGCGTGAACTTCATGCGCCAGGACTCGTCGCGCACGCGCCCGCCCGCCGACCGGAGCTGCGCGGCGATCGCCGCGAACGCGGCGCGCGGCGGCAGTCCCCACAGGGGCGCCAGCAGGTTCTTCAGGTGCCACTCGAAGACCGTGCGCTCGCGGACCGCGCGCAGGTGCAGCGCCCAGATGGCCACAGCCGGTGACCGGCCCTCGCCCTCGATCACGTCGCGGACGGCGCTGCGCGTCGTGCGCCACATCCGTCGGCATCCCCACTCGCGTGCCAGTCGCGCGATCTCGGCCTCATCGCTGCGGCGCAGCATGACGGCGACGTCCATCAGGTTCCCGAGACGCCCCAGCGGCTGGTGCTGCCATGCGTGCGCCGCGAGGACGAGCGTGTGGTGCTCCGGCGGAAGCGTGCTGATCCCCGGCACGGGCACACGGCTCGGGACGGCGGCCGCGAGCAACTCCTCGGTCGACGGGCCGGGGACCGCCGCGGGCCAGTTCACGCGCGTGTGGAGCTCGATCACCAGTGGCAGCCCCGGCCACCACAGCGGCCGCAGGTGATGGATGTCCTCGTAGACCTCCGGGTCGAAGACCTCCTGGAAGCCGGCCGCGATGAGGGCCGCCTGCGCGGCCTCGGCGTCGTCGGTGAGCAGGTCGAGGTCGCCGAAGCTGCGCAGGCCGGTGCTCCCGTAGTCCAAGGCGACCTCGGGACCCTTGATGAGCACGAGCGGACCGTCCCAGGCCTCCCGGACGCGCGCGAGCAGCGGGATCGCGGCAAGCTCGTCCACCGCGGCCCGCGTCTGGTCGGCGATCAGCTCCTGGCCGAGCTCCAGTCCGCAGGCCTGCCGGCGCCGCGCCTCGAGCAGCTCGACGCGGTGGGTGCGCAGGAGGTCCAGCGAAGAGGTGGTGCGCTCGAGCAGCGTGTCGACGCGATCCCACATCTCAGTACAGGCCCAGCGTCCCTCGGCGGTGCTCGCGCGCCAGCGCGGCGCGGAAGGCGCTCACGCCGGCGAACAGCGCGGCGCCGGACACCGGGACCAGGATGAGCAGGTGGCCGGCGATGCCGTCCCAGCCGGTGCCGCCGATCAGCGCCGCGCGCGTGGCCTCCATGACGATCGCCACCGGATTCGCCGCGGCCACGCGCGCGATCCAGTCCGGCAGCAGCGTGAGCGGGAAGAAGGCGCCCGACACGAGTCCGAGCACGCTCATCGTGACGCCGAGCAGGCCCGTGCCCCGGCGGAACGTGAGGATCGTCGCGGCGGTGACCAGCCCGAGCCCCCAGACGAACGGCAGGAAGACGACGAGCAGGAGCACGCTGGGCGCGATGCCGGAGGCGTCGTAGTTCAGGCCGAGGGTCAGCGACACCGCGAGCAGCAGTGCCGCCATCCGGATCGGGATGAACAGCAGGTCGAAGGCGATCGAGCCCGCCTGCACCGTGGTCGGCGAGACCGGGCTGGTCAGCAGCGGCTCGAGGGTCCCGATCATCTGCTCCTGGCGGACCGCCGTGGACACCCGCTGGAGCAGCAGGCCGCTGACCGTCGAGATCAGCACCCCGATCATCACGAACTCGAAGTAGCCGGCGTGCGTGCCGCCGTAGCTCGGCAGCACGTCCGGGTCGACGAGCTTGGCGACGAACCCGAACATCAGCGCCTGGACGCCGATGAAGAGCAGGTCGCTCACGAACGCCGCGCGGTAGGAGAGCAGCACGAGCCAGTCGCGCCGGACGAAGGCCGGGATCTTGCGCGCCTCGGCGACGAGCGCGGTCATGCCGCCTCGACGCCCGTGACGCTGAGGAACGCGCGCTCGATCGGCGGGCGCTCGTCGCGGCAGCCGACGATCTCGGCGCCGGCCGCCACCAGCGCCGCGAGCGCGGCGCCGAGCGTGACGCCCGGCCCGAGCGCGAGCAGCGCGTCCGCGCGGTCGCCGCGGTGCGGCTGGAGCCGCCCGAGCGCGCCCAGCGCCCGGTCGAGCTCGGCAAGGGACTGCTGCGTGGCGGCGCCGAGCCGGATCACGTGGCGGTCGCCGCCGCCGGCCGCGGCCAGCTCCGCGACGGTGCCGGCGAAGGCGACGGCGCCGCGGTCGAGCACGGTCACGCGGTCCGCGAAGGCCACGACCTCCTCGATGCGCTGCGTCGCCCACAGGACGGCGGCGCCGGCCTCGGCGCGCTCGCGCGTCATGGCCCGCACCTGCTGCGCGGCGACCGGGTCGAGGTCGTGGGTCGCCTCGTCGACGAGCAGGACGGCCGGCTCGCCGAGCAGCGCGCGGGCGAACGAGAGGCGCTTCTGCATCCCGTGCGAGTACGTGCTGATCGGGCGGCGGGCCACGTCTGCGAGCCCCACCGAGGCGAGCAGCTCGGCGGCGCGCGCGGTGGCCGCGCGCTTGCGCAGGCCGTGCAGGCGGCCGAAGAAGACGAGGTTCTCGAGCCCGGACAGACGCAGGTAGAAGGACCGGTCGCCCGACGGCACGAAGCCGACGCGCTCGCGCAGCTCGCGTGCGTGCCCGGCGCGGGTGTCGAGCACGTAGGCCGAGCCGGCGCTGGGGGCCACGAGCCCGCACAGCACGCGCATCAGCGTGGTCTTGCCGGCGCCGTTGGGGCCGAGCAGCGCGTGCACCTCGCCGGCGGCCACCTCCATGTCGACGCCGCGCAACGCCTTGACCGCCCCGAAGTCGCGGTCGAGGCCCTCGACCTCGACGATCGGGGTGGTCTGGAGCGTCGACGCAAGGCTCAAAGCGGCCGGCGCGGCGGTCATGGACCGAATGTACGCGCCCCCGGCGGGGGCCTCCTTAGCCGAAGGTCTAGCTCCCCCGCTCTCCTGGACAGGCATCCTGGCAGCGTGAGACGGCTGGACCTCCCGACGCTGCGCGCCGCCGTCTGGGCCGCGCTGGCGCTGGTGCGCGCCCACCGCAGCCTGCGGCGCCGTGGCCTTGCCGGCGCCCGGGTCGCGGCGCCGCCCGCGCTGCCGGCCCACGCCCGCCGCGGCGTGCTGGCGCTGCTGCGGCGCACGCCCGCGACCTGCCTGGAGCGCGCGCTCGTGCTCCAGCGCTGGGACGCGGCGCACGGGCGGCCCGTGGACGTCGTGATCGGCGTCACGGCCCCGTCGGCGAGCAAGGGCTTCACGGCGCACGCGTGGCTGGCCACCGAGGCCGACGGCCTCGCCGCCGGCTACCGCGAGATCCACCGGCTGCCGGCATGACCGCCCCGCGGGCGCTGACGCCGCTGGAGATCGCCTCCGGCCTCGTGCTCCCCCCGCGGCGGCCCGCGCCGCGCCTCCCCGACCTCCCGCCCGGCACCACGCCGCGCGCCGCCTTCGAGGCCGCCGTGCTGCCGGCGCTCGAGCGCGCCCCGTGCGTGGTCAGCTTCTCCGGCGGCCGCGACTCGTCGGCCGTGCTGGCGATCGCCGCCGACCTCACCCGCCGCGAGGGCCTGCCGCTGCCGGTCCCCGCCACGCACCGCTTCCCCGCCGCCGACGACACCCGCGAGTCCGAGTGGCAGGAGCAGGTCGTCGCCCGGCTCGGGCTCGAGGACTGGCACCGCATCGAGGTCACCGACGAGTTCGACTGCCTCGGCCCGGTCGCGACGACCGCGCTGCGCCGCCACGGGCCGCTGTTCCCGTGCAACGCCTACTTCCACTTGCCGATCTTCGAAGCGGCGGCCGGCGGCTCCGTGCTCACCGGCGTCGGGGGTGACGAGGCGTTCTCGGCGTCGTCGTGGGCGCGCGCGCTCGCGGTCCTCGGCGGCCGCGCCCGGCCCGTGCCCCGCGACGTGCTGCGGATCGGCCTCGCGATCGCGCCCGAGCCCGTCAAGCGGGCGGCGATCCTGCGCATGCTGCCCGCGTTCTGCCCGTGGCTGCGGCCGTCCGCCCAGCGGGCGGTCCTGGCCCACGTGGCGGCCGGCGCGGCCGAGGAGCCGCTGCGCTGGCGCCGCCGCTTCGCGCGGCTCGCCGGCTCGGGCTACATGGAGGCGGCGACCGCCAGCCTCGCCGCGCTGGCGGCGCCGGCCGACGTGGCGGTCCACCATCCGTTCTTCGACGCGCGCTTCCTCGCCGCCCTGGCCGCGCTCCCGCCCGGCCAGCGGTTCCGCAGCCGCACCGACGCGATGACGATGCTCGCCGGCGACGTGCTCGACGCGGAGCTGCTCTCGCGCTCGACCAAGGCCCGCTTCGACGCGGTGTTCTGGGCGGGCGCGAGCCGGCAGGTCGCGGCCGCCTGGGACGGCGAGGGCGTCGATCCGGAGATCGTCGACGCCGACCGCCTGCGGGCCGAGTGGGCCTCCGAGCGGCCGGACTCGCACAGCTGCACCCTGCTCCAGAGCATCTGGCTCGCCTCAGGGACGCAGGTCCAGCAGCCGCTCGCCGCCGGCGGCCAGTGAGTCCCAGCTGCGCGGGCGGCTGAGCTCGTAGGTCGGGAGCGCGGCGAGCTCGAGCAGCGCGTCGGGCCGGACCGGCGGCAGCCGCAGGCCGCGCTCGGCCGCGATCCGCGGGATCCGCTCCGACGCCGGCAGCCGCCGGAGCCCGACGCGGTCGCCCCAGGCGAGGAACACCCAGCCCGCGAGCCGCCGCCCCGGTGCCGCCGGGCCGATCCGCATGCGCCAGCGCTCGCGCGCGCCCGTGACGCCGATCGCCTCGCCGGCGTCCAGACGCTCGGCGGCGTCGGCCCGTAGGTCGATCGAGCGCGGGCCCACCAGCGGCTCGACGCCGGCCACGATCACCATGTCGTCGCACAGGACCTCGGCGCCCTGCCGGGCCAGCCACGCCAGCGTGGAGCTCTTGCCGGCCTCCCGGGTGCCGACGATCCCCCACACGTGCTCGCCGGCCGCGAATGCGCCCGCGTGCATGCTCTCGCGGCCGGCCCAGCGCCCGACCACGGCCGCCGCCGGGGCCAGGTACGGATGCACGAGCTCGTCCGGCCGCACCGCGTGCGGCACGCGGAACACGATTCGGCCCGCGTCGCGGTCGATCGCGATCTCGCCTCCGCTGCGCAGCCGCAGCCGCGCCGCGCGGTCCTCGACGCGCTCCTCGAGTGCTTCGGCCCTTCCGATCTCGCTCACCACCGCGTAGGCGGGCGCGTCGGCGGGCACGGGGACGAGCAGGTCGGCGGCGCCCTCGAGGCCGGCGAGGCGGATCCCGTATGCCCCACGGTGGCTGGACACCGCAAGACAACCTAGCCCTGTGTCCAGTTGTCAGTCGTTGTCAGGAGCGAGACACTTTGCCCACGCCATGGAAGACATGTCAGTTCAGCGCGAGTTCGCTTACGAGCCGCCCACGCTCACCGTTCTGGGCGGCTTGCATGAGCTCACGCTCACAGGCGGCGACTGGCCGTGTCTGTGGAAGAAGACGTTCGGGCCTCCGGACTATGTGAACTGGATCCCGATCGCGAACTGCTCGAGCTAGCCCCGAGCAGATTCCGGTGCCCTCCCGCGGTTATGTCGAGACCGCGCGGTGGGGGCCCATCTCAGGCCAGCAGGTCGTTGGCGCGCACCTGGTCGAGAAACGCGTCGACGTCGGAGGCCGCGCGGTCGGCCTCGATCGGCCAGCGGTCGCGCAGCGCGAGGATCAGCTCGTCGCGCGTCGCGCCCTGGGCCAGGCGCGCCCACAGCAGGGCGCCGGCGGGGTTCGCCGCGAGGTAGATCGAGCGGCCGGTCTCGAGCGCGACGATCTCGCCGTCGATCTCGCGCCACTCGACGCCTTCCGGGCGGAGCCGCAGCAGGTCGTCGCCGCTCACTGCTGCTGCGCCGCGACCGCGGACGTCAGCACGTAGTTCGCGATCAGGATGTCCGCCACGCGGTCGCCGGCGTGGCCGTCCCACATCGGGATGACGCACGGGGTCGGCGGGTGCGGCGACGGGCGCACCTCGGCGATCTCGGCGGGATCCTCGCCCAGCAGCACGTTCGTGCCGTGCGTGAGCGTGATCGGCCGCTCGGTGTTCGGGCGGAACGTGAAGCACGAGACGCCGAGCGCGGACGCCTCCTCCTGCACGCCGCCCGAGTCGGTCACGATCGCGCCGGCGCCGGCCTGGAGGGACAGGAAGTCCAGGTAGGCGAGCGGCTCGATGCACGCGACGCCGGCGGCCTCCAGGCGCGCCAGGCCTCCGTCGGCGGCCAGCCGCGCGCGCGTGCGCGGATGGACCGGGAACACGACGGGGGCATGCGCCGCGAGCTCGACGAGCCCGCCGACGATGCCATGGAGCCGCACGGCGTCGTCGACGTTGGACGGCCGGTGCAACGTGACGAGGACATACGAGCCCTCGCTCATGCCGAGCTCCGCCCACACCGCCTGCGTGCGCGCGCGCTTCTCGCAGCGGCGCAGCGAGTCGATCATCGTGTTGCCGACGTTGTGGACGCGGCCGCGGTCGATCCCCTCGGCCTCGAGGTTCTCGACGGCCTCGGCGCTGTGGGTGAGCAGCAGGTCGGCGAGGCGGTCCGTCAGGACGCGGTTGATCTCCTCCGGCATGCTCCAGTCGAACGAGCGCAGGCCCGACTCGAGGTGCACGATGGCGATGCCGAGCTTGGAGGCGGCGAGCGCGCACGCGAGCGTGGAGTTCACGTCGCCGGCCACGAGCACGACGTCCGGGTCGTACTCGACGAGGACGTGCTCGAAGGCCGCGAGGACCTTGGCGGTCTGCACGCCGTGCGTCCCGGAGCCGACGCCGAGGAACACGTCGACGGCTGGGAAGTCGAGGTCGGCGAGGACGTCGTCGGACATCCGGGCGTCGTAGTGCTGGCCCGTGTGGACGACGACCTGGCGGAACGCCTCGCGGCGGTCGAGCGCGGCGATGACCGGCGCCACCTTCACGAAGTTGGGTCGCGCGCCGACAACATGGACGATGGTCGGCCTTCCGTCAGAGAGCGGGCGCTGCGGCGTCTCCGGGACGAGTACGAGATTCGGTGGCTGCGTCATGGGTCGCGGCGAGCCTACGCGGACCATGCGCGCGTGCGAAGGCCATCCTCGCCCATCGGCTAGGTGCATCTACCCCCTCGGCCAACGGCGCGTCACGATTTTCACCGCCGCCCCGATCCGGCACGGTAGGCTCCACCCTGTCTGCCGACCGGAAAGCTGCCCAGCGGGGCGGCGACGACGGCAAGGAAACCACCAGTGAGGCACGGACGGCTCGACCCATGGCGCGCATCGATGGACGTTCAGCATGCGCTGTTGGCGCGGCTGGACGAAGTCGTGGATCCTGAAGGCGATCCCGAGGCGCGGCGCCTGATGGCGCAGGTGGCGCTGGCCAAGGCGACGAGCTTCATCTCGCTGCTCCAGGCCGACGGGCGGATCCTCGACGTCACCGACTCCACGCTCACGGCCGCGGGGATCGACCGCCACGAGGTCGTGGGCCACCTGCTGTGGCAGACGCCCTGGTGCCGGCACTCCGAGGACGTGCAGGCCGACCTCCGGCGCGCCGTCGAGCTCGCCGCGGACGGGCGCCTCGCGCGCTTCGACGTCGAGCTGATGATGGGCAGCGGCGGGACGGTCTCGGAGACCGTCGACCTCGTGCTGCGGCCGCTGCGCGGCGGCAACGGCCGCGTGGCGCTGATCCTCGCCGAGGGCCGCCAGGTGTCCGACCGCAAGCGCGCCGAGGAGCGCATCGCCCGCCAGAACGCCGAGCTGTCGGTCCTCACCGACCGGCTGGCGCGCATCCACCACTTCCGCGAGCGCCTGCTGGCCGAGCTCTCCCACGACCTCCGGGCGCCGCTCCAGATCGTCCTCACGCGCTCCGAGCGGCTGCGCCGGCACCGCCGCGGCCGCGCGCAGGAGGCCGAGGCCCAGGGCATCCGCCTGGCCGCCCTGGACGCCCTCGAGCAGGTCGACGCGATGCTCGAGCAGGTCCGCCGCGACCACGGCGAGGCGCGCCTGGCGCTCGTCGACGACGACCTCGCCGCCATCGTGCGGGCCGTGGCCGAGCAGTTCGAGGCGCTGGCCGGGGAGCGCCACATCCAGCTCGTCGTCGAGACGCCGGACCAGCTCACGGCGCGGTTCGACCCCGAGCGCGTCAGCCGCGTCGTCTCCAACCTGCTCGCCAACGCGCTGCGCTTCGCGGCCGCGGGCGGGGTGGCCCGCGTGACCCTCGCCGACGGCGGCGACACCGCGCTGCTCGAGGTCGCCGACAGCGGCGCCGGCGTGCCGCCGGAGCAGCGCGCGGTGCTGTTCGAGCGCTTCCGGACCGCCGACAACGGCCAGGGGCGCGCCGGGACGGGGCTCGGCCTGGCGATCGTCAAGGAGTTCGTGCAGCTCCACGGCGGCACGGTCGAGATCGGCGAGGCGCCGGAGGGCGGCGCGCTGTTCACGGTCTGCCTCCCCCGCGAGCCCGCCGCCTCCGAGCCCGCGCCGATGCGGCTCTCCCAGCAGCTCGCCGCGGCGCGCCGCACGCGCTACGTCAAGGAGCACCTGGCCGCTGAGATGTCCGGCATCGAGCCGCCGCCGCTCGAGGAGCTCGGCCTGCCGTCCGTGCTGCTCGCCGACACCGACCGCGCCCGCGCGGCGTCGCTCGTCGACGCGCTCGAGCGCCGTGCCGGCGTCTTCACGGCCACCGAGGCCGCCGAGGTGCTGCGCCTCGCCACCGACCTCCAGCCGGACATGGTCGTCATCGGCGACCTCGACGGCGACGGCACCGCCACGGCGCTGCTCGACCGCATGGCGCGCGAGTGGCGGCTCGCCGGCGTGCTCCGGGTCGCGCTCGTGGAGCGCGGCGGCGACGCCGCGGTGCGCACCGCGCTGCTGGAGGCCGGCGCCCAGGACTTCATCGCCGAGCCGGCCGGTCGCGAGGAGCTGCGCGCCCGCTTCCGCCTGCTGCTCGAGCACGCCGCGCTGCGGCGCCGCGCCGAGGCCGCCGAAGCGGAGCTCCGGCGCGTGCGCGGCGGCAACGGGCCTACTCGACGGTGACGGTCTTGGCCAGGTTGCGCGGCTGGTCGACGTTCAGGCCGCGCAGCCGGGCGATGCGGTAGGCCAGCAGCTGGAGCGGGATCACCGCCAGCAGCGGCTGGAGCATCCAGTCGGCGTCCGGCACGCGCAGGACGGCGTCCGCGTGCGGGGCGGCCGTGTCGCCGCCGACGGCGATCACCGCGGCGCCCCGGGCCCGGACCTCCTGCATGTTGGAGATGACCTTGTCGACGACCGGCGAGTCGGTCGCCACGACGACGACCGGCGTGCCCTCGTCGAGCAGCGCGATCGGGCCGTGCTTCATCTCCCCCGCCGCGTACGCATCGGTCGCGGTGTAGGAGATCTCCTTGAGCTTGAGCGCGCCCTCCAGGCACACCGGCAGCCCGATGTGGCGGCCGAGGTAGAGGAAGAACTGCGAGTCCTTGAACCGCTCGGCGACGCGGTCGACGGCCTCGGAGCCCGCGTCGAGCAGCTCCGCGATCGCGTGCGGGAGCCGCTTGACCTGGCCGACCAGCTCGCTCAGGCGGTCGGCATCGAGCGTGCCGCGCAGCTCGGCCGCCCGCAGCGCGAGCAGGTACATGGCGGCGACCTGGGCCGTGAACGTCTTGGTGGCCGCGACCGAGATCTCCAGGCCCGAGCGCGTGAACAGCACGCCGTCGGCGTCGCGCGTGGCCTGCGAGCCCATGATGTTCGTGACCGCGACGACCTTGGCGCCGCGCCGGCGCGCCAGCCGCATCGCGGCGAGCGTGTCCGCCGTCTCCCCGGACTGGGTGATGCCGATGACGAGGTCGCCGGGGCCGACGATGGGGTTCCGGTAGCGGTACTCGGACGCGATGTCCATCTCGACCGGGATGCGCGCCCACTCCTCGATCGCGTAGCGGCCGATCAGGCCCGCGTGGTAGGAGGTGCCGCACGCCACGACGACGATCCGCCGGCAGTCGCGCAGCAGCTCGTCGTCGAGCTCGGGCAGGTCGACCCCGTCGGGGCGCGCCGTGCGGTCGGCGATCGTCTCCGCGACGGCGTCCGCCTGCTCGTGGATCTCCTTGAGCATGAACGTCTCGTAGCCGCCCTTCTCGGCCTCCTCGGCGTCCCAGTCGATCGTCTCGATCTCGCGGTCCACGGCCACGCCGTCAGCCGTGAAGAACTCGACGCCGTCCGGCCTCACCACGACGATCTCGTCGTTCTCGATGAACTGCACGCGCCGCGTGTGAGCCAGGAACGCGGGGATGCCCGAGGCGAGGAACTGCTCGCCGTCGCCGCGGCCGACGATCAGCGGGCACTCCTTGCGGGCGCCGACGACGACGCCGGGCTCGTCGGCCGCGACCGCCACCAGCGCGTAGTGGCCGCGCAGGCGGTTGTAGGCGATGCGGACCGCCTCGGGCAGGTCACCGGTCGCGTCGAGCTCGCGCGCGATCAGATGCGCCATGACCTCGACGTCGGTCTCGGACGTGAACTCGACGCCCTCGGCGAGGAGCTCGTTCTTGAGCTCCATGAAGTTCTCGACGATGCCGTTGACCACGATGTGCACGCGACCCGAGGCGTCGAAGTGCGGGTGCGCGTTCTCCTCGCTCACGCGCCCGTGGGTGGCCCAGCGCGTGTGGCCGATGCCGGTGGTGGCGGGCGGGGCGGCGACGGCGACGGCGCCGCCGAAGTCGGCCTCGGCCGCCTCGTCGACCGCCGCGCGCAGGGCGGTCAGATTCCCAACCGCGCGGACCGAGTCCAGCCGGCCGTCCGACTGGATCGAGATGCCCGCGGAGTCGTATCCGCGGTACTCGAGCTTCTGAAGGCCGGCGAGAAGGATCTCCTGCACCGGGCGCTGTCCGACGTAGCCGACGATGCCGCACATGGGCCCGGCCTCCTTTCGCACATCGATGGTTCCCCCCTGGACGGGCCGCCATTCTAGACACGGATCTGGAGTCCTCCGGCGAGGACTGGACGTCCGCTCAGGTCAGCTCGGCCTCGACGAGGGCGACGAGGCGCGAGCAAACGCTTTCTGCCTCCTCGGCGGTCGGGGCCTCGACCATCACGCGCACGAGCGGTTCCGTGCCGCTCGGGCGCAGCAGCACGCGGCCGCGGCCCTCCAGCGCCGCGCCCTCGCGCTCGACCGCCCGGTGCACCGCGGTCGCGCTCTCCAGCGCGTCGCGGTCGCGCACGCGGACGTTGACCAGCGTCTGCGGGAGCTTGTCCATCGCGTGGCGGTCCCTGAGGTCGCGGCCCTCGAGCGCCTCCAGGGCGAGCAGCGCCGACGCGATGCCGTCGCCCGACGGCACGAACCCCATGTCGATGATGTGGCCGGACTGCTCGCCGCCGAGCCGCCAGTCGCGCTCGCGCAGGGCCTCGAGCACGTAGCGGTCGCCGACCGGCGTGGTCGCCACCTCGATGCCGGCCGCGCGCATCGCCGCGTGGAAGCCGTAGTTCGTCATGACCGTCACCGCGACCCCGCGCACGCCCAGGTGCTTGGCCGCGAGCGCGATCAGCTCGTCGCCGTCGACGACGGTGGCGGTGCGGTCGACGGCCAGCAGGCGGTCGCCGTCGCCGTCGAAGGCGAACCCGGCGTCGTGCCGGCCCTCGGCCATCGCCGTGCGCAGCGGCTCGATGTGCGTCGAGCCGCAGCCCGCGTTGATGTTGCGCCCGTCGGGCGACGCCGCCATGACGTCGACATGGGCGCCGAGGCGGCGGAAGATCTCCGGCGCCGCCTCGAAGGTGGCGCCGTTCGCGCAGTCCAGGAGGATGCGACGGCCGGTCAGGTCGAGGTCCTTGAAGCGCTCGTGCAGCGCGCGCAGGTAGTCCTCCCGCGCGCCGTGCAGCCGGCGCACGCGACCGATGCGCCGGGACGGCTGCGGCGCCTCGAGCATCCCCTCGATCTCGAGCTCGACGGCGTCGGAGAGCTTGAAGCCGTCGCCGCCGAAGAACTTGATGCCGTTGTCCTGATACGGGTTGTGCGACGCCGACAGCACCGCGGCGAGGTCGAAGCCGTAGCGGCCGATGAGCAGCGGCGCGCCGGGCGTCGGGAGCACGCCGGCCAGCAGCGCGTCGCCCCCGGCGGCGGCGATCCCCGCCGCGACGGCCGCCTCGAGCATCTCGCCGGACTCGCGCGTGTCGCGGATGACCAGCACGCGCGCCGGCTCCCCACCTTGGACGCGGGTCGTTGCGGCCCGCGCGAGGCCCAGCGCCAGCTCGGCGCTGAGGAACTCGCCCGCGACGCCCCTGACGCCGTCGGTGCCGAAGAGCTTGCGGAAGGCGGCTGCCGAGGCCGCTGGCACTACCGCTTGGAGAACTGCGGCCGCTTGCGGGCCTTCTTCAGACCGGCCTTCTTGCGCTCCTTCACGCGCGCGTCGCGCGTGAGGAAGCCGCGGCGCTTGAGCTCGGACCGCAGGTTGGGATCGGCTTCGATCAGCGCGCGGGAGATGCCGTGGCGCAGGGCCCCGGCCTGGGCCGAGACGCCGCCGCCGTGCATGAGGGCCACGACGTCCATGCGGCTGTCGTAGCCGACCGTCTCCAGCGGCTGACGGATGTTGCGCTGAAGGGTGGCGCGCGGGAAGAACTCCTCGAGCGGGCGGCCGTTGATCGCGTAGACGCCGCTGCCCGGCTTGAGGATCACGCGGGCGACCGCGGTCTTGCGCTTGCCGGTGGCCGTGTAGCGCGCGCCGGCCGCCAGGTCGATGGCGGCGTCGGCGATCGGCTGCGGCTCAAACTCCTCGGCGTCGACGCCCTCGCCGGGCTCCTCGTCGGCCTCGTCCTCGCTCCAGCGCGACTCGCCGCGGTGCACCTCGTCGCCCTCGCGCACGATGTCGACCTCGAGGTCGGCGCCGGGGATCTCGGGCTTGACCCGCGGGGTCTCCTCGAGCTCCTCGAACTCCTCCTCGGTGACGACCGCGTCGCCCTCGACGTCGACCTCGGCCGCGGGCTGGGGAGCCTCGGCCTCGGGCGCCGGCGTCTCCGCCTCGGCGGCGGGCTCCGGCGTCTCCGGCTCCGCCTCGGGCTGCGGGGCCTCGGTGGCCGGGGTCTCCTCGGTCTCGTCCGGCTTCTCGTCCTCGGCCATCAGGTCTGGATCTCCATCGGTTGCGGCTTCTGCGCCTCGTGCGGGTGCTCGGCGCCCGCGTAGACCTTCAGCTTGGTGAGCTGCTTGCGCGCCAGGCGGTTCTTGGGAAGCATCCCGCGCACGGCGAGGCGGATGACCTCCTCGGGCCGGCGCTCGAGCATGTCGTTCAGCGTGCGGGTCTTCAGGCCGCCCGGATACCCCGAATGGCGGTGGTAGAGCTTCTGCTGGCGCTTGTCGCCGGTCACCGCGATCTTCTCGGCGTTCACGACGACCACGAAGTCGCCCACGTCCACGTGCGGGGTGTACGTCGGCTTGCGCTTTCCGCGCAGCGCGTCGGCGATCTGCGTGGCCAGGCGCCCGAGGGTCTGGCCCTCGGCGTCGACGAGCAGCCAGTTCCGCTCGCGGTCCTGAGGTGTGGCGACGTAGGTCTTCAAGGCGGCCGAAGATGATAGCCACGCGGGTCGCGCTGCGGCGTCCGAAGCGCATGCATATACTGCCGCGCGTTCATAGATACGGCCGAATCCGCCTCGGACGGGCGGATCGGGGGAACCGTCGTATCGGGGCGAATCCAGGCACTGCCGCCTGGTAGCGCAGCGTTGTGCGCGAGCCCGTCAGCTAACCCCGTAGGCCGCCCAATCGCAGGAGCGCATGGCCCACGGGGGGATGGCCGCGGCACGTCGCGGGCGCACAACTGGATATGCCGGTCTCGGGGCGCTGGTCGCCCTGCTGATCGCCACCGCGCCGGCGTCCGCGCAGTCCAACGGCGGCGTCACGCCGACCGATCCCGGCCCGGGGCCGCAGCTCTCCCCGCCGCCGCCGGGCGTGGTCGCGCGCGCGGCACCGGACCTGCGCACATGGCGCTGCGTGCGCCGTTGCGAGAACGCGACCAGCGGTCCGAGCGGCGCCGTGCTGCGCCTGCGCGGGCGCTCGCTGGGGCGGGCGTACGAGGTCGCGTTCCTCGGCGCGCCGGGGGACGGCGACGACGTCGCCGCGGCGCCGCTGCGACGCACGAAGAGGGTCGTGACGGTCCGGGTCCCGCTCGGGGCCGTGTCCGGCCCGCTGCTCGTGTCCGACCGGGACGGGCTCGAGTCGGCGGCCGGCACGGTCCCGCTCGCGGTCACCGCCGCGCCGGCCCTGAGGATCGCCGGCGCGGCCCCGACGATCGAGGTCCAGACGCACGCCCGGCGCGCGTTCTTCGCCGCGGCCCATCCGGCCACGGTCTCCTACGTCGTGCACGGCGGCGCGGCGGCGCGCGTGCTCGTCGAGCTGGTGCGCGCCGGCGACGGCACGGTCGTGGCGAGCTGGGACGAGGGCCAGATCGTGCCCGAGGCCGTCCAGACGGTGACGTGGAACGGCATCTCCGGCGGCCACCTCCAGCGCGAGGGCCGCTACGCGTTCCGCGTGTCGGCCGTCAGCGCCACCGGCCAGCGCGCGATCAGCTCGCGCGTGCGGGCGAAGGAGCCGGACCCGTCGGTCTTCCGCTTCCTGCGCAACGAGTTCCCGGTCCGCGGCCCGCACGGCTACGGCGAGGCGATCGCCCGCTTCGGCGGCGCGCGCAACCACCAGGGCCAGGACGTGTTCGCCTCCTGCGGCACGCCGCTCGTGGCCGCGCGCGGCGGCGTCGTGCGGTTCCGCCAGTACCAGAGCGCCGCCGGCAACTACCTGATCATCGACGGTCAGCGGACGGGCGTCGACTACGGCTACATGCACATGCGCTCTCCGGCGCTGGTCGCCCCCGGCGAGCGCGTGCGCACCGGGCAGCGGATCGGCTACGTCGGCCGGACGGGCGACGCCACGGCGTGCCATCTGCACTTCGAGATGTGGACGGCGCCGGGCTGGTACGACGGAGGCCACCCGTTCGACCCGCTCGCCACGCTGATGGCGTGGGACAGGACCAGCTGACGGCCTGACCTAAAGTCCAGTGGCGCGGCGCGCCGAGTCGCACGTAGGGTCGGCGGATGGTCATCAGCATGACGGCGCGCATGCGAACCGTCGTGAGCGCCGCGCTGGCGCTCGCCGCGACGCTTGCCACCGCGCTGCCGGCCGACGCCCTGACCGGTGACCCGTTCACCGCGAACGGACTCGGCTCCTCGACGCGGGCATTGACCGCGGCCGCGGCCGCCGTGCCGCCGGGCTTCACGGAGTCGGTCGCGTTCAGCGGCCTGACCGCGCCCACCGCCGTCCGCTTCGCCTCCAACGGCAACGTCGTCGTCGCCGAGAAGGGCGGCCGCGTGAAGGTGTTCGACAGCCTGTCGGACCCCACCGCGACCACGATCGCCGACCTCAGCACGGCTGTCGACGACTACTGGGACCGCGGCCTGCTCGGCCTCGCGCTGGACCCGAACTACGCGACCAACGGGACCATCTACGTCCTCTACGCCTACGACAAGGCGCCGAACTCGAGCCAGGTGCCGCGCTGGAGCGACGCCTGCCCTACGCCGCCGGGCCCGACCGACGACGGCTGCGTCATCACCGGCCGCCTCTCGCGCATCTCCTCGACCGGCGCCGAGACCGTGCTGATCGAGGACTGGTGCCAGCAGTATCCGAGCCACTCGATCGGCAATCTGGCGTTCGGTGCCGACGGCGCCCTGTACGTGAGCGCCGGCGACGGCGCGAGCTTCAACTGGGCCGACTACGGGCAGGACGGCAACCCGCTCAACCCGTGCGGGGACCCGCCGACGGGCGTCGGCGGCACGCAGACGCCGCCGACGGCCGAGGGCGGGGCGCTCCGCAGCCAGGACGTCCGGTCGAGCGCCGACCCGACCGGGCTCAGCGGCGCGATCCTGCGCCTGAACCCGGCGACCGGGGCGGCGATGGCCGGCAACCCGAACATCGGCAGCCCCGACCTCAATACGCGCCGGATCGTGGCCTACGGCTTCCGCAACCCCTTCCGGATCACGGTGCGGCCGGGCACGAGCGAGATCTGGGCCGGCGACGTCGGCTGGAACACCTGGGAGGAGATCGATCGCCTCCAGAACCCGACCGCCCCGGCCACGAACTTCGGCTGGCCGTGCTACGAGGGCAACGGCCGTCAGAGCGGCTACGACAACCTCAACCTGAACATCTGCGAGAACCTCTATACGCCGGGCGACACCAACGTCGCGGCCCCGTACTACACGTACAACCACTCGGCTCACGTCGACCCCGCCGAGACGTGCCCGACGGGCGGGTCCTCGATATCCGGGCTGGCGTTCTACACGGGCGGCAGCTTCGGCTCGGCCTACGACGGAGCGCTGTTCTTCGCCGACTACAGCCGCAACTGCATCTGGGTCATGCGCAGCGGCAGCAACGGGCTTCCCGACCCCGCGACACGCGCCGCGTTCGCGCCCGGCGCGGCCGGCCCGGTCGACCTCCAGGTCGGCCCGGGCGGCGACCTGTACTACGTCGACATGAACGGCGGCGCGATCCGGCGCATCCACGGCTCGGCGAACACGGCCCCGACCGCCGTCGCGACGGCGACGCCGACCAGCGGCGCGATCCCCCTCACCGTGAGCTTCGACGGGCGCGGCTCGACCGACCCCGAGGGGGACGCGCTGACGTACGCGTGGGACCTCGACGGCGACGGCCAGTACGACGACTCGACGTCGGCGACCCCGTCGTTCACGTACAGCAGCGCGGGGACCGTCGCCGTGGCTCTGCGCGTCACGGATCCGGCCCTCAACAGCGACACCGACACCGTGACGATCACCGCCGGCGTGCCGCCGACGGCGACCATCACGTCGCCCGCGGCGGGCACGACGTGGAAGGTCGGCGACACGATCGCGTTCGCCGGCACGGGAACCGACAGCGCCGGCAACCCGCTGCCCGCGAGCTCGCTCACCTGGCAGATCAACCTCCGGCATTGCAGCCGCGTGGACAGCACGAGCTGCCACACGCACGTGCTCCAGAACCTGACCGGTGCGAGCGGCTCGTTCGTGGCGCCCGACCACGAGTACCCCGCCTACCTCGAGCTCCAGCTCACGGCCCGCGACGCCGCCGGGCTCACGAGCACCGTCACGCGCCGGCTCGACCCGCGCACCGTGGCGATCACGATGCAGTCCTCGCCGGCGGGTGCGACGCTCTCACTCGGCAGCGAGACGGCCACGGCGCCGTTCACGCTCGACGTCATCCAGGGCTCCGCGCTCTCCGTGACCGCGGCGACGCCGGTCACGCTCGGCGGCAACCCGTACGACTTCGCGAGCTGGAGCGACGGCGGCGCCGCGACGCACGTCATCACCGCCGGTGCGTCGCCCCTCACGCTCACCGCCACCTACGCGCCGTCGAGCACGCCCACGCTCGTCGCCGGCACGAACGTCGTGGGCGTCACCGGAAGCGACGCGGCACCCGGCCAGGCCGAGGTCTACCGCACGACCGCGAGCGCGAACGCGCGGGTGACCGCGATCGGCCTGCGGCTGGCGCCCACCAACACGGCGACCGCGGTGGTGCTGGGCCTGTACGGCGCCAACACCGCCGGCCAGCCCACCACGCTGCTCGCCAGCGGGCGGATCAACGCGCCGCAGGCCGGCGCGTGGAACGAGGTCGCGATCGCCAACGGCCCGACCCTCACGGCCGGCTCGCAGTACTGGATCGCGCTGCTGAACCCGGCGGACGCGACGGGCGTCCTGCGCTGGCACGACCGGGCGGGCGGGTCCGGCGGCGCCGAGCAGGGCAGCGCGAGCCAGACGCTGACGGCGCTGCCCGCGACGTGGGCCACGGGGCCGGTGTGGAGCGACGGCCCGCTGTCCGCCTACGTGATGGGCGTGCCGCCGGGCCCGCCGCCGCCTCCCGCGCTCGCGGTCAGCCCCACCTCGCTGTCGTTCAGCGGGACCGCGGGCGGCGCCAACCCGGCGTCCAAGACACTGTCCGTGACCAACACGGGCGGCGGCGCGCTGAGCTTCACCGCGAGCGACGACGCCGGCTGGCTGTCGGTCGCGCCGCCCAGCGGATCGGCGCCGGCGACGCTCACCGTCGCGATCGACACCGCGGGGCTCGGCGCGGGCACGTACAACGGCACCGTGAAGGTCGACGCCGGTAGCGCGTCCGGCTCGCCGAAGTCGATCCCGGTGACGCTGACCCTCGCGGCGCCGCAGCCGCCGGCGCTGTCCGTGACGCCGGGCAGCCTCACGTTCACGGCGGTCGAGGGCTCGGCCGCGCCGCCGTCGCAGTCGCTCTCGGTCGCCAACACGGGCGGAGGCACGCTCAGCTTCACGACCTCCGACGACGCCTCGTGGCTCGCGGCCACGCCGGCGAGCGGGACCGCGCCCGCGTCAGTCTCGGTGTCCGTGACGAGCGCGGGCCTCACCCGCGGCACCTACACGGGCACCGTCCGGGTCGCCGCCGCGGGCGCGACCGGCTCGCCGGCCGACGTGCCGGTGACGCTCACCGTCGTGCCGCCCGCCACCGGGCTCGTGGGAGCGTGGGGCTTCGACGAGGCCACCGGCGCGACGGCGATCGACTCGTCCGGCTCGGGCAACCCGGGCACGATCTCGGGCGCGACGCGCACGACCGGCAAGTACGGCGGCGCGCTCTCGTTCGACGGGATCAACGACTGGGTCACCGTCGCCGACGCGAACTCGCTCGACGTCACGAACAAGATGACCGTGGAGGCGTGGCTGCTGCCGACGGCGCTGGGCGGCGCCTGGCGCACGGCGCTGATCAAGGAACAGTCGGGGCAGTTGGCCTACGCGCTCTACGCTGCCACCGACACCGGCTCACGCCCGAGCGCGAACGTGTTCACGACCTCCGACCACGGCCTGCTCGGGCCGGCGGCGCTGCCGCTGAACGCCTGGTCGCACCTGGCGATGACCTACGACGGCACGACGCTGCGCCTGTACGTCAACGGGTCGCAGGTCTCGTCGGCCGCGCTCACCGGGAACGCGGTCGTCTCGACCGGCGCGCTGCGCATCGGCGGCAACGGGGTGTGGGGCGAGTGGTTCAACGGCACGATCGACGACGTGCGCCTCTACAGCCGCGCGCTGACCGCCGCCGAGATCGCCGCCGATCGCGACACGCCGATCACCAGCGGCGCGGCCGCGGTGGCCGCGCTGCGCAGGACGCAGGGCAAGGTGCACATCCGGAACACCCGGCGCGCGCGCCGGGCCGCCCGGCGCACGCGGCACGAGGTGCACTGCGGCACGCACTGGCTCAAGAGCGGCCGCCACGCCGCTGCTCGATCTCACGCAGGACGAGGAAGCACAGGATGCCGGCGAGGACACCTCCGACGACACCGGGCAAAAGCGCACCCCTGAGCGCGAACCCGACGGCGTAGAGGACCGCGACGAAGGCGCCCGCGCCGATCTTGGCGCGGGTGCTCATTCCCACTCGATCGTGCCGGGCGGCTTGCTCGTGATGTCGAGCACCACCCGGTTGACCTCGCGGATCTCGTTGATCATCCGCGACGCGATCTGCTCCAGCAGGTCGTAGGGCAGGCGCGCCCAGTCGGCGGTCATCGCGTCGTCGGACGTGACCGCGCGGATCGCCACGACGTAGCCGTACGTGCGCTCGTCGCCCTGCACGCCGACCGTGCGGATGTCGGGCAGCACGCAGAAGGACTGCCACAGCTCGCGGTACAGGCCCGCCTTGCGGATCTCGTCCTGGAGGATCGCGTCGGCGTCGCGCAGCGTGTCCAGCCGCTCCTTCGTCGCCTCGCCGCCCACGACCCTGATCGCCAGGCCCGGGCCGGGGAAGGGCTGGCGCCACACGAGCCTCTCGGGCAGGCCGAGCTCGGCGCCGACGGCGCGGACCTCGTCCTTGAACAGCGCGCGCAACGGCTCGACGAGCTCGAACTCGAGGTCCTCGGGCAGGCCGCCGACGTTGTGGTGGGACTTGATCGTGGCCGCGCCCGTGCCGCCCCCGGACTCGATGACGTCCGAGTACAGCGTGCCCTGCACCAGATAACGAGCAGTGCCGATCCTCGCCGCCTCCTCCTCGAACACGCGGATGAACTCGGCGCCGATCGCCTTGCGCTTGGCCTCCGGCTCGGACAGGCCGCGCAGGCGGTCGAGGAACCGGTGCTCGGCGTCGACCGCCACGAGCGGCACCTTGAAGTGGTCGCGGAACGCGGCGATCACCTGCTCGCCCTCGTTCTTGCGCATCAGCCCGTGGTCGACGAACACGCACGTGAGCTGGTCGCCCACCGCGCGGTGCACGAGCAATGCCGCGACCGAGGAGTCGACGCCGCCGGACAGCCCGCAGATGACCCGGCCGGCGCCGACCTGGGCGCGGATCGCGGCCACCTGCTCGTCGATGATCGAGGCCGGGCTCCAGTCGCGCGCGCAGCCGCACACGTCCTCCAGGAAAGTGGTGAGGACCTGCTGGCCGTACGGCGTGTGGACGACCTCCGGGTGGAACTGGATGCCGTACAGGCCCCGCTCCGAGTCCTCGACCGCGGCGACCGGCGACTCGGTCGAGCTCGCCAGCGCCGTGAACCCCGGGGGCGCCTCGTACACGGTGTCGCGGTGCGACATCCAGCACGCCTGCTCGGCCGGCGTGCCCGCGAGCAGGCGGCCGGGCTCGGACACGGTGAGCCGCGAGCGCCCGAACTCCCCCACCTCGGCGCCCTCGACACGACCGCCGAGCGTGAGCACGAGCGCCTGCATGCCGTAGCAGATGCCGAGCACCGGGATCCCGAGCTCGAGCAGCTCGGGATCGAGCCGCGGGGCGCCCGGCGCGTAGACCGAGGCGGGCCCGCCGGACAGGATCAGCCCGCGCGGGGCGCGCCGGCGCACCTCGTCCACGCCGACGTGGTGCGGCAGCAGCTCGCTGAACACGCCGCACTCGCGGACGCGGCGGGCGATGAGCTGCGAGTACTGGCCGCCGTAGTCGAGGACCAGTACCTCGTCGTGCGCGACAGCGCGCTCGAGCGCGAGCTCCTCGACCGGCTGCTCGGCGACGACCCCCGAGCCGTGACCTTCTGTCTGAAGCTCAGTCTGCGACAAGCGCCACCGCTCCGCCGCGCGCCGCCATGCCGATCTGCTGCTCGCGCTGGAGCTGCTTGCCCTCGGTCTGGAGCGCCGGGGCGACCATGAGCTCCGCCCGGTTGAACTCCGCGATGTCCTGGTAGCCGCACGTGGCCATCGACGTCCGCAGCGCGCCCATGAGGTTGAACGTGCCGTCGTTCTCGCGAGCCGGGCCGGTGATGATCTCCTGGAGCGTGCCGTTCTGCGTCGTGCGCACGCGCGCGCCGCGCGGCAGCGACGGGTGGAACGTCGCCATGCCCCAGTGGTAGCCGTGGCCGGGCGCCTCGTAGGCGCGGGCGAGCGGCGAGCCGATCATCGCGGCGTCGGCGCCGCAGGCGAACGCCTTCGCGACGTCGCCGCCGTTGCGCATGCCGCCGTCGGCGATCACGCGGCAGTATTCGCCGGTCTCGAGCATGTGCTGCGAGCGGGCGGCCGCCACGTCGGCGATCGCGGTCGCCTGCGGCACGCCGATGCCGAGCACGCCCCGCGTGGTGCACGCCGCGCCGGGGCCGACCCCCACGAGCACGCCGGACGCGCCGGTCCGCATGAGGTGCAGCGCGGTCGAGTAGCTGGCGCAGCCGCCGAGCACGACCGGCACGGTCAGCTCGCGCACGAACTCCTTGAGGTTGAGGACGTGGCCGGCGCTCGAGACGTGCTCGGCCGAGATCACGGTGCCCTGGATGACGAGGATGTCGAGCCCGGCGTCGAGCGCGAGCTCGTGCCAGCGCTCCACCCGCTGCGGCGTGAGCGAGGCGGCCGCCACGACGCCGTGGGCCTTGATCTCCGCGATCCGCTGCGCGATCAGCTCCTCCTTGACGGGCTCGCTGTAGATCTCCTGCATCTCGCGTGTCGCCTCTTCGCGGTCGAGCCCCGCGATGCGCTCGAGCTGGGCGTCGGCGTCCTCGTACCGGGTCCAGATCCCCTCGAGGTTCAGGACCGCGAGGCCGCCGAGCTTGCCGATGATCCCGGCGGTCTCGGGCGAGACGACCCCGTCCATGGCCGAGGCCAGCAGCGGCAGCTCGAACCGGTACGGGCCGAGCGTCCAGGTGATGTCGACGTCGTCGGGGTCGCGCGTGCGGCGCGAGGGGACGATGGCGATGTCGTCGAATCCATACGCGCGGCGCGCCTTCTTGCCGCGGCCGATCTCAACTTCCATTCCGGAATCCTAGGAACGAGGGCGGATGTAACGTCGTCGCAAGCGGTGCCGTCAGGCGCTGCGACGCGACGAAACTCCCAATCTAGCCGACCTCGGCCGGACTTTCGGGCCGCTGCACCTCGATCTCGTCGAGAAGCCGCTCTACGCGGGCAGGATCTACGAGGCCGGCGCCGAGATGCTGCGTGGACTCGGCGCCGCACGCGACCCCGTAGGCCAGGCACTCGGCCGTGGGGCGCTCGTTGTAGCGGGCGGCGACGTAGCCCGCGAGGAAGGCGTCGCCGGATCCGACCGTGGCCCGCGGCTCGACCGCTCCGGCCGGGACGTTGATCCGGTACAGGCATGGCTCGCCGTTCGGCTCGGACGGCAGCATGTGGGCGAAGCAGCCGTCGGGCATGGTCATGATCGCCTCGCGCGCGCCGAGGCCGACCATCTCGCGGACGGCGATCACGCGGTCCTCGTCGTCGTTGAACTCGTGGCCGACGAGCTCCTCGGCCTCGAGGACGTTCGGCGACACGACGTCGGGCTCGGCCCGCACGGCGCGGCGGAGCGGGTCGCCGTCGGTGTCGACGACCGTGAGCACGCCGAGCCGGCGCAGCTCGCGGATGAGCCGCGCGTAGACGTCGATCTCGACGTCGCGCGGGAGCGAGCCCGCGAACACGCACATGCTCGCGCCCTTGGCGAGGTACAGCAGCTTGTCGACGAAGAGCTCGATCTCTTGGGCGCCGACCTTCGGCCCGCGCTCGTTGATCTCGGTCTGCTCGCCGGTCGTCGGGTCGATCACCGCGGTGTTCGTGCGCGACTCCTCGCGGATCCGCACGAAGTCGCTGAGCACGGACAGCTGGGTGAGCTGGTCGACGATCCGGGTGCCGGTCGCCCCGCCGGCGAGGCCGGTGGCGATGACCGGGGCGCCGAGCGTCTTGAGCACGCGCGCGACGTTGACGCCCTTGCCGCCCGGCATCGTGGTCTGCTCGACCGTGCGGTGGCGCCGCCCGAGCCGGAAGTTCGGGACGGACAGGGTCTTGTCGATCGCGGTGTTGAGGGTGACCGTGATGATCATGCGACCGGCGCCTCCTCGCGCTCCCGCCTGGAGCCCGGTCCGCGCTGCCGCCTCCGGGTCCGAGCCAACAGGACCGTACCGCTCAGCACGGCGAACGCAAGGATCACGCCCAGCGGCGTGCTGAACCAGGACTTGGTGCGCTGCGCCACGTCGGCCGCCGGCACCTCTCCGCTCGCCACGAGCGGGACGGTGGCGATCTTGCGGCCGTCCTGGAGGACGTCCGCCTCGCCGAGCTCCTGGCCGAACGCGATCGGGCCGGACACCTGGCTCGGGAAGCGGCGCGGGCGGATCGTGACGAGGTCGCGCCGGTGCTTGGGGACCACCGTGCGCTCGCCGTTCGGGCCCACCACGAGCTCGAGCTCCGCGCCGCGGCGGTAGCGGATCGGGATGTCGACGCCCACGTGCATGCCGGGCGGCGCGGGGCTGATGCGCTGGAACTGCTCCATCCCGAAACGCAGGAGCCGCAGCGTGTCGGCGTCCTGGACGGTGGCGGTCGGCTCACCGAGGACCGCGGAGACCACCTGGATGCCGCGCTGGCGCCCCGACCCGACGAGCACGTGCCCCGCCGACGTCGTGTGGCCGGTCTTGACGCCGTTCACCCACGACACGGCGCCCACGAGCCGGTTGCGATTGGAGAACGTGCGCGGCACGGCGCCGGACTCGAGCCGGATGCTCGGCTCCTTGACGGTGCGCCGGAAGAACGGCTTGGTGCGCAGGAAGCGCGCGAGCGAGACGAGGTCGCGCGCGCTGGAGTGGGCGCCGGGCGCGTCGAGCCCGATCGGGTTCGCGTAGTGGGTGTGGGAGAGGCCGAGCTCGTGGGCGCGCTGGTTCATCAGCCGCACGAACGCGCGCTCGGAGCCGGCGACGCCGTCGGCCAGCGTCTCGGCCGCGTCGTTGCCCGACGTGATCAGCAGGCCGCGCAGCAGGTCGCGCACCTTCATCCGCTCCCCCGGCTCGAGCCCGACGAGCGACTCGGCCGGCGCCGCGTGGTACGCGGGGGCGCGGTACGTGTCGTCGAGGCTCGCGCGCTCGAGCGTGATCAGCGCGGTCATGAGCTTCACGGTCGAGCCGACCGGCCGCTCGGCGTCGGCCGCGCGCTCGCACGCCACGATCCCGGTGGAGACCTCGATGACGATCGCGTTGGGCGCGTGCAGCGAGGCGGGGCAGTCGCGCGCCCGGGCGGCGGCGGGCGCGGCGAGCGCCGCGGCGACCGTCAGTGCGGCCGCGATGAGGCGCGCGCGCATCACTGGCGCAGCTTGATCCGCTGCCCGGGCGACAGGGTCTGCGGATCGATGTTGGGGTTCAGGCTGAGGATCTGCTCGAGCGGGACGCCGGTCTTCTCGGCGATCGAGGACGGCGTGTCGCCGGTCTTGACCGTGTAGCGGCGGGGACCCTTGCGCTGCTTCTTGCCCTTCGCGCCCTTCGTGGGCGACGACTGGCCGTTCGACTGGCTGCGCGACCCGGAGCTCTTCCCCGCGTCGTCGTTCCCCGACTGGCCGATCACGACGAAGAGAGCGATGACGACGGCCACGAGCGCGAGCGGCGCCAGGAACCGCGCGGGGCTGCGACCGGTCATCGAAGGCGAGTCTAGCGGCGGTCCAGGCGGCCTCAGGCGAGCGCCCAGGCCACCTCGCGCAGGCGCTCGGCCTCGGCGCGCGCCGCCGTGGCCGGCTCCCCGCCGGCCGTCTCGTGGGCCTGCACGATCGACCGCGACGCCGTCACCAGGCCGGCCGCGCGGCCGGGCGCGAACGCGGGCGCGAGCGCCGCGACGTCGCCGCCCTGGGCGCCGACGCCAGGCAGCAGGAACGGCGTGCGCGGCATCAGCGCGCGCATGCGCTCGAGGTGCTCCGGCGCGGTCGCGCCCGTGACCGCGCCGACGTCCGCCAGCCCGGAAGCGCCGGTGTGGCCGAGGCCGTCGACGAGCGCGGCCAGGCGCTCCCACAGCGGCTCGCCGCCCTCGAGGCGCAGGTCCATCAGGTCGGCGGCGCCGGGATTGGAGGTGCGCACGAGCACGAACACGCCCGCCCCGGCGGCGCGGGCGTCGTCGATCAGCGGCGCGAGCGCGTCGCGGCCGAGCAGGGGGTTGGCGGTCAGCGCGTCGACGCGCAGGCCGGGGATCGCACCCCACGGCGACGGCGTCGCGCCGGTGAGCGCCTGCCCGTAGACGGCCGCGGTGACGGGGACGTCGCCGCGCTTGCCGTCGGCCATGACGAGGAGGCCGGCCGCGCGCGCGTGCGCGCAGACGGCCTCGAGCGCGAGCGCGCCCGCGAAGCCGAGGCGCTCGAACGTCGCGAGCTGCGGCTTGGCGGCCACGCAGGCCGGGCCGGCGGCGTCGATGAGCGCCACCGCGTGGCCCAGGACCGCCGCCCCGGCTTCGAGCGCGGCCGGCTGCACGGCCAGGTCGGCGCCGACGGCGGCCTCGGCCGCGGCGGCGTCGCCGGCCGCGAGCGCGCGGGCGGCCTCGTGGGCGCCCGCCAGCGCCTGCGCCAGCAGCGCGCGCGCCTCGGAGGTGCGATCCAGCGGCTCCGGCCACAGTCGGGCCGGGTCGGGATCGATCCCTAGGACGATCTGCGACTCGCGGGTCTCGACGGCGGCCGCGAGGCGGTCGGCGAACGACGCCGGGCCGGGCGCCGACGAGCCATCGCCGGCGCCCGACGCAGAGTTGGCGGCGCCGGCTACTTGACGGCCTTCTTGAGGCCCGACCCGGCGGTGAAGCGCGGCACGCGGCTCGCGGCGATCGTCATCGTCTCGCCCGTGCGCGGGTTGCGGCCCTCGCGAGCCCCGCGGTTGGCGACGTGGAACTTGCCGAACCCGGTGAAGCTGACCTCGTCACCGGACTGGAGGCTCTCCTCGATCGAGCTGATGACGGCGTCCACCGCGGCACCAGCGTCCTTCTTGCTCAGGCCGCTCTTGGAGGCGACCTTGTCGACGAACTCGGACTTCGTAGTCATGACTACTCCTCCTTTCCCCCGCGGACGGGGGATCTGGATGACGGCGCCGAACTTAACAGCGACATCGGACGCTCTAGAGCCAAATCCGGGGGCTTTCCCGCAATTTGCGGGAGTTCGGCGTCCGCTTTTAGGCGCCGGAACGACGCTGGGCCGCGGAGATGAGCCGGTCCGCGGCCTCCAGGAGCGGCCCCGCGGCGGGGTCGTCGGCGTCCAGCGCGCGGGGGTGGCCGCCGGGCTCGGTGAGCACCACGCGGGGCTCGCGGGCGGCCTTGCGGCGGGCCAGCGAGGCGGCCATCGCGCCGACCGCGCCCCGCGGCGCCGGCGGCTTCGGCTTCCTGGGCTGGCGGGGCATCAGGCCGCCGCCTCGGGCCGCGGCTTGCCGGCCAGGTCGGCGAGCACGAGCCGCAGGTCGTAGCGGATCAGCGACGGGAGCGCGAGGCGGCCGCAGACGACGACCAGCGCGTGCTCGGCCGAGCGCGCCGCGAACACGGCGCCGTCCGCGGTGCTCACGTGCAGCTCCTCGGCCTCGGGCGCCCCGCCGAGCAGGTCGCGCGCGGCGTCGGCGAGGTGCTCCGGGCCCGCCAGCAGCGCCCCGCCGGGGTCGAGCACGACACCGGCGCGGATGTCGGCCGAGAGCTCGCGCAGGTAGTCGAGCGCGAGCGGCGGCGTGAGGGTCGGGGCAGGGCTCATCGGCCGTTCGCGAGAATAGCCGCCCGTGCCCCTCTCGAGGATCGCCTGGCTGGTCACGGTCGTCATCTGCGTGGTGGCGGCCGTGATCCTCCTCCTGTCGGCCTACTACGGCTACGCCGGCGTGGTCTTCGCGGTCGCGTTGTCCGCGGCGATCAACCTGCGTTAGGTCCCGGCGTTTACCCCGGCGGGGTAGGGCGGCGGGGCTTCGGGCGGGGGTGTGCTCACTTGACGTGAACTATTCACGTCAAGTGACCACACCCCCCAACTTCGCCCCTACCCAGCCGCAGTTGACCTATCGCGCGGCGGCACGAGCTCAGCCCCGGGCCGGACCCGGTCGGCGGGCTCGAGATGGATCAGGACGTCGGTGCCGCCGGGCAGGCGGCGCTCGATCTCGTCCTGGAGCGCGTGGGCGGTGCCGTGTGCCTCCTCGAGCGAGGTGCCGGAGCGGAACTGCACGTGCAGGTCGACGTAGCGGCGGGCGCCCGCCCGGCGCGTGCGGAGCTGGTGGTAGCCGACGACCCCGCGGGCCGCGAACGGCTCGATCGCCTGGCGGATGGCGTCCTGTTCCTCGGGCGGGAGCGCCTCGTCGACGAGCACGCCCCACGAGCGGGCGACGATCCGCAGGCCGGTGACGACGATCGCCGCGGCGATGACCAGCGCCACCGCCGGATCGAGCCACTGGGCGCCGGTCAGCTTGGCCAGGGCGAGGCCGACGAACACTCCGAGCGAGGTGAACGCGTCGGTGCGCAGGTGGGCGGCGTCGGCCTCCAGCGCGGACGACTGCGTGATGCTGGCCTGCCGGTACAGCCAGCCCGAGATGAGCAGGTTGGCCAGCGTCGCGAACGCGACGACGCCGATGCCGAGGTCCAGCGACTCCAGGTGCGGGCCCTCGATCAGGCTCCGCACGGCGGCGTAGACGATCACCCCCGAGCCGATGAGGATCAGCACGCCCTCGGCCGCCGCGGCCACGTTCTCGAACTTCTCGTGGCCGTAGCGGTGCTCGGCGTCGGCGGGCGTCTCGGCCTGGCGGACGGAGAAGTACGCGATGAACGACGCCGCGAGGTCGACGCCCGAGTGGATCGCCTCGGTGATGATCGCGACCGAGCCGGTGATGAGGCCGGCGACGACCTTCAGCGCGATCAGCGCGGTGTTGGAGAAGATCGAGACCGCCGCGGCGCGGGAGCGGTGGTTCGGGTTCATCGCCCCAGCCACTCCTCGAGCGCGCGGGCGGCGCGGCCGCGGTGGGAGATCGCGTCCTTCTCGGCGTCGCTCAGCTCCGCCATGGTGCGGCCGTCGCCGGGCCCGTCGTCGGGGACGAAGATCGGGTCGTAGCCGAAGCCGCCGGTGCCGCGGGGAACGGGTGCCACCACACCGTCAGTCGTTCCCTCGAACAGCCGCTCGCTCCCCTCCGGATCGACGTGGGCGATCACGCACACGTACCGGAGCCGCGTCCCCGCCGGCGCGTTGGCGGCGAGCTTGGCGAGGTTCTCCTCGTCGGTGGCGTCCTCGCCGGCGTAGCGGGCGGTCCTGACGCCGGGGGCGCCGCCGAGCGCGGCCGCCTCGATCCCGGAGTCGTCGGCGAACGCGGCGCGGCCGGTGGCGCGCGCCGCGGCGCGGGCCTTGATCAGCGCGTTGTCGGCGTACGTGTGCCCGTCCTCGGGCGGGGTCGCGACGTCATCCGGCAGCGGGTCGAGCGCGACGCCGGGCAGCAGCCGCTCGAACTCGCGGAGCTTGTGGGGATTGCGGGTGGCGAGCAGGAGCCGCACGCGGCCCTCCCGTCAGCCGACGGCGGCGGCCTGGATCCGGCGCAGGCCTTCGATGCCGTGCGCGGCGAGCTGGAGCAGCTCGTCCAGGTGGGCGCGCGAGAGCGGCGTGCGCTCCGCGGTGGCCTGCACCTCCACGAGCCCGCCGTCGCCGGTCATGACCACGTTGGCGTCGACCTCCGCGGTCGAGTCCTCGGGGTAGTCGAGGTCGAGCAGCGGCACGCCCTCGACGATGCCGCACGAGATCGCCGCCACGGTCTGCGTCAGCGGGGACCGCTCGAGCCGGCCTGTCTCGACGAGCTTGCGGCAAGCGAGGTCGAGCGCCACGTAGCCGCCGGTGATCGAGGCGCAACGGGTGCCGCCGTCGGCCTGGAGGACGTCGCAGTCGATGTAGACGGTCCGCTCGCCGAGCGCCTCGAAGTCGACCACCCCGCGGAGGCTGCGGCCGATCAGGCGCTGGATCTCGACCGTGCGGCCGTCCGGGCGGCCCTTGCTCACGTCGCGCTGCTTGCGGTCCCCGGTCGAGGCGGGGAGCATCCCGTACTCGGCCGTGACCCAGCCGCGGCCCTGGCCCAGCATCCAGCGCGGCACGGACTCCTGGACCGACGCCGTGCAGATCACGCGCGTCTCCCCGCTGGAGATGAGCGCGGAGCCCGTGGCGGTGCGCACGAAGCCGGGCTCGATCGTCGTGGGGCGCAGCTCGTCGGCGCCGCGGCCGTTCGCGCGGGTCATCGCCGGCCTCCGACGAGGCCCGGCGCGCCCAGGGCCATCGCTTCGACGTGCCGCAGCGGCAGCTGGAGGAAGCGCGTGCCCAGCGCGCGGAAGGCGTCGGCGTCGCCGGTGCACAGGAACTCGTACCGCCCCTCCCCGGTGCTCGGGTTCTCCAGCCCGCGCGCGCCGAGCACGTGCTCGACCTGGTGCGCGAGCGGGTCGCCCGACACGATGATGTTCACGTGGCGGCCGAGCATGCGCTGGAGCATCGGCCGGATGAGCGGGTAGTGCGTGCAGCCCAGGACGACGGTGTCGACGCCGGCCTCCCGGAGCGGCGCCGTGTACGTGCGCACGGTGTCGACCACGTGCTCGTCGAACGGGAAGCCGGCCTCGATGATCGCCGCCAGGTCCGGGCACGCGACGCTCGTGAGCTTCACGAACGGGTCGGCGTCCGCGATCGCCTTGGCGTACGAGCCGCTCTCCACGGTCGCGGGCGTCGCCAGCAGCCCGACCCGGCCGTTGCGGGTCGCCGCCACGGCCTGTACCGCGCCGGGCTGCACGACGCCGAGGACGTCGATCCCGAGCGTGGTCTCCATCAGGCGCCGGCGGAGCGCCGGCAGCGCGGCGGCGGTCGCGCTGTTGCAGGCGACGACGAGCAGCTTCACCCGGCGCGCGATCAGCTCTTCCGCGATCTCCAGCGCGAACGCCTCGAGCTCCTGCCGGCTGCGGTCGCCGTACGGGAAGCGAGCCGAGTCGGCGAGGTAGACGAAGTCCTCCGCCGGGAGCTGCACGAGCAGCTCGTGCAGCACGGTCAGCCCGCCCACGCCGGAGTCGAAGACCCCGACCGGGCGCCGCCGCACCTCGTCGGGCGTCGCGTCGTGCCCCATAACGGCTGCCAGTCTGGCAGGCCGCTCGTCGATGCGAACGGACGTCAACGGCTTGCTGGGTAGGGCGGCTGGGTCCGATGCCGGGGGTGTGTCCAGTTATCCGCGGATAGCGCGGCGAACTGAGCACACCCCCTCATCACTCCCCCACCCCGGCGATCGCGGCCTTGAGCTTCTTGACGACCGCGTCGGCGATCCCGGTGTCCGAGAAGCCGCCGCTGGCCTTGACGACGCCGGCGATCAGGACCGCGACGAGCAGCACCAGCCCCACGTACTCGACGGTTCCCTGGCCGGCCGGGTCCGCCAGCCGCGCGTGCCACCGGCCCATCAGCTCGTACAGCATCGGAGTGCCTCCCGCTCAACGCCCCGGCGGCCCCGGAGCCCGGCGCCCCGGCGGCGCTCGCGCGGGACGAGGACGAGTCTGCGCGGGAGCGCGTAACGGATCTAGACGTGACTGCAACAAGTTCGCGACGGGGGTGTGACGTAGGCTCGGCGCCCTCGTGCGCGCGCTCGTCGTGACGAACATGTACCCGACGCCGGAGCGCCCGGCGCTCGGCTCGTTCGTCCGCGACCAGGTCGAGGCGCTGCGGCGCCGCGGCGACGTCGAGGTCGAGCTGTTCGCGTTCCCGCCCGGCCTGCGGGCCTACCCGCGGGCGGCGCGCGCGCTGCGGCGCCGCTACCGCGGGCAGCGCTTCGACGTCGTGCACGCGCACTTCGGGCTCACGGCCTGGCCGGCGGTGGCCGCCCGGCTCGGGCCGGTCGTCGTCACGCTGCACGGCAACGACCTCTTCCACCCGCGCTCGAACCGCCTCACGCGCGCGATCCTGCCGTTCACCGCGCTCCCGGCGGCGGTGTCGCGCGAGTTCAGCGGACTCGTGCCCGGCGCCGGGACCACCCGCCGCGTCGCCGTGCTCCCCGTCGGGATCGACCTCGACCGCTTCCATCCGATCCCCCGGCGCGAGGCCCGCGAGCGGCTCGGCCTCGACCCCGACGGCCCGTATCTGCTCTTCCCGCACGACCCCGCGCGCCCGCTCAAGCGGTTCGACCGGGCGCAGGAGGCGGCCGGGGACACGCGGCTGCTGACGATGGGCCGCGTGCCGCCCGCCGAGGTCCCGCTGTGGATCAACGCGGCCAACGCCGTGCTCGTGCCCTCCCAGGCCGAGGGGTTCGGGCTCTCGGTGATCGAGGCGCTCGCGTGCGGCGTTCCGCCGTTCGGGACGCCGGTGGGGATGCACCCGGTCGCACTCGGCGGCATCGAGGGCGCGTTCTGCGCGCCGTGGGACCGCGACAGGTGGCGCGCCGCGCTCGCGCCGGTCCTGGCGGCGCCGGACCCGCGCGTCGACGGCCGGGCCCGCGCCGGGCTGTTCTCCGCCGACCGCATGGCGGCAAGGGTGGTCGCCGCCTGGCGGGACGTGGCGGAACCTCCGCCCGCGTGAAGCGTTCATACGGCGATGGCGACCCTATACTCGGAGGCCGGGGGAGCACCGTAGGGTGCGCCCTTTCGACGTATGAGCGGCCTGCTGCGACGCCTGACACGCCGACGCCCCGCGACCGCCGACGAGACCCGGTCCCTCACGCCCGAGTCCTCCGAGACGGCCGGCGCGCCTGCCGAGACCCCCGCCGAGCCGGGCGGCGGTCGGCCGCTGCCCGCATCCGACGAGCAGGCCACGCAGGCTCTCCCCGTGACCGCGGAGCAGACCGCCGTCGAGTCCGCCCCGGCACCGCCGGTGCGCGACCTGCCGGCCGGGGTCGACCCAGGCGAGCTCGCCACGGCGCCCGCCGCGAGCGCCGGCCGGAGCAGGCTCCGTCGCCGCGTGCGCTACCTGCGCCGGGTCCGCGAGCTGCTCCTGCGCGACCTCGGCGGCTTCGTGTTCGAGATCCACCGCAGCGCGGGCGGCACGGCGCAGGAGGGGCACCGGCGCCTGGTGGAGTCCAAGGCCGGGCGGATCGCGGCGGTCGACACGGAGCTCCGAGCGCTCGAGGGCCGCCTGGGCCAGCCGCACGACCGGACGGTGCTGCGCGAGCCCGGAATCGGGGGCCAGTGCCCCGAGTGCGGCGAGCTGCACGCCAGCGACGCGCACTACTGCGCGCGCTGCGGCGCCCCGCTGGACGCCAAGGCCCGCGCCAAGCGCGACGCCGCCATCGCGGAGGCGGCCAAGCCCGTGACGCAGACCACCCCCGCCCCCGCGCCGTCGAGCGTGCTGTGGGCGGCCGGCCCGCGGCCCGGCGCCCGCCCGCCGGCCGAGGAGGAGAAGTCCGAGCCGTCGGCCGCCACCAGCCAGTGGCTCGCCCTGTCGCATCACGGCCCCGCGGAGGTCGCCGCGACGGACTCGGCGCCGAAGGAGGAGGAGCCGTTGACGGTCGAGGCCAAGGCCGCCGAGGAACCCGCGAAGCCGAAGCGCACGCGCAAGCCGAAGCCCGCGGCGCCGACGAGCGAGAACGGCAAGCGCGACGAGGACGTGCCGCCGCCGGCGCCGGACCCGCTGGCGTCGCGCCCGGAGCCCGGCCCGTGACCGCCACCGAGACGCCTCCGAGCCCCGGCGAGACCCCGCGGCGCTGCCCGCGCTGCGGCAGCGACCTCGGGCCCGACCAGGACTGGTGCCTGAACTGCGGCGCCGACGTCGGCTCGACAATCGCCACTCCGCCGAGCTGGCGCGGGCCGGTCGCGCTCGTCGCCGGGCTGCTCGCCGTCGCGGCGATCGCGCTGATCCTCGCGCTCGTCGAGCTCGCCGGGAACGCCGAGCAGGTGACGGAGCAGCCGGCGGCGACGGTCACCCCGACGCCCACGGCGGCGGCGCCGGCCGTCACGAGCACGCCGACGCCGATCACGATCCCGCCGGCGACGGACAACGGCAGCACCACGGGCACGCCCGAGATCGCCGACTGGCCCGACGGGAAGGACGCCTGGACCGTCGTGCTCGAGTCCTCGGCCACGCAGACCGCCGCCCAGTCGCGCGCGAAGGAGCTCGCGAGCCAGGGCGTGCCGGTCGGGATCCTGAACTCCGACGGCTACAGCAGCATCGAGCCCGGCCGCTGGGTGGTCTTCTCCGGCCAGTACGACACCCAGCGCGCCGCCAAGCAGGCGCTCAAGGACGTCTCGGACGAGGTGACCGGCGCCTACGTGCGCCACATCATCCCGAAGGCGACACCCAGCCCGTCGCCGTCACAGGTCCCCTAGCGGCCACCGCGGCGAGAGCCGCGCCACCGCCTCGCGGGCGAGGGGGTGCGGCGCCACCGGACCGGGCTCGGCGACCGCGTCGGCCACGAGCACCGGCATGAGCGCCTGCATCGAGCCGGCCAGCGCGCCGAGGTCGTAGCCGCCCTCCAGCACGAGCCCGACCGGCGCGCCGACCGCGTCGGCGGCGCGCCGCACGAGCGCAGTCATGCCCGCGAAGCCGGCCTCGGTGACCTGGCAGGTCGCGAGCGGGTCGTCGCGGTGGGCGTCGAAGCCCGCCGAGACGAGCACGAGCTGCGGCTCGCACGCCCCGA
>Ga0081539_10000856_pt1 | contig 58246 bp, 63 predicted proteins | sample TabmetS4T2R2_FD_71023 | JGI IMG/M metagenome (GOLD analysis project Ga0081539, IMG submission 71023) | Tabebuia heterophylla rhizosphere microbial communities from the University of Puerto Rico - S4T2R2 | ecosystem: Host-associated > Plants > Roots > Rhizosphere ...
CCCCTGCTCGGCTACTGAACTTCACCACGCAGGGCATCGGCTCCGGAGGGCTCCGGCCAGTCGGGCGCCGCCACATGCCCATGGTTTCCGAGGCCACGGGGGGACGTCACCGCCGCCCTCCCGAACACCCGGTGCGCATCCGGTTCCCGCGAGAGCAGTGCGAGGATTATGCGGCGCGCGGGAAGGGTGTGAACAAAATTGTTTTGAGAAAATTGTCGGCCCTCGGCTATGGCCTCCGGCGAAGGCCGTCTAAGGGCCGCCGGCGCGCAGGAGAACCAGAATGAGACTTGCCAGCATCAGAATGGACGGCCGCACGATCCCCGCCCTTGTCGAGGGAGAGCGGTTCCTGCCGCTAACCGAAAGCGCAAGCGTCAAGGCGATCATCGCAGGGGCGGACCCGGCGGGCTGGGTGGCGGGCAAACGCGCCGCGGCGACCGACGCCGACTGGAAGCTGCTCGCCGGCGCGACATTCGACCTGCCGATCGCCGACCCGGGCAAGATCATCTGCATTGGCCTGAACTACCGCGACCATGCGGCCGAGGGTGGCAACCCGATCCCCGACTATCCGGCGCTTTTCATGCGCACGCGCATCTCGCTGGTCGGCGCCGGCCAGCCCATCGTTCGGCCGCAGGCATCCGAACGCTACGACTACGAGGCCGAGCTTGCGATCGTGATTGGCAAGACCTGCCGGCACCTCAGCGAGGACCAGGCGCTGGACGCGGTGTTCGGCTACACGCTCTTCAACGACGGCTCGGTCCGCGACTATCAGCGCAAGGCCCCGCAATGGACCGCAGGCAAGAATTTCGACGCCAGCGGCAGCGTCGGCCCGGCGATCGTCTCCAAGGACGAGCTGCCTGTCGGCGCGAGCGGCCTCAAGATCATGTCCAGGGTCAACGGCGCTCTTCTCCAGAACGGCAATACCGGGGACATGATCTTCCCGGTGGCAAGGGCCGTCTCGATTATCAGCGAGGTCATGACACTGGAACCCGGCGACCTGATTGCCACCGGCACACCGGCAGGCGTCGGCTACGCCAGGAAACCGCCACTCTGGATGAAGGCGGGCGATGTCTGCGAGGTCGAGATCGAAGGCATCGGCTGCCTCGTCAACCCGGTGGTCGATGAGGATATGTCGAAGACGCGGCGGCTTGGATAGCATTCAGGCATCGGGTGCAGCTTTCACCCCTCTGTACGGCAGGACAGAGGGGTGAAAGCGACAAACTCCATGCCCGACCGGCGATGCCCCTCAGTACGTCTTCGCGCCGTTGACCATCAGCCGCACGACATAGAGCGAGGTCGTGCCGCAGATATAGAGCATGTTACGCTTGGCGCCGCCGAACACGCAGTTGGCGACCACCTCCGGCACCTTGACCTTGCCGATCAGCGTGCCGTCAGGATGATAGCAATGGATGCCGTCGGCCGCACTCGTCCAGATACGACCATCGCTGTCGAGGCGAAAGCCGTCGAACATGCCTGCGGTGCAATCGGCGAAGACGCCGCCGCCCGAGACCTTGCCGGCTTCATCGACATTAAAGACCCGGATATGTGCCGGATTCTGCGGGCCATGCGTGCGGCCGGTGTCGGCCACATAGAGCTGCCGCTCATCGAGCGAAAACCCGATGCCGTTCGGCCGCACCATGTCGATGATCACGGCCTCCACCGCGCCCGTGTGCGGGTCGACGCGATAGACATGACAGGCACCGATCTCGCTCTCAGCTTTGTCGCCTTCGTAGTCGCTCTCGATGCCGTAGGCCGGGTCGGTGAACCAGATCGAGCCGTCCGAGCGCACCACCACGTCGTTGGGTGAATTGAGGCGCTTGCCTTGCCAGCGGTCAGCGATAGTGGTGATGGAGCCGTCGAACTCGGTGCGGCTGACGCGGCGGCCGGAATGCTCGCACGAAACGAGCCGGCCCTGACGGTCAACGGTGTGGCCGTTGGTATTGCCGCAAGGCTGGCGGAAGACGCTGACCGAACCGTCGGTCTCGTCATAACGAAGCATGCGGTTGTTGGGGATGTCGGACCAGACGAGATAGCGGCCGGCGGCGAACCAGGCCGGACCCTCCGCCCAGCGGCAGCCGGTGTAGAGCTTCTCGACATGGGCGCTGCCGTTGAACAGCCGCGCAAAGCGCGGATCGAGGACTTCGTAATAATCGGCGGCCATGGTTCTTCCCTTTCCGTATGCTGGTCCGTCGACCCGGGCCTTATTACGTCCGGGGAATGTTCATAAGATCGGGCCTTGTTGCAAGCAGCAAAGCAGCCGCAATGGAGAGGCAGAAGGCCAATGCGCAGCCAATGCGCCTCGGCAAGCACGGCGTGCCTTTCCCGGCACGCACGCAGACAAGCCGCATGGAGGATATTCGCATTGCCGCATCGCAGCCGCGCAAGCAATGAGGCGCTGCCTTGAGATGAAGGCTGCTGGGCTTGGTCCTGATACCGGGCCGGCATTCCGGCGGGGGCAGCCTACCCCTGCCGTCTACGCGCCGCCTTCCGCCCGACCTGCTCGGCGTAGTACTCGATTGCGTGCGGCCTGCCGACGAGATAGCCCTGGACCTCGTTGCAGTCTTCCGCGCGCAGAAAATCGAGCTGGGCAGCCGTTTCGACACCTTCGGCCACAATGTTCATGGAGAGCCCGCGCCCAAGGCCGACGATGGCACGTATGATCGCGCCCGACTGCGGGCTCTCCTTGATCCTCGACGTGAAGGAGCGATCGATCTTGATCTTGTCGAACGGGAAGGACTGAAGATAGGAGAGCGACGAATAGCCCGTCCCGAAATCGTCCATGGCGATCTTGACGCCGAGCGCCTTGAGCCGCCTCAGAGTCGACGTGGCGCGCGAAAAATCATCGAACAGCACGCCTTCTGTGATCTCGAGTTCGAGCCGGCCCGGAGCCAAACCTGTCTCGATGAGGATTGTATGAACGAGGGCCGGCAAATCCCCGTGCCGGAACTGGATCGGTGACAGGTTGACGGCGATTTGCAGCGGCTTCGGCCAGGAGGCAGCTTCCTGGCAGGCCCTGCGCAGCACCCATTCGCCGATCGGGATGATGAGGCCGCTTTCTTCCGCAAGCGGCACGAAGTTGGCCGGTGAAATCAGGCCACGCTTGGCGTGATGCCAGCGCACCAGCGCCTCGAAGCCGACGATCTCTCCCGAAACCAGGGCCTGCGGCTGGTAGTGCAACATGAGCTCGCCGTGCAGCACGGCAGAGCGCAGGTCCTGCTGGAGCGTGCGCCGCTCGCGCAGCTTCCTGTCCATGTCGGCTTCAAACACGCGGAAGACGCCACGGCCGTCTGCCTTGGCGCGGTAAAGGGCAGCGTCGGCATTCGCCAGAAGCGCCGCAGCCGTGGTCCCGTCGTTCGGGTAGAAGGCAATGCCGATGCTCATGCCGATACGCAATTTCTGCCCTTCGATCTCGATGTCTCCGGCGACAGTCTCCAGCAGCCGGTCGGCAAGCTCGACCGCGCTCGACGGCTGCGGGCCGTCAGCCGCAATCATCGTGAATTCGTCGCCCCCGATACGGGCAAGGAACGCACCGTCCCCCGCGGACGAGAGGCGCTCGGCCATTTCGCACAGCAGCGCATCCCCTGCAGAATGCCCGAACACGTCATTGACGTCCTTGAACCGGTCGAGGTCGAAGCAGAGGACCGCGAACGGCTCGCCGGTTACGGCAGCGCGTTCGAGCGTGAAGGTGAGGCGGTCGGTGAAGGCGGAGCGATTGGGCAGGTCGGTAAGCACGTCGTGGTTAGCCAGATGGGCGATCCGCGCCGCCGCGCGCTTGCGCTCGGTAACGTCCTCGGCGACGCCCAGCAGATATTTCGACTTGCCGTCCTCGCTGTCGATCGCGAGGCGTCTCATCGAGAGGTCGCGGACGCCATTGTAGCGGGTGCGAACCGTCTCTTCCTCGACGTGTTGCAAGCCGCCTGCCCTGAGAACCTCGCTCTCGCGAGCAAAGGAGGCCTCGGCCTCCTCATATGGAAGGAGATCGAAGTCGGTCTTGCCGATCAGCTCGCCCCGTGGAATCCCAAGCAGGTTCTCGACGGCCCTGTTGACCAGCATGTAGCGGTGCTCCCGGGCCTCCTTGACGAAGACCATTGCGGGCACATTCTCGATGACGGTATCCAGGAACTCGCGCGTGCGGCGCAATTCGTCGGTGGCCCGCTTGCGCTCGGTTACGTCGATAATGGCAGCCAGCCCGGCAGAGCGGTCTTCATATTGCAGCGATTCAGCATAGCCGAGCACGTCGATCAGCGTTCCGTCAGCCTTTACGTGGCGCCAAGTTCGGTCGGGCCGGTAGCTTCCGGTAAACGCTCCGACCGAATTCCTGACCGCCTCGGCGTCCTCCTCGGGCCTGATGTCAAGTAACGTCCGGGAGAGGAACTGTTCCCGAGAATAGCCATAATGCTCGACGGCCGCGTTGTTGACGGCCAGGAACCGCAGGCTGCCTGTCTCGAAAACATACATCGGCACGGGATTGCTCTCGAAGAGCAGCCTCCACGAAGCCTCGCGCTGCTTCAATTCGGTGATGTCGGTGATGCAACCGATGATAAGGCGAGCGCCATTCGCCATGCATGCCCGCTTCTTGCGCGTCACAATGGTGCGGATCTTGCCGTCGCTTCCCGGAATGAGCTCCTCGTTTTCGTTGACTTCGCCGACCTGCAGAACCAGCCGGTCAATGCGTCGGAAGACATCGGCATGTTCCTTCGGCACGAAGTCATAATCGGTCCTGCCAACCAATTCTTCGTGCGTATGCCCCATGAAGGTGCACATGCTCTCGTTCGCCACAAGGAAGCGATGGCGGTCGTCCTTGACAAAAATTGGATGCGGCACCGCATCGAGCACGCGACGCAGCGCGTCGACATCCTCCATAGAGAATGCCTCCACGCGTTTGCCGGGTTTTTCCTCCGAATCCGACATGTGCGAGTCTCGTCTCCCGAATGAGCGATCCTCGCGGCAAGATGTTTAGAAAGCTTTACGCCGTGCTGGTCCGCCACAGGCAAGTCACGGCGGCGCAGCTATCAATGCGCGCGCCGGCGACTCAACCGAGCCAGCGGTCATAATCGGAAACCAGAAGATGCAGCGGCTGCCGGTCCTCCTCGATCTTCGAAAAGCGGCCGATCGGCTCGGAAAAGATGTTGTCGGTCAAGTCATCGTTGACCGTCGAGACTTCGCCGATCAGGACGTCCGCCCCTTCACCCCAGAAGGCATGCCACACGCCTGGCAGCAACGTGACGCTCTCGCCGGGATCGAGCTTCAGCAGACCGCCGGCCTGCAGCTTGCGCAGCACGCCATCGGTCGGCACGGTAACTTCCGCCTTACGATCTATGTTGCCCCCCTCGTCCGACACGAAGAGCTCGAGCACCAGCTTGCCGCCACCGCGGTTGATGATGTCTTCGGCCTTAACGACATGCCGATGCATTGGCGAGAGTTGGTCCTTGCGCGAGATCATGATCTTCTCGGCATAAAGCATGCCCTTGCCACGGGCGAGGTCTTCGGCGTGACCGTTGCGGACGGTAAAGAGAAAAAGGCCGAGCTCGTCGACCTTGCCCTGGCCGTAGTCGGTGATGTCCCAGCCGAGCCTCGCATCGACAATGCCGGCCGGGCGTTTCTCCTTCAACTCCTCGGGAGACCAGTAGGCAAAGGGAGGCATGACGTAGCCGAACGAGCGGATGAAGGCGTCGGCCTCCCGGATTATTTCATTGACGCGAGAACGTTTCATCGAGCCGCCTCCTCCGCTTGACTGGACCCGCCGGCAGATGCCGTCAGCCATTGGACCAAGATTAGACAAGACTCAAGTGACAAGAAGCGATTCACGAACAATGACTTAGCGGTCGCGGCCGATTCTGCGAGCATTTTCGGCCATTTAGGGTATTTACCGGCCGATTCCTCTGCGGTTAGAGTAGGACCGAATCAGCCGGCTGACTGAGCCTGGCGAACGATCCTGAAACCAGATGTTCGGCGGGCCGGACAGGTTCGGATGGTTTCGCGAAGCACTGCGGATCCGGAGGATCGTGTAGCTTTTGCGCGGGACGGCGCGCGTTTTCGTGAAAGTTGAACGTTGTTTGGTCCGGATGTCGCCGACATGCGGACCGCATACGGATTCGGGGCTATTGGGGAAATGTCAGGGGTCGGTGTGGACGAGCAATCTGTGATGCCTGCCAGGCGGCTGGCCTCGCGTGCTGATCTTACCGGCTTCTTCACGCAGCTCTGCTCGGAGATCGGCGCCGACAGCTATATGCTGATTGCGACCGTAAGCGGCCAGGAGAGCGCCGAGTTGCGCATTATCGCGTCGAACTGGATCTATGACGCGATCCGCCTCGTCGGCCACGAGTTCATTATCGCACTGGCGGAAAGCGCGCTGACGGCAGCGCCAGGCATTCGCGCCGATGCCCTGCAATGCAGCCATGCGCCGAAAATGCCGGGGCTGCTGACAGGCGAGCAGGCGCGTCTTCTCGCTGTGCTCGGGCATGCCGAGATCTTCAGCCTGCGTCTCTATGCCGGAAAGCGGCGCTATTTCGTGCTGTTTTCGGCAGCGGAAGCAGGCGTCATCGACGCCAAGCGGTTGCCCAAGACCCAGATGCGCGCCTGCTACGCGCTCTCCGAGGTACCCGAAATACTCGCTGCCGTGGCGATGCAGAACCCGCTGTCCGAGCGCGAGCGCGAATGCCTCTACTGGGTATCTGCCGGCAAGACGACCGACGACGTGGCGATGATCCTCGGCGTGTCGTCGAATACCGTAAACAGCTACGTCGCACACGCGATCCAGAAGTTCGGCGCGAGAAACCGCGCCATGGCGATGGCGACCGCGATCAGGAATGGCATCATATGAGCAGGCGACGCAACGCCGGCCGATCGGCCCCCATGCCGGACGCGGCACCCATCACCCCTTTTGGCACTTCGCCGGCGACCGAGCCGCACCACACTGGCACAATGGCGGATGCGGTCCGCCGCTGTCGCTGGATCGCGGTCGACATCAACGCGGACGGCTTCCTGCTGCTTTTTCTCGGACCTCCGGAGGAGAAGCGTCGTCTCATCCACGGCTTCGACGCCGAGTTCCCGGCCCAGTCGGGCACGTCGCGCCTGATCGCGACACGGATCGGGGAACAGGTCGTGCGCCATGCGACCATCTCGACCGCACCGCTCTGGTGGGCGGCGCCACAGACCGCCACGCACGAAGTCTGTTCCATGCTTGGATGGTGCGGAGACCCGATCGTCGGCCCTCCGGGATCGTCGGGCATCATCTTGCCGGTACAGGCGGACCGTGGCCAGACCGGACTCGTGATCTTCATCGGCAATGGCATTTCGGTCGACGAGACGAGCCTCTACGAAACCCACGCTCGCTCCTTCGCGCTGTTTGCCGCCGTCACACGGCTAAAGCCGCTCGACGGGGGCAACACGCCAGCGGTTTCCAAGCGCGAGCTGGAGTGCCTGACACTTACGGCCAACGGTCTGACCAGCGAGGAGATCGCGGTCGAGCTTGGCCTTTCGGTGCACACGGCGAACCAGTATCTGACCAACACCACGCAGAAACTCAACGCAGTGAACCGCATGCATGCGGTGGCCAAGGCACTGCGGTTGGGGCTGATTGAATGAGGCGGTAGGCAGTAGGAGAGCTAGCGGACTAAAGGGCGACAGGGAGCAGCAAATCGGAGACGGGCAGTTTTGTCTTTCCTGCCTCCACTGCCTCCTGCCCATTCCCTATTGCCTTACCGTCCTATCGCCGTACTGCCTCTCCTTATGCGCGCACCTTCGATCGCTGCCGCGAGGAAGGCGGTGTTTTCCGCAGGCGTTGCCTCCCCATTCTCGAACGCCACATAGTTGACGTCGATGGAAGCTTGGTCGGCCGCCATGGCGAGCGTGAAATAGACGGTCGCGCCGCTTGGCCGAAGTTCCAGGTCGAGCACGATCCTGGGCTCGCCCGTCCAGGCCAGATACACCTCGCCGCCATGGCCGAGCTTGAGCGTACCTGGCATGAAGAAACGCTCCGCCGCCGAATCGACAAGATCGGAGACATTGGCGAAATGCCCCATGCGGATGAAAGCGACGTAGTCGCCGACGTCGATCATGCGCAGCTCGCTCACGACCTCCTTGATCGCTTCGGCCACGATGATTTCCCGCTCGGACGAATTCTTTTGCCGGATCATAATTACTTCTGCACCTGCCGTGTCTTTGGCTGCCCTTTTTTCGCGTAGACGATGCGCACGAGTTCGGCGACCGCCTGGTAGAACTGAGCGGGAATGACGCTATCAACCGAAACTTGTTTGTACATGGAGCGTGCGAGCGCCACGTCCTCGAAGACGGGGATGCCATTCGCCTCGGCGATCTCCCGGATCTTCAGGGCGACAAGGTCCTGGCCCTTGGCAAGCACGACGGGAGCCGGATCCTCGTCGCGAATATATTTCAGCGCGATCGAATAGTGGGTGGGGTTGGCGATCACGAGGGTGGCGCGCGGCACGGCGGCCATCATGCGCCTGCGGGCACGGTCGCGGGCGAGCGAACGCATGCGAGACTTGACAATGGGATCGCCATCGCTCTGCTTCAGCTCGTCTTTCACCTCCTGCCGCGTCATACGCAAGTCCCGCCGCCAAGAGAAGTGCGACCAGATGATGTCGGCCGCGCCTATGATCAGCATGGCGAATGTGAGCGCGAGGAGGATGTTGATGGCGACCTCGCGGATCACCAAGCCGAAAGCGGTCGGCTGCGTTATCATGCCGAGCAGCAGACGGTGTTGCACCTCGTTCACCGCAAACATCACGAAGACCAGAGCGAAAACGAGCTTGCCGAGCGACTTCAGGAATTCGGCAAGGCCCTGGACGCCGAACAGCCGCTTCCAGCCCTCGCGGATCGAGATGCGCGAGAATTTCGGCGCGACACGGTCCGTGACGAAGCTTGGCGCGTGCTGGAAGATTGAGGCCCCGACCCCCGCGACCATAAGCAGGATGAGCACCGCCGCCAGCGCCTTGCCGACCTCGATGAGGACAATTTGGAGCAAGGTGACGACGTCGACCTCGGTATCGATCGGCCAGGCCTCCGGCTTCTCCAGGAAGGTGGACAGGAAATCGCCGAGATTGACGATACTTTCCTTTGCGAAGAAGACGGCGAAGATCAGGATGGCGACGAACGATGCGAGAACTGCGGCTTCCTTCGAGTGGGGCAATTGCCCTTTATCGATCGTGTCGCGGATCTTCTTCTCAGTCGCTTCCTCGGTTTTGCTGTCCTTATCGACGGACTCGGCCATGCGTCACCCGTTCCGCGGGAAATGTCAGGCTGCGGCGCCCTGCGTCTCTTCCGACTCTGCGCCCTCTTCGGGCTGCCTCTGCGTCGAGGGCAGCTCGAACGCTCCCTCGCTTGCCAGTCTGATAGCAGCCGAGGCGATCGACTTGCGCGCCCTCGCAATGTCGTCACCGTTGACATTGCCGGCTTCGGAAGCGAGTTCGGATTCGATCATGCGGCGCGAACGCGCGCCGATGGCGGAAAGAATGGCTTCGCTCATGGCTGGTTCGGCATCGCGCAGCGCCAGCGTGACGACCTCGGTGCCGATGCCGTCGAACAGTGTGACCCGTGCCTTCTGCGTGAGCAGCACGATGTCTTCGAAGGCAAACAGCCGCGCGCGGATCGCATCGATGTCGCTGGCGCCAGTGGCCTCGAGATCCTGCATCATCTCTTCCAGATTGGCCTTGTCGAGTTCGTTGAGCACGCTGGCGACCCTCGCCTGGCCCGCGGATGTGTCCTTCGTCGCGCTTTCGACCAGGACGCGCGCCCTTATCTGATCCTCGATAATCTTCACCGCGGTCTCGGGAACGTTGGACATTGTCATCATGCGCCTGATGATCTCGCCGCGCGTCGCCTTCTCCAGCGTGAGCAGCACGTTCGCCGCTGCCTGAGGCGCAAGTTTCGAGAGCACGACTGCGGCCATCTGCGGATGTTCGCCCGACAGGAAGGCGCCGAGCCTCGACGGGTCGAGCTTCTCGACATCGGGCCAGATCGGCGGCGCGGCGTCGGCCACCTGAGTCTTCTCGACGCCCATCACCGCATCCATTTCTTCCGGCGAAAGCGATTCATGGAGCATCGTCTGCATCTTGTCGGCCGAGTCGAGCAGGCCGGCGCCTTCAGTGAACTCGGCCTCGAATTCGGCGACGATCTTTTCCAGCTCGCTCTGCGGGATGGTGCGCAGCAGCCGCGCCGCATCGACCAGCGCACGAAGCTCTTCCTGCTTGAAGAATTTAAGCAGCCGGCTTGCCGACGGCTTGCCCATCGCCACCAGGATCGCCGCCGCCTTCTGCGGGCGCGTAAGGGTAAGCGCGTTGCTCACGACGCGCTTCCGCTCGATTGTCGGGCGAAACGTTTAGCCATCAGGCCGGCTTCGCCGCCGTAATGATTTCGGTCAGGCGGATGCCGAAGCGCGAAGGATCCTGCTCGAGCACCGTTATCTCGCCCCGGGCGATCTTGCGGCCGTTGACGACCACGTCGACGGCCTCCCCGATGCGCCGGTTGAGCGCGACGGTCGAACCTTTCTGGAGCGCCATCAGCTCCGACACCGGCATTTCCGCGCTGCCGAGCACGATCTGCACGTCGACCGGTATGTTCATGATAAGCGCTGCGTTGTGCGGCGCTCCCATCCCGGCAAAAGCCCCGCCGGGCCGTGAGCCGGCCTCTTCATGCAGCACGTCGCGCAATTCCTCGATCGCACGATTGAGTTTTTCTTCCTGAACGCTTTCGTCTTCCGGTGCCGGATTGGGCTCGCCCATCTTCAAGTCTCCAAGTCACTCGTGCTGTCACGCGGACAAAAGCCCATCCATGAATTCCTGAGCCGCGTCGAAGGGATGCCTGATTCGTACTGTGTAATTCTGTCCCAGTTTGCCGAATTCGCATACGAACAAAGTCTTCTTGCGCGCCGAAAGCCGCACGTCGAACTGCGCCGCGGGTTCGATCGCGATGACCTGCCCCTCCTCCAGGGTGGCAATCTGGCCCAGCGTCAGGCGTGCAAGCGGCATCGTCGCGTCGAGCTGTATGCCCGAACGCATCACTTCTTCGCCCAGCCTGGCGCCCCAGTCGCGCTGGGCCACTGCGTCGCTGCCTTGGCCTGCGACTGTGTCGCCGCGATGTTTGAGAAGCACGCGCTGCGGCATCAGCATGCTGAGACGGCCCGAACCGTTGCTGGAAGAGATTGCGTAGTCGACGCGCACGGCAGGTCCGTCGCGGACCACATGCTTTGCCATCTCGGTGCCGGTGATGGCCGGTAAAAGCGGGAAGCGGATGTCGAAGGCGCGTGGACCGGAACCGTTCACCGCTTCGGCGAGCTTCGTAAAAACAATTCCCGCGACGGCAGTTTCGGTGGGCGAGAGATCGCGGGCGATCGGCGTGACAGGCAGATCCGGATCGCCGGCGAACAGAGCATTGAGCACCACCGCGATGGCATCCGGGTCGATCAGCATCATCATTGCGTCAGGCGAGGAGACGGACGCTGCGATCGCCATGGCATGGTTGCTCACCCCTTGGGGACGCCCGTTTGCGAAGCGGGCAAGCTCGACGCTCCTGACCTCCATGTTGACAGGAAAGGCGAGTTTTTCGTTGAGCGAAGCGAGCACCAGGGGCGTCGCACGCTCGGCCAGGGCCCGGGCCGCTTCGATCACCCTGTCTGGCTCGCCGGTCTCGCCGACGAGACGCTCGACGATGTAGGCGCGGGTTTCTGCGGGACTGGCCGGGCTGCTCATCGCTTCACGCTACAAGATGCTGTCGAAATGTCATTGGCTAGGCGGCCTTCTTGTCTGCGGGACCCGCATTCATCGTGCTCTGCTCCACGGCGTCGATCGTCGGGCGATCGTAGGAGGAGATCGTCTTGCGGCCGAACTCGATAGCGACCTGCGGCAGCGAGCCGTTCATGTAGGCGAGCAGCGTCTGCTTGACGATGATGTAGAGGCGGTTGCGCTTCTCGCGCACCATCTTCATCTTTGCCGCGATCGGGCCGACAACGGCGTAGGACAGGAAGATGCCGAGGAAGGTGCCGACGAGGGCGGCGCCGATCAATCCACCGAGTATTTCCGGCGACTGGTCCAGCGCGCCCATGGCCTTCACGACGCCGAGCACCGCGGCCACGATGCCTAGCGCCGGCAGCCCGTCGCCGACCTGAACCAGGGCATGATACGACTTCAGCTTATCCGCGCGGATCGTGTGGATTTCCTCGTCCATCAGCGCTTCGATCTCATGCGGCCTGGCATTGCCGATGATGATGATGCGGCAATAATCGCAGATGAAATGTGTGAGGTCGTGGTTCTTGAGCACGGCCGGAAAGGCCTGGAAGATCGCCGATTCCTCAGGATTGTCGATATGCGCCTCGACCTCGCTGCGCGACTTGGTCCTGAGCTCGCGCATCAGGCTGTGCAGCACGCCGAGCGTTTCGAGATAGTCGCGTTCCTTGGGCACCGACTGCTTGAAGGCTTCCATGACGCCCTTGCCGGCATCCTTGACCGTCGACATCGGATTGGCGACGAGGAAGCAGCCGAGCGCTGCGCCGCAGATAATGACCGCCTCCCAAGGTTGGATCAGGACCTCGATGTGGCCGCCCATGGCCATGAAGCCGCCCAGCACGCAACCCAGCGTGACAACGAGTCCGATCAGAATTCCCACGACGCACCTTTTTATGGATGGCTTTCGTCAAATGGTTAACGTGCGTGCCTTGTGTGAGGCTTGAATCGGACCCGTTCGTTGCTTCAGCTTCACGCAAGGAATTTGGCATAGCCTACCGGCTCAAACAGGCGGGAAAGGCTTGCCGTGCTGAGCACCTACACGAGCTATCAGGTCATCACGAGGGATCTTCCGAAGGCCCTCGATCGCGTCGAGAACCAGCCAGCGGTCGATCGCGAGACTGCCTATTATCTCGAGAACATCACCAAGGTGAAGTCGGTCGACGATCTCGTCAACGATTACCGGCTGTTCCACTACGCCATGAAGGCCTTCGGATTGGAAGACATGGCTTATGCAAAGGCCTTCATGGTCAAGGCCATGAAGGAAGGCGTTTCCGAGCCGGACAGTTTTGCCAACAAGCTGACAGACAAACGCTATGCGGAGTTCGTGAAGACCTTCAACTTCGCCGCCCACGGCGAGCAGACGACCAGCTACGTCAAAGCGCAGAATGAGGTGATCGCGAACTACGCCACGCAGGCGCTGATCCACGGGGTCGACCCCAACTCGCAGGCCGCGGGGGCCGAAACGAACTTCTACCTCGCCAACATCGGCAAGGTGAAGTCGGTGGATGAGTTCCTGGCCAGCGAACAGCTGGTCAGCTACGCCCTGAGGGCCTACGGGTTCAATCCTGCCGACGAAGACATGGATCAGATCCGTGAGTTCCTGGAAGGCGGTGTGAGCGATCCGGAGAGCCCGGTCAACAAGCAGGACGACGTTCGCTACAAAGCCTTCGTGTCCGCCTTTAACTTCCAGGCCTTGGGCGAAGCCACCACGACCTACAGCCAGGCCCAGCAGCTTGCCGTCGATAAATACGTTCGCCAGACCCTCGAGGAAGAAGCCGGCGAACAGAACGAGGGTGTGCAGCTAGCTCTTTATTTCGAGCGCAAGGCATCGAGCATCACGTCATTTTACAACGTGCTGGGCGACAAGGCGCTCACCCAGGTCGTCTATACCGCGCTTGGCCTGCCGGACTCCTTCGCTACGGCCGACATCGACAGGCAGGTCGCCTTTCTTGAAAAGAAACTCGACCTGGAAGACTTCCAGGACCCCGAGAAGCTGGGCACCTTCCTGAAGCGTTTCACTGCCATGTGGGACGTTTCGAATGCGAATTCGAACCTGTCCAGTCCGGCCACCGTGCTGTTCAGCCAGCCGGCCGAGTTCGGCATCTCGACAAGTCTCCTACTCACCTTGCAGCAGATGAAGCGCTGAGGAGGCCGCGTGCAGGACGGACTTTACGTTGCCCTTTCCTCGCAGATTGCGCTCGACAAGCGTCTGACGACGATTGCCGACAACGTCGCCAACATGTCGACCGTCGGCTTCCGCGCCACCGAGGTGAAATTCGAGGACGTCGTTACCGGCGTCGGCCAGGACTCGGTGGCGTTCGCTTCGCCGGGCGACACCTATCTCACGCAGAAGGCGGGATCGCTGCGCGAGACGCACAACCCGTTCGATTTCGCCGTGCAAGGGGACGCCTGGTTCGGCATCGAGACACCGGCAGGGACTGTCATGACACGTGACGGCCGCTTCACCATGACTGAAACGGGCCAGCTCGTTACACATGAGGGCTATCCCGTGCTCGACGCCGGCGGCGCGCCGATCCAGCTCGATCCGCTCGGCGGACCACCGGAGGCCGGTCGCGACGGCGTCCTCCGTCAGAACGGACAGCTTGTCGCCTCGATCGGCCTGTTCAGCTACGATCCGGGTCCGAACTTTACGCGTTTCGGCAATTCCGGCGTCATCCCGGCCGGCGAGCCCGATCCGATCGTCGACCGCATGGATGTCGGTGTCGCGCAGGGCTTTATCGAGGAATCCAACGTCAACCCTGTGGCCGAGATGACTCGCCTTATCATGCTGCAGCGGTCATTCGAGAATGCGTTTGCGATGACGCAGGAGACCGAGACGACCTTCGACGACGCCGTCAAGACGCTGGGCGGCAGCTAACAGGCCGTTGGCAATGGAAAACTCGGCCGAAATCCCGCAGCAGGCGCAGGCAGACCGGGCCAGCGCGCTCGAGGCGCTTGGAAGGGCGTGGAGGAGCTTTGCCGACGAACGTGCGCTGATCCGCGTCGGCGGAAAGGTATCCGAGGTCTCGGCGGCGCATTATCGCGTGCGCGGCCTCTCCGAAAATGCACGGCTGGGCGATATCGTCGACCACCGGTCGCGAAGCGGCTCGCGGCATGGCGAGATCGTACAGATCAGGTCGGACCACGTGCTGGTTGCACCATTCGAGGTTGGGGCTGACACAGGGGTCGGCGATGCCGTCTTCAACCTCGGTCCATTCAGCGTCCAGCCCGATGCCTCCTGGCGGGGCCGCGTCCTCAACGCCTTGGCGCGTCCGATCGACGCCGGTCCGCAACCGATGCGGGGCGAGAGCCAGGCCGCGGGCACACCGGCAGCACTTTCGCGGGAGCGCGTCGGCACGCCGCTGAAGACCGGCGTGCGCGTCATCGACATCTTCACGCCGCTCTGCTTCGGACAGAGGATCGGCATCTTTGCCGGCTCCGGCGTCGGCAAATCGACGCTGTTGGCGATGCTTGCGGCCGCGGATGCCTTCGACACGGTGGTCGTGGCGCTGGTCGGCGAGCGCGGCCGCGAAGTTCGCGAGTTCCTCGAGGATACCGTCGGCCACAAGAATTTGCAGAAGACGATCGCCGTCGTCGCCACCAGCGACGAGAGCGCGATGATGCGCAAGCACGCACCGGGAACGGCCATGCGCATCGCCGAACATTTTCGAGACCGTGGCGACCGCGTGCTTCTGGTGCTCGATTCGATCACGCGCTTCGCCCACGCCTTGCGCGAGGTCGCGACAGGCGCCGGCGAACATCCCGTTGCCCGCGGCTATCCCGCCTCCGTGTTCACGGACCTGCCGAAACTCCTGGAAAGGGCCGGGCCGGGCGCGGTCGGCCGCGGTTCGATCACCGCCGTCATTTCCGTGCTGGTCGACGGCGACGACCATAACGATCCGGTCGCCGACTCGGTGCGCGGCATTCTCGACGGGCATGTGGTGCTCGACCGTGCGATCGCCGAGCAGGGCCGCTATCCGCCGGTCAATCCACTGTCGTCGATCTCGCGGCTGGCCCCGAAGGCCTGGAGCGACGACGAGCGGGCGCTCGTCACACGGCTGCGCGCCATGATTGCGCGCTTCGAGGACACGCGCGACATCCGCCTGCTCGGCGCCTACCAGCCGGGCGTCGATGCCGAGCTCGATGCCGCCGTGCGGCAGGTGCCGCTGATCTATGAGGCGCTGGCACAATCGCCCAAGGACTCCGCCTCGCGCGATCCGTTTGCCGACCTTGCGCGCCACCTGAAGAGCAAGGAGCGTCCGAATGGCGTTGTTCAGGCGCAGTAAGAGTCCGTTCGCCTATGAGATCGACCGCTTCCATGCACCGCAGCCGCCGCTGCCGGAATTCGTTCCGATGCCGAAGCACGGCGGGCTTGAGGAGCGGCCTTCCTGGTCGTTGAAAGGCAGATGGTTCAGTCGCAACGACTCCGCCAGCCCGCTTGACGGGAAGGACGAGTTGGTCAGTGATCCGCTTGCGATACCGGAGCTCGACGAATCCAGGACGCCGGCACGTCGTCGAGCCATGCGCAACTGGCTCCGTGGCGAGCGGGCGAAAGGCTTGGTCTTGCCTGGAGACGAGCCCGTCGAGGAGCCGATTGCTGCAAGGCCCCACAAGGTTGTCGGTCCCCGAGACGAGAAAGCCGGCCAGCCTCGACAGGCGAAGGTCGCCAAGCCTCAATCCGGGAAAGGCGCCAAGCCTCAATCAGGGAAAGCCGCGAGACCTCAACCCGGGACTGCCACCGCATTGCGGCCGTCGAAGGAACCGAAACCTGCCAGCCGTCCTCACAAACCCCAGTGGTCCGGGCCTGAGAAACCCGTTGCTCGTCCGGCTAAAGTGAACCTCGCTGTAAAGACCATACGCAGCCAACCGCCAACGGCCCAGCGCTACTGGTTCGACAGTAACAAGCCGATAGGTTCCTCCCAGGCTGCAAAGGAAGGCACCCGGTCGAGCGACCTTACGATCGCCGCGCTCGGCATTACGCTCGGCCTGATCTGCGCGCTGTTTCCCTGGTATATTTTCTTCAATCAGGAGAAGTTCGGCGTGCGCGCCATGCAATTCGAGGGCGGCGGATCGACGTCCGCCACCGAATCCGTGGCCGAAGGCCCGCTGCCGCAACGCGTCGGCGCGCCAATGAGCGTAGAAAACCTTCCGAGCATGCAGCTCGACCTGCTCGCAACAGGCACATTGCCCGACAAGAGAGGCGAAAGCGACCACCCATCCGCACCCGGTCTCGACGAGCAACCCTTCCCGGTGGAGACACCGCAGTTCAAGCTGGTTCACGTCGCAAACCACCGCGCCATGATCGAGGATGATGCCGGCCTCTGGATCGTTCAGGTCGGTTCCACCCTGCCGGATTCCAGCCAGGTTGAGAGCATCGAGAAGCGTGACGGCAAGTGGGTTCTCGTCACTTCAGGCGATCGCCTTGTTGAACTGACCCCTTAAGGACAGCCCTCCCCGACAGGCCCTGCGCAAGGCCCGCGCAAGACTGGCTTAATAGTCTGGTAACGTCTGCTTGGGAAGCACCGATGCAAGTCAATCTCTTTGAGCTCGCGGCAAAACAAGCGCAATGGCTGTCCGTGCGCCAATCGGCCATCGCGGGCAACATCGCCAACGTCAACACGCCCGGCTATCACGCGCTGACGGTAGAGCCGTTCGAGAAGGTGCTCGACGGCACCCGCGTTGCCATGCAGGTTACGCAGCCGGCCCACCTCACCACAGGGGTCGGCACCCAGGACGTCGCGGTCCGGCAGCGCGACGACAACCCGTCCGTGCTTCCGTCCGATAATAGCGTCGTGCTCGAAAACGAGCTGATGGATGCAGGCGACGTACGCCGCGCCTTCAGCCTCAACACGGCGATCGTCAAGGCGTTCAACCGTATGACGCTGCTGGTTTCGAAGGGTTGACGCCTGATGGATCCACTTTCCACCTCGCTCAAGGTCGCCGGATCCGGACTAACCGCGCAATCCGAACGGCTGCGCGTCGTCTCGGAAAACCTGGCCAACGCACAATCGACAGGCCAGACACCGGGCAGTGATCCCTATCAGCGCAAGACCATCAGCTTTTCTGCAGAAATGGACAGGACAAGCGGCACCTCCTTCGTCGAGATTGCCGCCGTCGGCCGTGACGATACCGATTTTCCGATCGAGTACCAGCCCGGAAACGAAGCCGCCAACGACGCCGGCTACGTCAAGATGCCCAATGTCAACGTGCTGGTCGAGATGGCCGACATGCGCGAGGCGAACCGCTCGTACCAAGCCAATCTGCAGGTCATCAAACAGGCGCGCGAGCTGATATCGATGACCATCGATCTGATAAGGAACCAGCAATGATCCCCCTGATCGGCCCTATTGGCACAAAGATCGTCGACGGCAGCGGCGAAAGCGCTTTCCTCGGCAATATCGCGCAGCCGCCGGGCGGCGTCGGCGGGACCTTCGCCACCATGGTTGGGGAGGCGGCCACCCGCGTAGCGGACAACCTGCAGCAGGCGGAGCAACTATCCCTGCAGGCACTGCAGGGCGAAGGCGACACGCGCGCGGTCGTCGATGCGGTCATGACCGCCGACCAATCCCTGCAAGCGGCCATAGCGATCCGCGACAAGATCGTGTCGGCCTATCTCGAAATCAGCCGCATGGCGATCTGAGGACAACGCACATGAAAGCGCTCGCCATCGCCGCGACGGGCATGAACGCCCAGCAGACCAACCTTGAAGTGATTGCCAACAATATCGCCAACATCAACACGACGGGCTTCAAGCGCGCGCGCGCCGAATTCTCCGACCTGCTCTACCAGACCGAGCGCTTGCAAGGGGTGCCCAACCGCGCCAACGCCAATGTCGTGCCGGAGGGCGCGAGCATCGGCCTGGGCGTAAAGACCACGGCAATCCGCAATCTGCACATCCAGGGATCCCTGGTCGCGACCGGCAACAGCCTCGATCTCGCGCTGACCGGCAATGGCTGGTTCCAGGTCGAGGGCGCGGACGGCGAGATTCTTTACACGCGTTCTGGCGCCTTCAACACCAACGCCAACGGCGATCTCGTCACCGCGGACGGCTATCCCGTGCAGCCCGCGATCACCGTCCCTGCCGACGCGGTGGAGGTGGTTGTCAATGAAAGTGGCCAGATGTTTGCGCGCATCGATGGCCAGGAGGACCTTCAGGAACTCGGCCAGCTCACGCTTGCGACCTTCTCCAACGAAGCGGGCCTTGCGCCGCTGGGCGATAACCTCTTTAAGGAAACTCCAGCCTCGGGGCCCGCCAATGTCGGCGTTCCCGGCGATCCCGGCTACGCCACCGTCGAGCAGGGTTATCTCGAGAACTCCAACGTCGATCCGGTCAAGGAAATCACCGAGCTGATCTCCGCGCAGCGCGCTTATGAAATGAACTCCAAGGTGATCCAGGCCGCCGACGAAATGGCCGCGGTGATCTCGAAGAACCTCAGATGAGGACGATTGGCCACCGCATCGGATCGTGGTGCCGGGCCTGGTGTCTGGGCCTCGCCCTGGCCGCTGTGTCACTGCCTGCGACGCCGGCGGAGCTTGGCGTCATTCCGACGCGCGTCATCTATCCGGGCGAAACGATCACGGCCGATGTGCTGACCATGGCTCGCATTCGCAAGGGCAAACCGGCGACGGTCGCCTTCGCGCACCAGACGGAAGAACTCGTCGGCAAGGTTGCCAAGCGCACGCTTCTGCCTGGCCGCTTCGTGCCGCTCACTTCGGTGCGCGATGCCTATCTCGTCCCGCAGGGTGCGCCCGTGCAGGTCGTGCTCATCGAGGGCGGGCTGACGATTTCCGCCACGGTCATCACGCTCGAGCCGGGCGCCGCCGGAGACGTCATCAAGGTCCGCAACGCCGACAGCGGCGCCGTCTTTTCCGCAACCGTCATGGCCGACGGCACTGTCAGGGTAGGCCAGATATGACGCTGCGCGCGCTGATGGTGGCGGCCGGCATTGCCATTGGCCTGCAGCCGCTGGCTGTCCTCGGCGCCGACGTCGGCGCGGGCGGAAGCGGTGGAAGCGCCGACGGCACGTCGGTCAGCAGCGGTCCGGTCTCGCGTATCAAGGACATCGCCACGCTGCAGAGCTCGCGCGACAACCAGCTCGTCGGCTACGGCCTAGTCATCGGCCTGCAGGGTTCCGGAGACAGCCTGCGCAACTCGCCCTATACCGAGCAGTCGATCCGCGCGATGCTCGAAAATCTAGGCATCGCCATGGAAGGCGGCAGGGCGCGCGCCAAGAACGTCGCCGCCGTCATTGTCACCGCCAACCTGCCTGCCTTCGCCGAATCCGGCTCGCGCATCGACGTCAGCGTCTCCTCGCTTGGCGACGCCACGTCGCTGGCGGGCGGCGTGTTGGTCATGACTCCGCTCAAGGCCGCCGACGGCCAGATCTACGCAGTCGCCCAAGGAACGGTTTCGGTCTCGGGCTTTGCCGCACAAGGCCAGGCGGAAAAGTTGACCCAAGGCGTGCCGACGGCGGGTCGCGTTCCCAATGGCGGTCTCGTCGAGCGGGAGGTCGCCGGCGACTTTGCCGGTCTTGGTGCCATGACGCTGCAGCTCCGCAATGCGGACTTCTCGACCGCGGTCATGGTCGCGGACGTCATCAACCAATATGCCGCGGACAGGTTCGGCAAGCCGGTGGCAAGCGAGCAGGATTCACGCACGGTCATCATTCGCAAGCCCAACGGCATTTCAGCCGCCCGCTTCGTCGCAGAGCTCGAGAACCTGCTCGTCGTGGCTGACGCGCCGGCTCGTGTCGTCATCGACGAGCGTACCGGCACCATAGTGATCGGACAGGACGTGCGGATCTCCAAGGTCGCGATCAGCCATGGCACGCTGACGGTCCGCATCACGGAGATGCCGCAGGTCGTTCAGCCCGAACCTTTCTCGCAGGGCCAGACCGCGGTCGAGCCTTACACGGCGATCGATGCATCGCGTCCGGACGCACGGGTGGCCGTCATCGACGGGCCGGACCTCGAAACGCTGGTGAGCGGCCTCAACCGATTGGGCGTCAAGCCCGACGGGATCATCGCCATCCTGCAGGGTATCAAGTCTGCCGGCGCGCTGCAGGCCGATCTGGTGGTGCAATAGGAGCGGCCTATGGCGAACGGAACCAAAGTCCATCGGCGAAACGGGTTCAGGACAGTAGTCGCCGGGCTCGGGCTCGCGCTGCTTTTTGCTATCGGCCCCGCCCGGACAGCGTCGGGCGAAGATGCTGCCGCACCGGCGGCAGACACAGCCACCGAGGTTCAGCGCTTCTGCTCCAATATCGCCGATGCCGCCCGCGACCGTCGCTACGCCCTGCAGGCAAAGGAGCTTGATAAACTCAAAGCGGAAGTCGACGAGCGCATCAAGGCACTGGAGGCCAAAAGGCTCGAATACGAGCTATGGCTGAAACGCCGCGACGACTTCCTCGCCAAGGCCGAGGACAATGTCGTCAAAATCTATTCGAAGATGAAGCCGGATGCCGCAGCCGAGCGCCTCTCGGAAGTCAGGGTCGAACTCGCGGCAGGCATCATCATGAAGCTGGACCCGCGCCAGGCGAGCACAATCCTCAACGAGATGGACCGCAAGGCTGCGGCCACGATCACCGGCGTAATGGCGAGCGCGACGCGCAAGGAAGATCCCTCATGATTCGCGCAACTGCGATGGCGATTGCCTGCGCCGCCCTTACCGGCTGCGGCGCGCATGCCCTGGATGAGATCGGCATACCGCCGAATATGTCGCCGGTAGGAGCCGGGCTCAATGGCGAGCAGAATGCGATCTACAGCTATCCGGAGAAGCCAAGCCCGCAGGTGAAGAAATTCTCGCTGTGGGACGACCGCCAGAGCCGGCTCTTCACCGACGCGCGCGCGTTGTCGGCCGGCGACCTGTTGACGATCCTCATCTCGATCAACGACAGCGCCAAGTTCAAGAACGAATCGGAGCGCAACCGCACCTCCAGCAAGACGATGGGGATCGGCGGCTCCTACGACGTCGACGGCACCGGATCCTCGGCCCAGCTCGACGGCAATATCGATTCCGAGACCGACAGCACGGGGAGCGGCCAGACAAACCGCTCCGAGCGGATCGACTTCCGTGTCGCGGCGGTAGTGACCGAGGTTCTGCCGAACGGCAACCTCAAAATCAGCGGCTCGCAGGAAGTGCGCGTCAATGCTGAGCTCAGGGTGCTCACCATCGCAGGCATCGTAAGACCCTCCGACATCGGCTCGAACAACACGATCTCTTATGAGCGTATTGCCGAGGCGCGGGTCTCCTATGGGGGACGCGGCCGGCTGACCGAGGTGCAGCAGCCACCTTACGGGCAGCAGATCCTCGATACCGTTCTGCCCTTCTGAGCATCGCCGTGGCCGCCGTCGAAAACGCCCCCGCCCCAAAGTCCGGATCCTCGATCATCGTCCAGATCGCGGTTCTTCTGGTGATGACCGGGGCCGCGGTCGGTATTGGCTGGCTGTCGGGCTCCTATCTCAACAGCACGGCGCCGCGGGAGACAGCCACGCCAGACGCCGTTCCCGCTCCGGATACCGGTGCCTCCGGCGGCAAGGGCGAAGCAGAAGGTGGCGAAGGCCGCGAGGGCGAGCAGGCGCCGGGCACGGGCAATCCGCTGGTGCTCAACCTTGGAACGATCACCACCAATCTCGCCGCTCCCAGCGATACATGGCTGAGGCTCGAGCTTTCGATCGTCCTGGACAAGCCAACGGAGGACCCCCTGCTTGCCCAGGCGATCCAGCAAGACCTGCTCGCCTTCATGCGTACGGTGAAGCTGCATCAGATCGAGGGCGCCAGCGGCTTCCAGCACCTCAAGGCTGATCTGCTGGAGCGCGCCTCGATCCGCAGCGATGGCCATGTGAAGGCAGTTCTCGTCCAGACCATGCTGTTCGAATGAAGAAGCTTGCGCTTGCCCTGTCCCTGCTGCCGCTCGCCACGACAGCCGCATTCGCCCAGCAGATAGATCTCGGCGGTATCGGCCAGGCCGACGGAACGACCGTGGGCTACATCATCCAGATGTTCGGCCTGTTGACGGTGCTCTCCATAGCGCCGGGGCTGCTCATCATGGTGACCAGCTTTACGCGCTTTATCATTGCCTTCTCGATCCTGCGAGCAGGCATGGGCCTGCAGACCACGCCCGCCAACCTGATCCTGATAAGCCTGTCGCTGTTCATGACCTTCTACGTGATGGCGCCGACCTTCGATCAGGCCTGGAACACCGGCGTAAAGCCGCTGATGAACAACGAGATCGATCAGGCCACCGCGGTCCAGCGCATCTCAGCACCGTTTCGCGACTTCATGGTGCGCAATGTGCGCGAGAAGGATTTCGATCTTTTTGCCGACCTCGCCCGCGAGCGCGGCGACACCAATGTCGCCAGGGAGACGGTCGACCTGCGCGTGCTGATCCCGGCCTTCATGATTTCGGAAATCCGGCGCGGTTTCGAAATCGGCTTCCTGATCGTGCTGCCTTTCCTCGTCATCGACCTGATCGTGGCAACGATCACCATGGCTATGGGTATGATGATGCTGCCGCCCGCCGTCGTGTCGCTACCCTTCAAGATCATGTTCTTTGTGCTGATCGACGGCTGGAACCTGCTGGTCGGCAGCCTGGTCCGATCCTTCAACTGATAGCCGGCTGACGAAGCAAATTTGCACAACCTTTACCATACGCATCACCTTTGAAGCTTGCTCCTGCTGACCGGCTGTCAGAACCCGCTGCATCTATTTTTTAACCATCCTGATTATTCTTTCGGCAGGTAATATCGGCCATAGATGGAAGCGTTGGCGGGTGATCCTTCTTGCAGCGATCACAAGGCATGATGCCGCACCGCTTCGCCGGTCGATCCGGCATGTTCCTAGAAAAAGTATTGATTAGAAGGAACAAGGCTGATGTCCAGTCTTCTCACCAACGCGTCCGCAATGACGGCGCTGCAGACGCTTACACAGATCAATAAGGACCTTGGCACGACGCAGGCTCGCATTGCGACCGGCCAGCGCGTTGCGAAGGCTTCCGACAATGCAGCATATTGGTCCATCGCCACCACCATGCGTTCGGACACTTCCGCTCTTGGCGCCGTGTCGGAGGCTCTGGGCCTCGGCGCCGCCAAGGTCGACACCGCTTATGGCGGCATGGACTCGGCCATCGAAGTCGTCAAGGATATCAAGGACAAGCTGATCGCCGCCCAGGAGCCGAGCGCCGACCGCGCCAAGATCCAGGAGGACATCGATCAGCTCCAGGAACAGCTCCGCGGCATCGCCGAGTCGGCCTCCTTCTCGGGTGAGAACTGGCTGCAGGCCAACGTCAACGGCGGCGCTTCCGTGACCAAGAGCGTTGTCAGCTCCTTCGTTCGCGATTCCTCCGGCAACGTCTCCGTCAAGAAGATCGACTACGTGCTCGACGCGACCACCGTCCTGTTCGACACCGGCGGCAACACCGCCATCCTCGACAAGACCACGACCGTCTCGGGCGCTGCCGTTACGCTCGACATCAACGTCGCCGGCGTTATCACGGCTTTCACGGTCGCGGCCTTCACGACCGATGACGTGATCGCTGCTGGCGCCGGCTCCTCGACCTTCGATGGCAGCTATGCCACCGACGGCACCAACGACTACGTCAAAGTCGACACCGACACTTGGGTCCTGGCGGTCGATCAGACGACCGTTCCCGATCAGGAAGTCCAGTATGAGGATTCCGGCAACAACCTGTGGGCTGTCGACACGGGCTCTACCCCGACCGCCACAACGTCTTCCGTCGACACGCTGTCCATCAGCACGAGCACGACCTTCGCCCAGCTCGACGGCATGCTGCAGATGGTGGACGACGCGCTGGAATCCATGACAAGCTCGGCGGCCACGCTCGGCTCCATCTCCTCGCGCATCGAACTTCAGACCGACTTCATCGGCAAGCTGACCGACTCGCTCGATCGTGGTATCGGCCGTCTGGTCGACGCCGACATGGAAGAGGAATCGGCTCGCCTGTCGGCCCTGCAGGTTCAGCAGCAGCTCGGCATCCAGTCGCTGTCCATCGCCAACTCCAACGCCCAGAACATCCTGGCGTTGTTCCGCTAAACGAAGCTCACCGAGCTTCGGTCGGGGGACGGGCCGCGCGGCACCAGCCGCGCGGCCCGATTTGTTTTCGGGCCTCTGAGTGCTGCGACGATCCCGACCGGTTTTCCTTCTGTCTTAATGATTAACCTTACCGAATTATTGCTTTGGTAAGGAATGTTCGTCATAGATTGCCGCAATGGCAGGTGATGCTTCTTGCAGCGATCACAGGGCATGATGCCGTACTGCCTCGCCGGGTTCGGCATGTTCCTCACAAAAACGATTCAGAAGGAACAGACTGATGTCCAGTCTTCTCACCAACGCGTCCGCAATGACGGCGCTGCAGACGCTTACACAGATCAATAAGGACCTTGGCATGACCCAGGGCCGCATCTCGACCGGCCAGCGCGTTGCGAAGGCTTCCGACAACGCGGCCTACTGGTCGATTGCGACTACCATGCGCTCTGACAACTCGGCTCTTGGCGCCGTGTCGGAGGCTCTGGGCCTCGGCGCCGCCAAGGTCGACACCGCTTATTCCGGCATGGATGCGGCCATCGAAGTCGTCAAGGATATCAAGGACAAGCTGGTGACCGCCCAGGAGCCGAGCGCCGACCGCGCCAAGCTCCAGGAAGACATCGATCAGCTCCAGGAACAGCTCCGCGGCATCGCCGAGTCGGCCTCCTTCTCGGGTGAGAACTGGCTGCAGGCCAACGTCAACGGCGGCGCTTCCATTACCAAGGGCGTTGTCAGCTCCTTCGTTCGCGATTCCTCCGGCAACGTCTCCGTCAAGAAGATCGACTACGTGCTCGACGCGACCACCGTCCTGTTCGACACCGGCGGCAACACCGCCATCCTCGACAAGACCACGACCGTCTCGGGCGCTGCCGTTACGCTCGACATCAACGTCGCCGGCGTTATCACGGCTTTCACGGTCGCGGCCTTCACGACCGATGACGTGATCGCTGCTGGCGCCGGCTCCTCGACCTTCGATGGCAGCTATGCCACCGACGGCACCAACGACTACGTCAAAGTCGACACCGACACTTGGGTGCTGGCGGTCGATCAGACGACCGTTCCCGACCAGGAAGTCCAGTATGAGGACTCCGGCAACAACCTGTGGGCTGTCGACACGGGCTCTACCCCGACCGCCACAACGTCTTCCGTCGACGCGCTGACCATCAGCTCCAGCACGACCTTCGCCCAGATCGACGGCATGCTGCAGATGGTGGACGACGCGCTGGAAGCCATCACGAGCGCCGCAGCCACGCTCGGCTCCATCTCCTCGCGCATCGAACTACAGACCGACTTCGTCTCCAAGCTGACGGACTCGCTCGATCGCGGCATCGGCCGCCTGGTAGACGCCGACATGGAAGAGGAATCGGCTCGCCTGTCGGCCCTGCAGGTCCAGCAGCAGCTCGGCATCCAGGCGCTGTCGATTGCCAACTCCAACTCGCAGAACATCCTCTCGCTGTTCCGGCAGTAAGCAACTACCGGCAACAGCCGACTTGGAATCGGGCCTTGCGGCGTCAGCCGCGCGGCCCGATTTCATTTTCGCACAAGGTTGACTGCCTAGTCTGGCCAAGCCCTTTTCCGGGAGTGCGCCAGTGCCCGAGCAGATCCAGACTATCATAGCCAATCTTCGGAGCTTCGGCCCTCGGAGGCTGGGCATGATGGCCGGCATCGCGGCAATCGTCCTTCTGACGATCGGTCTCGGTTCCTACTATTTGAACCGCCCGGCCTATGAGACGCTCTATGTCGGCCTTGAGCGCTCCGACGTGAACCAGATCGGTCTCGTGCTCGGCGAGGCTGGCATCGGTTTCGACGTCGCCTCGGACGGGACGACGGTCCTGGTGCCCGCCGGCAGCACGGCGCAGGCGCGCATGCTGCTTGCCGAAAAGGGCCTGCCGACCAGCGCCAATGCCGGTTACGAGCTGTTCGACAATGTCGGCTCGCTCGGCCTCACCTCGTTCATGCAACAGGTGACGCGCGTGCGTGCCCTGGAAGGCGAGATCGGCCGCACCATACAGTCGATCCAGGGCATCAAGGCCGCACGCGTCCACATCGTCATGGGCGAGCGCGCCAATTTCCGTCGCGAAGAGCAGCAGCCCACCGCATCCGTGGTGATCAGGGCTTCGGAGGTCGATGCCGCCAAGGCGGCCATGTCGATCCGTTATCTGGTCGCGGCAGCCGTGCCCGGCCTCGACGCCGACAAGGTGACGGTGCTCGATTCGAACGGCACGTTGCTCGCGGCCGGCGATGACCCGAACAACACCAGCGCCAGCCGATCGATCGGCGTCGAGCGCACGGTGGAAACCGAGATCGAGGACAATATCCGGCGGGCGCTGACGCCTTATCTTGGTCCCGACAATTTCCGCGCCAGCGTCAAAGCCGAGGTCAACACCGATCAGCGTCAGACCGAAGAGACGATCTACGACCCGGAATCGCGTGTGGAGCGCTCTGTCCAAGTCGTCAAGGCTAACGAGAACAACTCGCAGAAGGCGGCCGCTCAACCCACAACGGTAGAGCAAAACCTGCCCGAAGCCGACACCACGCCAACGACCGGACCCGAAACGTCTTCCGCGAGCGACCGCAAGGAAGAGACGACCAACTACGAGATGAACTCGAAGCGGATTGCGACTGTCAGCAACGGCTATTCGCTGACCAAGATGTCGATCGCCGTCGTCGTCAACCGACAGCGCCTGGCCGCGATTCTCGGCGACGGAGCGACCCCGGAGCAAGTCAGCGCACGCCTTGACGAAATCCAGAAGATGGTGGCGTCCGCTACAGGTTACAGCGAGCAGCGCGGCGACTTGATCAACGTGTCGGCGGTCGAATTCATCGACGGCCTGGACGGGGTCGAGGTAGCGGAGCCGGGCCTGTTCGATTGGCTGAGCATCCAGACAGGCACCTTGATCAATGCTGCTGCATTCGTCGTGGTCGCCTTTCTCGTTGCCTGGTTCGGCCTGAGGCCGATGGCAACGGCCCTCACAAAGCCCGCCACGCCGGCGCTGCCTGTTCCAAGCTTCGAGGAAGTGCAGCGCGCCCTGCCCACGCCCGACCCGGCGGTCGCCGCCATTGCCGACCAGGCGGCCGCGGCGACGGTGACCACCCGGCCCAGCGCACTCGACGATATTCGCAACAAGATCAAACCGGCACCGCAAGATCGCCTCGCCCGTATGGTCGATCTCAATGAGGAGCGCTCAGCGCAGATCCTGCGCAAATGGGCCGCGGCGGAGGCGGCCTGATGGTGGCGCCGGCTCTCGCCGACCTGCTGCCCGACTTCGGCAGCCGGCCCGTACGAGGGCCGGCTAAGTCCGTTGAATTGCGAGCTGCAGCACCTGTTTCGATCATCGAACCGCAGCCCATCGTCGACACGACCGCGATGATCGCCGAAGAGGTCGCCAGGGCCGAAGCTGCCGTCACGGAGCGGCTCTCGGCGATCTACGAAGCCACGCTCGAAGCCGAACGCAAGAGCCATGCGGAAGAGCGTGACGAGTTGCGTCGTAACCTCGGCACGGAGGCTGCGTCGCTGATCGAGGCCCGCTTTGCGCGCGCCGAAGAGGAACTGCTGGCGCTTACCACGACTGCGGCCGCACGCATTCTCGGCAGCATCTTGACCGGCGAGATGCAGACACGCGCCGTCGCTGCATTGTCCGCCAAGATCCGTGAGGCTCTCGGCGAGCGGGATGCCGTGCGCATCCGCGTACATGGACCGCAATTGCTGTGCGAGGCCCTTGAGGCGGCGCTCGGCGAGCATGCGGACAGCGTGGAATTCACCGAACGTGCATCGTTCGATCTTTCCGTCAACATCGACAGCAGTATCTACGAGACGCGTTTCGCCGAGTGGGCTGCTGAACTCTCCGGGGTGCTTGGATGAGCGCAGGCGACGCGGGTCATCACCCGCACGAGATCATCATCGTCAGGCACGGCGGCGGCGAACACGACGAAGCCCATCACGGCGGCGTCTGGAAGATCGCCTTTGCCGATTTCATGACCGCGATGATGTGCTTCTTCCTTGTGATGTGGCTGATCAACGCAACCAGCGAAAAGACCAAAGCTGCCGTGGCGAGCTACTTCAATCCGGTCAGGCTGATTGACCGAAACTCGAGCCAGAAAGGTCTCGAAGACATCGGCGACGGCCCCAACGCGGTCGGCGAAGAGACCGAAAAGCCGGAAGCCCCGGAAACCAAGAGAGGCGCGGACGGCCGCGACAATGGCGGTCCTCAGCAGATCCGCGATTCGAAGGAATCCGCCGAGAAGAAGCGCTATTCGGACGAGCACCTTTTCTCCGATCCCTATGCTGTATTGGCCGAGATCGCGCAGGAGACTGGTGTCGACCAGAATATTTCTGACAGGGGCGACGGCGGTGCGCAGGACTCCGGTCCGGCGACCGGAGCATCGGGCGGCGAATCCTACCGCGACCCCTTCGCACCCGATTTCTGGACGAAACAAGTCGAGGCGCCGGTCGAAACCGAGCCGAGTCTTGAAATGCCGGCTCCGGAAGGCCAGACACCGAGTTTGAAGGCCAAGGAGATGACGGCCGAGACGCAGGCGCCTGACGTCGCAACGGCCAAAGCGGAGCAGCAGGCGGCGGCCAAGGAAGAGACGCCTGCCGAGCAGAAGCCGATCACCGAGCTGTTCCGCCCCGAGAAGAAGAATGAGGAAAAGCCCGAGCAGAAGGACCCCGCGCAGAGGGAGGAAGCTCCGTCTTCCGCGGCGGTAGATAGGGCGAATGAGATCAAAGCCGAGATCGCAAAGGCGATGGGTACCGGCGACAAGCTCGGGAACGGGCTGGAGGTTGTCGCCACCGACAAGGGCGTCACTATCTCCGTGACGGACGAATTCGAGTTCGGCATGTTCGAAATTGGCTCAGCCCTGCCCCGGAAGCAGCTTGTCCTGGCAATGGAGAAGATCGGCAAAGTCCTTAGCGCGCAGAAGGGCTCGATCACCATCAACGGCCACACCGACGGACGCCCGTTCAAGGGCGCCGCGTATGACAACTGGCGGCTTTCGACGGCGCGCGCGCACTCGGCCTACTACATGCTGGTCCGCTCTGGCCTTGACGAGAGCCGCATCGAGGAAGTCGGCGGCTTCGCCGACCGCAAGCTGAAGGTTCCGAACGACCCTCTCGACGCCGCCAATCGCCGCATCGAAATCCTGCTCGAGGTCGACGGATGAGGTGGCAAAGCCACATCGTCCGTACCGGGCTTGCCACGCTGTGCTTGGCCTTATCGGCCGGCCTTGGATTCGCCGAGGAGAGGACGGAACTCGATCCGTATCAGATGGTCCGTTCGCTGCAGCTCGTGCAGGACCGCATAGCGGCCGGCGACCATGCGGCACTGCCGATGCAGCGCAAACTTCTCGAGATGATCGACCGGCGCCTCCGGACGGCGACTTCGGAAGACTTCGCCGACATGCGCAACTACTATGCCATGCTGGTCTACGCCATGAGCGGCGGCAATCCGGCGACGATCGACAAGCTGCTTGCGCGGCTCCATCTCGACGAGACCGATCGCGCGCTCGGCACCGGCATTCTTGGCTATCTGAACGGCGACATGCAGTCGGCGCGCAGCTCGCTGAAGGACGTTGACCCGCTGGCGCTGACGCCAGAACTCGGCGCTTTCTTCTCGCTTGTGAAGGGTTCGATCGCGCCCCTGGAAGATCCGGCTGCGGCGTTGAGAATGTTCGACGAGGCCCGCCTTCTCAGCCCTGGTACGCTGGTCGAGGAAGCCGCCCTCAGACGCTCGCTGCCGCTCGCTGCGCGCAATCGCGATTCCGCTCGCTTCCTCATGGCGTCCAGCCAATATGTGCGACGCTACCTGATTTCACCTTATGCCAGCCAGTTCGCAGACGCCTTCGTCGCTGGCGTGGTCGTCCTGCACGAGACAATCGACCGTGGTGGGATCGAGGACGTGGTGTCCATGATGGACGCCGAACGGCAGAAGGTCATCTATCTGAGGCTCGCTCGGCGCTCGGCGATCGAAGGCATCACGGACCTTACCGAGTATGCCTCGGCGAAGGCAGACGCGATCCGCATCGACGGCGTGAAACCGGACTCCGATCCGCGCGCCCTGCTCTATTCAAGCCTGGCCAACGTGACGACCGACACGGTCGACGAGGTGCTGCCCAGGCTCAAGGGAATCGATCGGTCGCGGCTTTCCGAAAACGACCGCAAGCTGCTTGAAGCTGTGGAAGCAATCGCAACCGAGATCACCGCGACTCCTGCCTCTCCTGTGCAAATGGGTGTAACGGACGACCGCGACCACACCTTGGGAGCGGCCGAAACGCTCTCGGATGACGAAGGCCTGCCCGAGGCCGAGCCGATCGAGGCTGGGCAGGCGAATGAAGCAGACACAGCAGAGACCCTGCCGGCCACGGAGAGGTCCCCGGTTCCGGAGCCACCCGCCCACGCCGAGAATCCAACGGCGGTCGATCCCGCTTCTGCCGCGGCCGAGGCGGCAAGCGCGGTGCTGACAACCGGCCGCCAGAAACTCGACGAGATCGACAAACTTCTCAAGGAAACAACGCAATGACGGCAGGTGTGACATCGGCAATCGCAGCGTCGTTCACACCAGCCGCTAGCCCGGCTTCGCGCCTGGCCGAAGCATCGTCGGGCAACTTCGGCGAAGCGCTCGACAAGACCAGTGCGCGCGACGCCGGTCAAAAGGCTGTCAGAAAGACCGAGTCGAACATGCATCGCTGGCATCAGCACGGCACCGCAGACGTGTCGGACGACGTCTCCGCCTTGAAGCAGGAGAACTCCGAGGACAAGCTTGAAGGAATCGAGCCAGAAGTGGCCGGCGACCTTGCCGAAGATGCCGCAGCGCCTGAAGAATCCGGCAACGACGGCACGGTGGACGATGGTAGCGAGGCCGCGAGCCTTCCGGCACAGATGAAAGCCGAGCATGCGATCTCGGCGATGATGGCCTTGGCGCCGCGCGCCCCTTCGGGCGATCGTGTGAAACAGCATAACTCCGACGAGAGCACTGCCGAGCAGGCCGATGCACCGCAATCACCCGAAGCGTCACGCGCCGCCGGCCAATCCACCACGGCTTCCATGAACCGCAAGGCCGATGCCACGGACACCGGCGCCCAGGCCGCACCCGCATCGGTCGCGGCCGATTCCTTGGCTGGCGGAACGCAAACGGACGGAACCGACAGCGAGCAGAACCACCGGGCGGGCAAAACCATGCCGGACGCGGCCGGGATTGCAAAACCTGTCGGCGCAGACGGCACGAGCAGTCAAGCTGCGACACAGGACCGGTCGGCGACGACCGAACCGCAGGCGTTGCCCGCGGGCGGCGATAGTGGCGGCGGACAATCGAACGCAAGCACGCGCGACCAACGTGATGACGCTCCCGAAGCGCGGCGCACTGAATTGCAGTCCGCCACTGTCAAAGTCTCGGTGGTGTCACAGCAAGCGGTGCCGGCACCCGCCGCGCCCCCTGCCCTCGGCGTCAACGTAGCGGCGATCGTCTCGGCCATTGACTCATTCCAGAACCTGCGGCCTCTGGCGAATTCGTCCGCGCTGCTTCCGCAGAATGCACAGCCGATCCAATCTCTGAAGATCCAGCTTCACCCGGCGGAGCTCGGCACAGTCACCGCGAATCTCAAGGCGACCGGCGGACGACTTTCGGTCGAGCTTCACGTCGAAAATCACGAGGCCTATCGCCGCCTGAGCATCGACAGCGACTCCATTGTGAAATCGCTGCAGGCACTCGGCTACGACATCGACCGCGTCTCGATCCAACAACCACAGGCGGTAACGACGGGTGTCGCCCGTTCCGATGCGAGTGCCGGCGCCGGCTCATTTTCGCGCGACACCTCATCATCCCAGTCCGGAAATTCCGGTGGTGGCGGCGAGCGACTCGGGGGACAGGCAAGCGAACGTGGGGATCGTGGAGATGCGCAAGGTAACGACCGTATTCAGCCGAACTATCAGGATCGCGCTAGCGGCAGCCTCTATATCTAGTGGATCGGCATTCGCAGCACACGCCGCGACCAACCCCTGCGAGCCTGAGATCCTGAGGGCCGCTCAGCAGTACGGGATTCCTGTTGGCATCCTTTACGCGGTTGGCTTGGCCGAAACCGGACGCAAGGGCAGCCTGCAGCCTAATGCCCTGAATATAGAAGGAAAAGCTGTATTCCCCACCTCGAAGAGCATCGCGGTCGCAACTGTCGAGAAGGCGCGTCGGCAAGGCTCGAAGCTGATCGACCTGGGCTGCATGCAGATCAATCAGTACTATCACGGATCGCATTTCCGCAGCCTCGGCGATATGCTCGACCCCAAACAAAATGTTGATTATGCGGCGCGTTTCCTTCTCAGCCTGAAGAGTCGTCACGACACATGGTCGATGGCGGTCGCGCGTTATCACGCAGGTCCCGACAATGACCCTGCCCAGAAGCGTTATGTCTGTCGTGTTATCGCCAACATGGTCGCTACTGGCTTCGGCCGCTGGACCGCCAACGCACGATCCTTCTGCAACCGGTAGCGGCAGAGACGTGTCAGGCGAATGTCCGCCTTTGTCTAGCGAACGTTCGCTACTCCCAAGAAACTAGCCACAAGAAATGACGGTTGGGCGCGCTTCACGACCTCGGATACGTCTTGAAGTAACACATAAAGCAAACTGATTCGGAGGGCGGGCCGATGATAGTAATTGTAGATGAGCGTGAGCTTGTAAAAGAGGGATACCACTCACTTTTCGATCGCGAGGGGGTCGCGAGCACGGGCTTCTGCTCGAGCGAGTTCGGAGAGTGGATGACGAGCGCTCCCGACGACGATCTCAAGTCGGTGCGGGCGTTCCTGATCGGCGACTGCGGGGCCGACACGCCGCGCAGGATCCGAGACCGCACGGCCGCTCCGGTGATCGCGCTAAGCGAGCATCATTCGCTGGAAAACACCTTGCGGCTCTTTGAGGCGGGTGTCGACGACGTCGTCCGCAAGCCTGTTCACATCCGCGAGTTGCTTGCTCGCATCACGGCGATCCGCAGCCGCTCCAAAGAAACGACCAACCACATCAAGGTCGGCGCGATGTGCATCTTCATGGATGGCCGCGATCCCGAGATCAATGGCGAGCCGCTGCCGCTGCCGCGCCGCGAACGCCGCATCCTTGAATACCTTGCTTCGAACTCGGGCCGTCGCGTGACCAAGACCCAGGTCTTCAATGCCATCTACGGCATCTTCGATGACGAGGTCGAGGAGAACGTGGTCGAGAGCCACATCAGCAAACTGCGCAAGAAGCTGCGCGACCGGCTCGGCCACGACCCGATCGATTCCAAGCGCTTCCTCGGATATCGGCTGATCGTCGGATGAGTGGGCTTCCGGCGGGGCAGTTGCACTCGCGCAGCTTCCTTGTCTTGGACCGATCGCCCTGGCCAAGACATGCGGAGGCAGTCGCAAGCCAGCCTCGCGCAAGTCAATCCGACTAGCCTCAACGGCATCGCCAGCTACTTCGAGGAGATGTCTTAGATGAGCCTCTATGGAATGATGCGGACCGGTGTGTCCGGCATGAATGCCCAGGCCAACCGGCTGTCGTCGGTGGCCGACAACATCGCCAATTCCGGCACCACGGGCTACAAGCGTTCGAGCACCGAATTCTCCTCGCTCGTCATTCCGAACAGCGGCACGGGCAATTACACGTCCGGCGGCGTTACCACGAGCGTTCGCTACGCGGTTTCTCAGCAGGGCGACCTCAAATACACCTCCTCCAGCACCGACCTCGCCATAAACGGCGAGGGTTTCTTCGTTGTCCAAGACTCAAGCGGGCAGATCTTCCTCACCCGCGCCGGATCGTTCGTGCCGGACGACCAGGGCCGGCTCGTCAATTCCGCCGGCTACTATCTGCTGGGATACAGCTCCGCGAATGGATCGCCAACGACGGTCGCAAACGGCTTCGCGGGCTTGGAGCCGGTGACGGTCGCCCAGGATGAACTGGTTGCGGTGCCCTCGCAGAACGGCCTCTTCACCGCAAACCTTCCAGCGGATGCCGCTATCGTGCCGGCCGCAAACCTGCCGTCGGATCCCACCGCAACATCGGTGCAGTACAGCGCCAAGTCGTCGATCGTCGCCTATGACAATCTCGGCGGCGAGGTCATCCTCGACGTCTACTTCACCAAGACTGCGGACAACACCTGGGAAGTGTCGGTCTTCAACCAGGCGGACGCCGCCCCAGGGACCACCTTCCCCTATACGCCGCCAGATGCGCTCGAGACAGTGACGCTGACCTTCGACGGCACCACCGGACAGCTTAACGGCACAGTAGACAGTATCGACATTCCGGTTCCGAACGGCGCTACGCTCACCCTCGATCTCTCGAACTGCACCCAGCTCGCCGAGGACTACACGGTTCTTGACGCAAAGGTCGACGGCAACGCGCCGAGCGGCATCGACAGCATCGAGATCGACGACGACGGCAGGGTCTACGCTCAATACGAGAACGGCTCGTTCACCGAACTCTACCGCATTCCGACGGCGACCGTGCCCAGCCCGGACATGCTCAACGTCGAGACCGGTAACGTCTTCTCGGCTGGCGCCGATTCCGGCGACGTCATACTTGGCTTCCCGGGTGAAGGCGGCATGGGCAGCATCGTCTCCGGAGCGCTTGAGAATTCGAACGTCGACATTGCCGAAGAGCTGACGAACATGATCGAAGCCCAGCGCAGCTACACGGCCAATTCCAAAGTTTTCCAGACCGGCGCCGACCTGATGGATGTTCTCGTCAACCTGAAGAGATAGTCCGTGACGGCGCCAGCCCAAAAAGGATAAATAAATATGTCGCTGTCCACCGCGTTGAACATCGCGCAGTCCGCTCTCATCACTACCTCGAAGCAGACAAGCGTCGTTTCCCGCAACGTGTCGGAGGCGAACAATCCAGACTACACCCGGCGCCAGGCACTGGTCACCAGCACGGCGCCCGGTGCCCGCTCGGTCAGCATTCAGCGCTCTGCCAACGAGGCTCTCTTCAGGAGCAACCTGAGGGCGCTGTCGTCGCTCGAAGGCCAGAGCACGCTCTACGACGGCATGGAGCGTCTCGGCCTTGCGGTGAACGGGGTTGACAACGCCACTTCGGCCGCCAAGGCCATCGAGCAGTTGCAACTGGCGCTGCAGACCTATTCTTCCACGCCCAGCGACAGCAACCTCGCGGAGAATACGGTCGATGCCGCGCGCAACATGGTGCGTACATTGAATGACGGCACCCAAGCGATCCAGTCGTTCCGGGCGGACATGGACTCCGAGATCGCCACCGCTGTCAGCCAGCTCAACGATCTGCTCGGCCAGTTCGAAGACGCCAACAACGAGATCGTCAAGGGCACCCGCAGCGGCAGCGACGTCTCGGACTCGCTCGACCGCCGCGACGCGCTGCTCAAGCAGATTTCCGGCATCATCGGCATTTCGACTTTCACGCGCGACAACAACGACATGGTCATCATGACCTCGGACGGCGCGACGCTGTTCGAGACGATCCCGCGAACGGTCACCTTCGACGCGCAGGCGATCTACAGCGCCGGGACGCCAGGCAACTCGATCTATATCGACGGCATTCCGGTGATTGGGGGAAGCGGCGGCAATACGGATGCGGCGGGCAGGCTGCAAGGCCTCGTGCAATTGCGCGACAGTGTCGCAGGCACTATGCAGAACCAACTCGATGAACTGGCCCGCGGCCTGATCACGACCTTCGCCGAGACCGATGCTTCCGGCGGTCCGCTGCCACCGTTGGCCGGGCTGTTCACCTGGTCGGGCGGTCCGGCAATCCCTGCGGCAGGGACGCTTGTCGGCGGGCTTGCAGGCACGATCTCGATCAATCCCGCCTTCGATTCCGAGGCCGGCGGCGACCCGACCCTGCTGCGCGACGGCGGTGCGAACGGCGCCGGTTATGTGCACAACGTCGGCAACGGAGCATCCTTTGCCGACCTTCTGATCTCCTACTCCGACAAGCTCGACGAGCCGATGATTTTCGATACCGCCGCCGCACTCAACGCGACGCAAAGCGTGTCGTCGTTCTCGACGGATGCGATCAGCTGGTTGGAAGGCGCGAGGCGGGACGCGTCAAACGCTAGCCTGGCCAAAGAAGCACTGGCGGCGCGGACGGCCGAGTCGCTGTCTAACGCGACCGGCGTCAACTCCGACACCGAGACGCTGCTGTTGCTTGATCTGGAGCATACCTACCAGGCATCGGCCCGGCTCATCCAGACCATCGACGACATGCTGCAATCACTCCTGGACGCCGTTAGGTAAGCTCGATGAAATCGACCTCCGTCTCGACCTATGCAATCTCTCAGGCGATGCGCCAGTCGCTGCTTCGCGCACAGTCGGAGCTCACCAAGGCCAACAAGGAAGCCACCACGTGGCGCGTCGCAGATGTCGGCCTGGCGCTCGGTGCACGCACCGGCCAGTCCGTCTCCTTCTCACGCGATCTCGAGCGGCTGCGTAACATCGTCGATACCAACAGCCTGGTCGCGGAGCGGTTGTCGTCAACGCAGAGTGCGTTGAACGGTATCGTCGGTTTTGCGCAGAGCTTCCAGTCGACGCTGTTCACCGCCGAGTCCGGCGGCGTCACTCCGACTTTGATGCGCACAACGGCGCAAGGCGTACTGCAGTCGCTGACATCGACCCTCAATTCGAGCTTCAACGGCGAGCAGCTTTTCGCGGGCATCAACACCGACGTAAAGCCGATCAACGACTTCGACGCAGCCGGTTCACTGAACAAGGCTGCCTTCGATGCCGGCTTCCTCTCCTATTTCGGCTTTGCCCAGAGCGATCCCGCCGCCGCCAATATCACAGCGGCCCAGATGGATGATTTCATCACCACCGTCGTCGAGCCGCAATTCCTCGGCACGGGCTGGCAGACCAACTGGTCGAACGCCACCGATGAAGGCATCACCTCCAGGATCGCTCTCAACGAGACGGTCGAGACATCGGTCAGTGCCAACGAAACTGCGTTCCGCAAACTTGCCATGGCGGCGGCGACCATCGCCGGCATGGGCGATGCGGCCCTCAACGACGCAGCCTGGGGCGCGATGGTCAGCCGCGCGGTGGGACTCGTCGGCGAAGCCACAGTCGGGCTCGCCAATCTCACCGCAAAGACCGGTATTGCCGAAAACCGTGTCCAGAACGCCAGCGATCGCATCAGCATGCAGGCCGATCTCTTCGAGCTGAGCGTCAAGGACATGGAAGGGGTCGATCCCTACGAGGCATCGACCCGGGTCGATGCGCTCTTGCAGCAGATCGAAACCTCTTATGCACTAACCGCGCGTATACAGGAACTCAGCCTCGTGAAGTTCCTGGCCTGAACTCAAAAAAGACGGCGTCAAACCAACGGACGGGAAATGTATCAGTTTTCATATGCCGACATACAGACCGACTCGGTAGCCGACGCCAAGGATCGCGAAAGGCAGTTGCTGACGCGCTCCATCGATCTTTTGGCGGCGGCGCGCCGCAAAGGCCTCCCATCGAGAGAGGCGATCGAGGCTATCCATTTCCTGAACCGTGTATGGACCTCGTTCATCGAGGACCTAGGCAGCCCGGAAAACGAGTTGCCGATCGAATTGCGCGCCAATCTCATCTCCATCGGCCTGTGGCTCCTGCGTGAGGCCGAGGAAGTACGGCAGGGCCGCTCGGACAATTTCGAGGGGCTGATCGAGGTTTCGCAGATCATCCGTGACGGCATTCAATGAAGAACGCCTTGAAAATCTCGTTGAAGCCGAACGAGAAGATATACATCAACGGCGCGGTGCTGAGGGTCGACCGCAAGGTCTCGATCGAGCTCCTGAACGATGTGCAGTTCCTGCTCGAGAACCACGTATTGCAGGCCGACCAGGCTTCGACGCCATTGCGCCAGCTTTATTTCATCGTGCAGGTCATGCTGATGAACCCGGACGGCGCCGGCGAGGCGTTGAGCATGTTCCGCAAGACACTGCCGCTTCTGCTTGCCAACTTCACGGATGAGCGGATGAAGAGCGCGCTGAAGGATGTCGACAGGCAAGTCAGCGAGGGGCACGTCTACGAGGCGCTGAAGACGATCCGCGCTCTCTACCCGCTCGAAAAAGCGATACTCAACCGGGATCCGGCTGTGATCCCGGTTTCCGTGGAAAACCGGCAGCAGGCCGTCGCGAGGGAGACCATGAGATGACAGTCCCGGCGGTCGACAGCAGCACTTCCACGACACAGACATCATCCGCGTCCAAGACAACGGTCGACTATGAGTCTTTTCTCACGCTGCTCGTGGCGGAGTTGAAGAACCAGGACCCGACGAAACCGATGGACTCGACTGACTTCGTCGCTCAGCTCGCGACCTTCTCGCAAGTCGAGCAGACTCTCCAGACAAACAGCAAGCTCGACCAGATACTGCAGGCCAGCGCCCTGACGCAGGCTGAATCGCTCATTGGACGCGAGGTCACCTCCGCAGATGGCGAGACGTCGGGCATCGTCTCCCAGGTGCAGATCAACTCCGACGGGGTTTTTGCGATCCTGGAAGATGGAACGACAGTCACGGTCGGCGACGGCATGACCATCAAGGCCGCCGACTGATGAACGAGGCCGACGCCCTCGATCTCGTTCAGTTCGCGATCTGGACGGTGCTGACCGCGGCCGGACCGGCCGTTGCCATTGCCATGGTTGTCGGCATCGCCATTGCACTCATTCAGGCGTTGACCCAAGTCCAGGAGATCACGCTGACCTTCGTGCCGAAGATCGTCGCGATTCTGTTGGTCGTCGCCTTCTCCGGCCCCTTCATCGGTGGCCAGATTTCCGCATTCTCGAACGTGATCTTCCAACGGATCGAGAACGGCTTCTGAGCGTAGCCTCGCATCTCATTTTCGCGCAAGCTTGAGCGGCTAGCCTTCGCAGGCCCTGACGATGGCGCGGGGCATGAAGAGGTTCGGCGCAGCTCATGGCAATCACCGAAAGCGTTGCTCCCAAACCGGTCGCGCGTCAGGGCCGCGATGTCGGCTTCGCGATCGGCATCGTCATCATCCTGTCGGTGCTGTTCCTGCCGGTTCCGGCATTCCTCATCGACATGGGACTTGCCTTCTCGATCGCGCTCTCCGTGCTGATCCTGATGGTGGCGCTGTGGATCCAGCGGCCGCTAGACTTCTCGTCCTTCCCGACGATCCTGCTGATCGCCACGATGCTGAGGCTTTCGCTCAACATCGCCACGACCCGCATGATTCTTTCGCACGGTAGCGAAGGCACACAGGCCGCGGGTTACGTGATCAGCGGCTTCTCGCAGCTCGTCATGAGCGGCGACTTCGTGATCGGCCTGATCGTCTTCCTGATCCTGATCATCGTCAATTTCATCGTCATCACCAAAGGCGCTACCCGCATCGCCGAAGTCGGCGCCCGCTTTACCCTCGACGCCATCCCCGGCAAGCAGATGTCGATCGATGCCGATCTTTCCGCCGGCATCATCAACGAGAAGGAGGCACAGCTTCGCCGGCGAGAGCTCGAAGAAGAATCATCCTTCTTCGGTTCGATGGACGGTGCCTCGAAATTCGTGCGCGGCGACGCGATCGCGGGCCTTATCATCACAGCCATCAACATCGTCGGTGGCATTGCTATCGGCTACTTCCGGCACGGCATGGCGATCGGCGAGGCGGCCGACGTGTTCGTGAAGCTGTCGGTCGGCGACGGCCTCGTAACGCAGATACCGGCGCTCATCGTCTCGCTCGCAGCAGGCCTGCTGGTGTCGAAGGGCGGCACCCGTGGCTCCGCGGACCAGGCGGTGTTCGGCCAGCTCGGCGCCTATCCGCGCGCTCTGCAGGTCGCCGCGCTGCTGCTCGCCGTGCTCGCCCTGATGCCAGGCCTGCCGATGCTGCCCTTCATGGGACTCGCCTTCGCCATGGCAGGCGTCGGCTACGTCATCCCCCTCCAGCTCAAACGCGAGGTCGCGGAGGCCGAGAAAGCCGAGAAGGACAAGCAGGCCACGAAGGAGGAGGAAGAGCGCAATTCCGTCAAGGCCTCGCTGAAGACCGCCGAGATCGAACTTCTGATCGGCAAGCAGCTCTCCACCAAGCTGCTCACCTCTCATCAGGAGCTTGCTTTCCGCATGTCCAAGATGCGCAAGAAATTCGCCACGCAGTACGGCTTCGTGGTGCCCGAAGTGCGTCTCACCGACGATTTCTCCATCCCGTCGAAGAGCTATCAGATCAAGGTGCACGGCACGGTCGTGGCCGAATACCAGGTGCGCGTCGGCGAATTGCTGGTGCTGCTCGGCAACCGCAACGCGCCCGACATTCCAGGCCAGGAAGTGCGCGAGCCGGCCTTCGGCATGCGCGCCTATTCCGTGCCTGAGACTTTCACCGAAGACCTGCGGCGCGAGAACTTCGCCTTCGCCGACAACATGTCGGTGCTGCTCACGCATTTGAGCGAAGTGATCCGCAACAACCTGCCGCAGCTCCTTTCCTACAAGGACATGAAGGCGCTGATCGAGCGGCAGGACCCGGAATATCGCAAGCTCGCCGACGAGATCTGCACCTCGCATATCACCTATCCGGGGCTGCAGGCGGTATTGAAGCTGCTGCTCGCCGAGCGCGTCTCGATCCGCAACCTGCACCTGATCATAGAGGCGATCGCCGAGATAGCGCCGCATGTGCGCCGCACCGAGCAGATCGTCGAGCATGTGCGCATTCGCATGTCGCAGCAGATCTGCGGCGACCTCTCCGAAAATGGCATGCTCAAGGTGCTGAGGCTCGGCAACCGCTGGGATCTTGCCTTCCACCAGAGCCTCAAGCGCGACGCCAAGGGCGAGGTGCGCGAGTTCGACATCGACCCGCGCCAGCTCGAGGAGTTCGGCCAGGAAGCCTCGAAAGCGATCCGCGCCCATCTCGACGCCGGCGAGCGTTTCGTGATCGTGACCGCGCCCGACGCACGGCCCTATGTACGCATGATCGTCGAGCGCCTGTTCCCGACGCTGCCGGTGCTCTCCCATGTCGAGATCGCCAAGGGCGTCGAGATCAGGGTGCTCGGCACGATCTCGTGAACACCGTCCTCCAGAGCATCATCATCGCCGCCTTCCTGGCCTTCTGCCGGGTCGGCGGCTGCTTCATGCTGATGCCTGGCCTGTCGAGCGCCCGCGTGCCGCTGCAAATCAGGCTGTTCGTAGCCGTCGCCGCCACCGGGGCGCTGCTCATCCATCTTTGGGACAGCATCGTTCCCTTCGCGACACGTGAGCCGGCCGTGCTCCTTGTCTTCATCGTCTCCGAGACGCTGATCGGCACTCTGATCGGACTGATGGCCAGGCTCTACGTGCTGGCTTTGCAGTTCATCGCCACCGCAATCGCAACGCTGATCGGCTTCAGCGGCCTCGGCAGTTCCGGGATCGAGGAGCCTGACCCGCAGGCGGCCCTCGGCTCGATTATCTCGTTCTCGGCGCTGATGCTGCTCTTCGTCTTCGACTTTCACCACGAGATCATCAAGGCGCTGGTGATGTCTTACGAGGTGGCGCCCATCAATGCGCTGTTCAATCCCCAGTCGGCTCTCGTCGATATCACCGACACGGTCTCGGAATCCTTCCTGGTGATGATCCGCTTGGGAAGCCCGTTCATCGCCTATGCGATACTGGTCAATCTTGGCGTGGGCTTCATCAACAAGCTCGTGCCGCAGATCCCGGTCTACTTTATCTCGCTTCCCTTTGTCATTGCCGGCGGGCTGCTCCTCTTCTATTTCGCGGCGCCGACTTTGCTCAGCCTGTTCGCCGACGGCTTCGTCGACGTGACGGTAGGACGCTAGACATGACAAGGGGAGAGCGGCTGAAGAAACTGGCAGCCGTGCAGGAGCAGCTCAAAGCCTTTCACGAGATGCGCCATGCGAGCTTTCGTGCTGCGGCGATAGCTGCCGAAAGCGAGGCTGATGCGCTGCGGGCAAGCTTCGACGAGAAGGGCTCGATGTCATCGCTTTTCCCGGAGATCTACTATCGCCGTATCGAGCAGGCGCTGCAGCGGGCGGCGAAGAACCTGACGCTGGCCGAGGAAGAGGTCGCCCGCGCTGCCGCTGCCACCGCTCGCGCCAACATGGTCGAACGTGCCTATAGAAGCGTGAGACGCGACGAGGAACGGACACATGGGGACCGCGAGCGGCTGGAGTTGATTGCCCGCGCGCGACCTAAGGATTTGGATTAAGAGAGCCGGCAAAGTCAGGCTGCGGCAAGCTTTCCCCGCCATATTAGTCGTCACAGAAAGACATCGGAGAGACCGAATTGGCGATTTCCCCACCGAGCGACATCGTGCTCGACGTCGCGCGCGCGGCAGAGCCTGAAAGGCTGGAGGCGGCACGTGCCAGGCTCGCAAGTCGTGCTGCGGCAGCGAGCGCAGGTTCGGCAGAAACCTTTTCGGTTGGCGACCCCGGCGCCCCGTCAACAGCCGACGAGCCAGTGCCCTCCAAGGAAACGCCGGAGACCTACAAGAAATTCGAGGCAATGGTGCTCTCGAGCTTCGTTCAGGAAATGATGCCCAAGCATACGGATGCAGTCTATGGCGAGGGGCTCTCCGGCGATATGTGGAAATCGCTGCTGTCGCAGCAGCTCGGCGTGGTGATTTCGGACCGCGGCGGCATCGGCATCGCCAATCGTCTGCTCAAGGATCACTATCAAGAGGGCGAGCAGAAGGTGGCGCTGGCGGGTGTATCGAGCGGCTCCGAAAAGACGCATCTGGATGAGGAGCGGAGTCTGTCATCGGCGCTCGTCCAGGAACTGCAACGACGGCTCACCGCCGACATCACCGGCGAGACCGGCCCGTCGGCGAACGAATAGAGCCTATCAGTCTAGGAGGAGATCGGCATGTCCGACACGGAATTGAACGGCTCCGGCCGCGACACCGCAGGCGATCAACCCGCACCCAAGCCATCGCGGCTTGCCAGCATCATCAACCGCATCGAGGAGACGGTCGAGGAGGAAACCCGCTCGATCCGCACCAACATGAAGTTTGATCTCAAGACCTCCAATGCCCGCAAGAGCCGCTATCTCTACGAGCTCAACAAGGCCGTGAAGGGGGCGGACGCGCCCCAGTTCGTCGCCGAGCAGCGCGATGCGATCGTGCGGCTGCGCGAGAAGCTGGCCACAAACGAAGCTGCCATTCTTGCCCATCTCAATGCCGTGAGTGAAGTGGCGACACTGATCCAGGGTGCTATCCAAAGCGCTGAGGCTGACGGCACCTATTCGGCAGTAGAGCTCGGCAAGTTATGATCAAGTTCATCGCCGCCGGGCTTTGGCTCTGCGCCGTCACCATCGGCGCGGTCATCTACTCCTTCCAGATGGCGGGAGAGAAGGTGGCGGCAGCCGAACCTGATCTGGCGTTGCTCGGCGGCCTCGACTACGTCAAGACCGAAGTGCTGTCGGTGCCGGTGTTGAAGGACAGGGCCGTGACCGGCTATTTCCTGGCCCGGCTCGTCTACACAGTCGACCCGGAAGAGGTGAGGAAGCTCTCGGTGCCTGCCGACATTCTGTTCAGCGACGAGCTCTACAGCTACCTCTTTGCCAACCCCAAGACCGCCGACATCACGACGCTCGACATCGATGCTCTTCGAAAGGACGTGCGGGAGCGGATCAACGCCCGAATCGGCGAGGAACTGATCCATGACGTTATGATCGACCAGATCGACTTCCTCTCTAAAGAAGAGATCCGCAACAACGCCGTGCGCCGCCGCGTCGCCGCTGCGGAGGACGCGAAGCCTGGAGCAGCGGAAGAGCCGCCGGCGACAGAGGGCGCAGAGGAGCCCAGCGGACACTGAGCCGGCATAAATCCTGGCTCAATTTACCTGTCCTCCGCATGGAGCGCCTCGATCACCGCCGCATGGTTCTGGACGACGACGCTGCGCTTGATCTTCAACGTCGGCGTCAACTCCCTGCTCTCCATGCTTAGCGGTTCGGGCAGGATGGCGAACTTGCGAATTTGCTCGGCACGCGCGTAGCACTCGTTTATGCGATCGATGCCGCTCTGAATTTCCGCGCGGACGACGGAACTCTCTCCAAACTCGTTGGCCAGCCCCTTCGCCGCGGCGAAGGCAGCGAGCGCGTCTGCGCCGAGCGTCACCAGCGCAGCGACATGATTGCGCCCTTCGCCAACCACGATGGCGTGTTCAACGAGCGGTATTTCCATCAGGTCCGCGCTCGAGATTGGCCGTCGATATCTTCTTGCCGCCCGAGGTGATCAGGATGTCCTTCTTGCGGCCGATGATCGACAGGAAGCCATTGGTATCGATTCGGCCGAGATCGCCCGTATGCATCCACCCGTCGACCAACGTGGTCTCGGTCCTTCGCTATCATGCAAATAGCCGTCGAAAAGACTGGGCGCCCGCACCAGAATCTCGTCGTCCTCGGCGATTCTGATCTCGACGCCTGGCAGCGGTCTGCCGACAGTGCCAAACTTGATGGCGCCTGCGCGGTTCATGGTTGCCGGGCCGCAAGCCTCGGACTGGCCATATACCTCGTAGATGACGAGGCCGATCGAGGCGAAGAAATCGAGCACGTTGCGGGCAATAGGCGCAGAGCCGGAGGCGGCGAGTTGGCATTTGTCGAGGCCGAGCGCAGTCCTGATCCTTGAAAACACTAGCAATTCGGTGCTGAAGAGCAAGACGCCGGCCGGGCGGTCGGTTGGCAAGCACCGCTTGCGCATGACGATGGCCAAGGTCGAACGCCCATTGGGCGAGCTTGGCCCTGGACCCGGTCGCCGCGGCGATGCGCCCGCTTATCGCCTCATGCATCTTCTGCCAGACGCGCGGCACGCCGAAGAAGACGGTAGGGCCGACAGTCCTTCAGATGCGCTCCGAGTTCCTCGATCGAGCGGGCGAACCACACCTCGAAGCAGCCCGGCACATGGCTGTGGATCGAGAACATGGCCTCGGCGATGTGCGCAAGCGGCAGAAATGAGAGGATTCGGTGCTCGCCGCCAAGGTTCATCATGTTGATCGACGTCCATGCCGTCCATGACATCGCCCCATGGCTGAGCACGACCGCCCTGGGCGGACCAGTCGTGCCGGACGTGTAGATCAACGTGCCGGTATCCCTCGGCGTCAACGCCGCAAGCCTCGACTCGACTTCAAGTGAGGAGCGATCGGCGCCGTGATCGAGACAGGCCGCCCAGCCGAGCAGCGCCGGATCGTCGAGAGCGGCGCCGCGCACCATGATGACGTGCCTGAGCTGCTTTAATTCGCCTCGCATCCTGCCAACCCTGCTGAATGCTCCGCCGTTTCGACAAGCAGAATGCCGGCTCCCGAATGGCACAGAATATAGGCGATCTCCTCGGTCGAGCAGGTGAAGTAGATGCCGACTGGCACGGCCCCCACCAGCATCGCTGCGAGCGCCGTGATGGTCCATTCCGGCCGGTTGTAGCCCAGAATCGCTACCGCATCTCCCTTGCCCGCGCCGAGCGCGACCAGCGCGCGGGCTGCCTGCCTCACTTCGTCCACGTAGCTCGACCAGGAGCGGGTCTTCCAGCCGCTGCCGTCGAAAGTCCGGTAGCTACAGCCGCGCCACGCTCGGCCGCGGTGCCGACAAAGCGCTGCGGCGCCGGCACAAGGCTTTGGGCAAAGCCGGTCTCGGTTTGATCCACGCACCCCTCCCCGCCCGGCATGCGTAACCTCATCACACTCTGCCATCCTGCGACCCGCTTGGCCAAGACCGAATATGAGCAACGTTTAACGTATGAGCGAGCAGGGAGTTTCCCGAACGATTGCGCGGCCTATTTGTCCTTGTCACAGGAGCGCGGTACGTTGGCGAAAAAGGGCGATTCCACCGCAGGCCAGCAGGAGCACACATGGGTATCGAAGATATTGCCGCCAAACTGAAGCCTCGGGTCGAAGCGAGCACCTTCGAACGGTCCGTGAAGTTCGACACAGGTGGAGACGGCGTGATCCTGATTGACGGCAACAGCATTTCGACGATCGACGGGCCGGCCGACTGCACGATCAAGCTGTCGCTTTCGGATTTCGAGGATCTTCTGGCCGGCGAACTCGACCCTATGTCTGCCTTCATGACCGGCAAGATCAAAGTCGAGGGCGACATGTCGGTCGCCATGGCGCTGCAGCAGTTGCTGTAAGCGCCTTCCCTTGATCTTGCCGGCGCCGGACTGGGCGCGCAGGCTCAGACGGCGCGTGAAACTCTGCTCAACGTGACAATATTCTCCGGCAGTCTGCGCTACGAATGGCGACCGTCGAAAATGGCCGCCACAGAGGTTGGTCGTGGCTCCGAGAACTCCGCAGAATCGCAAAAATATACAACTTGGGTTTGAAACGCATTCCGTGTCCATGTAATTTGCCAATGCCGGATTTGGCGCCGGTCACCCGGTCACGGGGACCCCAAGACTAACTAGGCGAAATATTCCACGGAAGGACGGTCCACGTGCTGGCCGAACAGAGGCAAAGCCTCATTCTCGACCTGATCAACGAACGCGGCGCAGCGACGATCACCGAGATACAACGCAAGCTCAAGGTCTCGCGTGAAACGATCCGGCGTGACATCCTGACGCTGGCGGATCGCAATGCCGTCCACAGGACGCATGGCGGCGCGCTTTCGCTGAAACAAAGCGAGCCGGCACTTGCCGCCCGGGAGGAAATCAACGCCGAAGGCAAGCGTATCATCGGCAATCTGGCGGCAGGTATTATCCCGAACGGCGCTTCGGTCATGCTGGGGGGCGGCAGCACTGTTCAGGCTGTCGCCGATGCGCTGCTTAATCACAAGGGCCTGACCATCTACACCAACAGCCTGGCCAACTGCAGCAAGTTGACCGGTCGTAATGACAATCGGGTATACATGATCGGCGGTGCAATGCAGACTGCCAACATGACCGCGCTTGGCTCCGATGCAACGTCCATGATGGCACGCTACTTCGCCGATTTTGCTGTCGTCGGTGCCGGTGCAATCTCGCCGTCGGGTTGGGTTACGGATTATACCACCGAAGAGGCGGACCTCTATTCCCTGATGCTGCGATCCGCGAATGTCCCCATCGTGGTGGCCGACCACAGTAAATTCAACAAGCAGGTGGCTGTGCGTATCGTCGACCTGCAGGCGGTCAGGTATCTCCTCACAGATCGCCAGCCGGTTACGCCTTTGGCCGAGGTTCTGTCGGCGCTGCCGCTCGAAGTAGTTGTTGGAACGACGGCGGTGGACAAGTAGCCGGCTCTGCCGAACAGATCCTCACGAAGCGTCAGGGCAGAAGCCGGACACCACGCGGCCGAGATAGCTACCGCATCCACTGCACGATTTGGGCAGGATGCGCGCCGGTTTGCTGAACCTTGCGAGCCGTCCACTCCGGCACGATCGCCATGACGATGACGCATGCGACGGGCACGGCCGCGAGTGCACATAGACCAACAAGCGCGGCCTTGAGCGCGTTGAACATCTCCAGCCCTTTCCGCAACTCATGAACCTTGTTCGCTGCGACGAGCTCGCGGCCGTTCGGCGACCTGGTTCAACCGCAGCAGAACAGGCCTTATTCACGCACCCGACTGTTTCGGTGGTTTGTCGGGAAGGGCAGGGAAATGTTTCGTTTGTTTCCAGTTTAGCCCAATACGATGGCCGCCTCTCGGCGGCCATTCTTGGTACGAAGCTGGGCTTCAGGCGGCGGCGCTCGACGGTCCGCCCGCATGAACCGGTTCCGACTTCCGTCCGGTCGCGCTGAGCACGCCGTGCGCACCGTCGAGTGCGCCGGCAGCCAACTCGAGCGCCAGGAACCGGTGCCGTTCATAGGGACCGGGCATGGCAAGATTGCCGGTCTCGTCGGCCGAGAAGCCGAAGCGCGCATAATAAGGTGCGTCGCCGACCAGAAGGATCGCCCGATGGCCGAGCCGCTTGGCTTCCTCGATCGCATGCCGCATGAGCGCCGACCCGATGCCGCCGCTCTTCAGTGCGGGATCGACAGCCAGCGGGCCGAGCAGCAGCGCCGCGCGACCGTCATGGCCCGCAGTCACGTCCCAGAGCCGGACCGTACCGACGACACGCCCGTCCTCGTCGCGCGCAACCAGAGCCAGGCCTTCCGAAGGCTTGCGGCCCCGGCGTAGCTGCTCGGACGACTTGCGCTTGCGGCCCGGACCCATGGCCCGGTCGAGCAGCGCTTCGCGCGCGGCGATGTCGCCGGCGGATTCGGCGGTGATGGCGAAGACAGCCGCGACGGCTCCCCTCCCCCTTGAGCGGCCGGGAGGGGTCGCTGCGGCAGTGCGCGACATCAAGGCAGTGCCTTCTGAGGTTACCCCCTCTCGCTGCTTCGCAGCCATCTCCCCCTCGAGGGGGGAGAATCGCCAATCGCCTGCGCCTTCAAATTTTGCGATATTTTCCATTTCCGCGATCCTTCACAGGCGGAGGTCTGTTCCACGAGCGAACCCGTCGCCGGCAGGAACGCCGGCCCACGGGGTGATCTGAGGGCTCTTCTAGAGCCGTCAGATCACGTAGGATCGGAGCGGCTCGAAGCCGTTGAAGGCGACGGCAGAGTAGGTCGTCGTGTAGGCGCCGGTTCCCTCGATCAGCACCTCGTCACCGATGGTGAGCGAGAGCGGCAGCGGGTACGGCGTCTTCTCGTAGAGCACGTCGGCCGAATCGCAGGTCGGGCCGGCGAGCACACAAGGCGCAACCGCGTCGCCGTCGCGCGGCGTCACGATCGGGTAGCGGATCGCCTCATCCATCGTCTCGGCGAGACCGCCGAACTTGCCGATGTCGAGATAGACCCAGCGCACATTGTCGTTGTCGGCCTTCCTGGAAATCAGCACGACTTCCGACTTGATGACACCGGCATTGCCGACCATGCCGCGGCCAGGCTCGATGATGGTCTCCGGGATGTCGTTGCCGAAATGCCTGGTGAGCGACGAGAAGATCGCTCGACCATAGGCCTCGGCTGCCGGGACATCCCTGAGGTAGCGGGTCGGGAACCCGCCGCCCATATTGACCATCTTCAAGACGATGCCTTCGTCGGCAAGCGTCGCGAACACGCGCTTGGCGTCGGCCAGCGCCTTGTCCCAGGCGTTGAGGTCGGTCTGCTGCGACCCGACATGGAACGACACGCCATAGGCGTCAAGGCCGAGCTTCCTGGCATGGCGAAGCACGTCGACGGCCATCGCCGGCACGCAGCCGAACTTGCGCGACAGCGGCCATTCGGCGCCCTCGCCGTCGGTGAGCACGCGGCAGAAGACACGGGCGCCAGGAGCGACGCGCGCGACCTTCTCCACCTCTTCGACGCAATCGACGGCGAACAGGCGGATGCCGAGCTGGAAGGCGCGCGCGATGTCGCGCTCCTTCTTGATCGTGTTGCCGAAGGAGATGCGATCAGCGGTCGCACCGGCATTTACCGCCATCTCGACTTCGGCAACCGACGCGGTGTCGAAGGACGAGCCCATCGTGGCAAGCAGGCGCAGGATCTCGGGCGCCGGGTTTGCCTTCACCGCGTAGAAAATCTTGGAATCGGGAAGCGCCTTGCGGAAGGCGGTGAAATTGTCGCGCACGACGTCGAGGTCGACCACGAGGCAGGGACCTTCGGGACGTCGAGTGGCGAGAAAATCGAGGATGCGCTGGGTGGCCATCGGTCTCTCCAAAAGCGCGGGGTACACCGCGCCACTAAGGCTGCGCGACGCGCGGGCCTTTCCCCGACGGTTTCGCGCGGTGGACAAAGGCGGGACGACAATTCCATGGAACCAGCCGGTGGAGACCCCGGAACCATGAAACACCGTCTCGCGGCGATGAACCTTCGCCTTGCCCGGCGCAGGTTCGCTTTGTCTGCCTTGGCTTGGATGGGAAACCCGTCCGCACTGCCGGCAATGAGGGTGTGCCTCTTCAGTAACCCCGATCTATGGACGATCGGCAGACACCAGAAAGGCCCGCACCGTCGTTGCTTCAAGGCGTCCTCGGACATGCGGTTGGCCGCTTGACCGACCGGGCTCGTTACTTCCCGGGTACCATCCCGAATTGCCTCGCCATTCCGAGGCTCGGGGGACGCCCACAGGCACGTGCGACTTTGGGCAGCCGCGATATAGGGGCACTGGGCTTCACAATCAATTAAAAATTCGACCCTGCTTGAAAAATATCGGGCCTCGAACAAAGCTCGAAGAATCGTTTCCGGGGCTTGAACGATGCCGAACCAGACAATTGGGACTCGCGACCGCCTGAACGCGTTCCTCGACCTGCCCGAAATACCTGTTTTATCGAAGGATTCGGGAATTCTCGCCGGCTTGAGGCTGGGCGTGAAGGATATCTTCGACGTGCTCGGCTACAAGACCGGCTGCGGCAACCCGGAAAAGTTCGACGAGGCGAAACCCGCCTCGCGCACCATGCCGGCGGTGAAGACGCTGCTTGACGCCGGCGCGCGATTCGTCGGCAAGACCCAGACAGACGAGCTTGCCTTCTCGCTGTTCGGCCAGAACGCCCACTTTCCGCAGCCCGTGAACCCGAAGGCCCCCGACCGTGTGACGGGCGGATCGTCCTGCGGCTCGGTTGCGGCGGTTGCTGGCGGACTGGCCGACATTGCCGTGGGCTCCGACACCGCCGGTTCGATCCGCGCGCCGGCAAGCTTTTGCGGGCTGGTAGGCTTGAGGACCACGCATGGCCGCATCCCGCTTGCGGGGGCGATGCCGCTGGCGCCCTCCTTCGACACGTTCGGCTGGTTCGCCGCCGACATCGAAGCCTATGAAGCGGTCGGCCGCATCCTGCTCGGCGCCGACCCGCATCGCAGCATGCTTTCGCGGCCGATCACCCTTGTCCGCCTGGACGCGCTGGTGCTCGGCAAGGAGGAGACCAGAGTCTACGAGGCCGGCGTCGAAATGGTGGAGCGCACGACGACGAAGACCACCTTCGAATCGCCGTTCCGTGCGACGATGGATGAGCTCTACTGGTGCTTGCGCAACCTGCAGGCCCGTGAAGCCTGGGCCAGTCACGGCCCATGGTTGAGCGCCAAGCCGCGCAAGCTCGGTCCCGACATCAAGGAACGGTTCGACTTCGGCGCCGGCGTGGACGAGAAGACCGCGCAGGCGGAGACGGTCCGGCGCGAAGCCTTCCGCGCCGAACTGAAGGAGATGCTCGGCAAGGACGGCTTCCTCGTTCTGCCGACCGTGCCGGGCGCCGCGCCCCTGAAGAACTGGTCGCGCCAGGAACTGGACACCTACCGAGAGCGCGCGCTGCGGCTACTCTGCCTTGCCAGCCTTTCCGGCTTTCCTCAGATCACCTTGCCGCTCGGCAGGGCGCACGGCGCGCCGTTCGGCATCTCGCTGCTCGGGCCGCCCGGCAGCGACGTCGCTCTGATCCGGCTCGGCCGCCGGGTTCTCCAGACGGCTGGAAAGGGGTAGAAGCGGGTCATGGACACGCTGACCCGCATGCGCGCCTTCATCGATGTGGTCGAGGCCGAAGGTTTTTCGGCCGCAGCCCGCAAGATCGGTCGCTCCAAGGCGCTGCTCTCGAAATATGTCCGCGAACTGGAGGACGAGCTCGGCGCGTTGCTGCTCAACCGCACCACGCGCCAGTTCTCGCTGACCGAAGCCGGTCATACCTACTACCGACGGGCGAGTGAGATCGTGCGAGAAGTGGACAATCTCGCCGACGCGGTGCGCGAATCCGCCGGCGACGTGCGCGGCCGTATCAAGCTCTCCGCACCCCGCACATTCGCCGACGCGCCGATCGGCCGTTCACTGATCGACTTCGCCAAGGAGCATCCCGACATCGTGCTGGAGATCGACCTCGACGACCGCTTTGTCGACCTCGTCGAGGAAGGATTCGACCTCGCGATCCGTATTACGCGCTTGGAAAATTCGTCGCTGATCGCACGCAAGCTCGCACCATTCTCGGTGCAGGTTTGCGGGTCTCCGGAGCTGATTGAGAAATATGGCGAGCCAAAGCACCCGCGCGACCTCGCCAGCATTCCCTGCATCATCGACACCAACGGCCGCTGGCTGTCGAACTGGCCCTTCATCGGCGACGACAGCGAACTGGTGAGCGTGTCCGTCTCGGGACCGATCGAGGTGAACAGCCCGATGGCCGCACGCGCGGCGGCCCTTGCCGGCCTTGGCTTCACGATCCTGCCCGACTTCATCGCCAAGACCGAGATCGAACAGGGCAGGCTTATCCCCGTGCTCAACGAGCGCATTCCGAAAGGCGGCGGCATCTTCGCCGTCTATCCGCACCGCCGCTACCTGCCGGCCAAGGTGCGCGTGTTCGTCGACTTCCTGGTGCAGTGGTTCAAGAGATTTCCCTGTCCCGGACAGCCCCTCACAAGGGCCGTAAGTGACAAGGCGCCGGTCGAGGCCGCGACATAAAGCTTGTCTCCCGAAAGTGGCAACCGGTTTCGGGACAAAGACATGCGAAAACAAAGACCTAAAGCGCGGAAAGCGAAGCTGTAAGATCGCGACGCGCTTTGGCGTAGCGCATTCCGTCACACCCCAGTCCCAATTTCGCCCCGTTTCTGGTAACCCTGTGCGGCAACGACAACCGTGGGACAATCCTTAAGTTATGCATGCCCGGACGCGAACGGCGATGCTTGCCATCGCGGCGACGTTGGCCACGACCGGTCCCGCCAGCGTTCACCCGCACGTCTTTGCCGAGGCCCGCCTCGACGTGACCGTGAATCCGGACGAGACGGTGAAGTCGTTGCGTCACGTCTGGCGTTTCGACGACGTGTTCTCTTCGACCGTCCTCATGGAATTCGACAAGAATTCCGACTTGAAGCTCGATGATACCGAACTCGACGAGGTGTCGAAGACGGTCTTCGATTCGCTTGCCGAATATGGTTATTTCCAGCTCGTGTCGCAGGACGGCAAGGACGTCCAGATGAAGCCGCCGGCGCAGCTCATGGCGAACTACGAGAACGATCAGCTTATCATCCTGTTCGAATCCGAACCGACGGCCCCGCTGAAGCTTTCCGGCAAGGTCGATTTCGGCGTCTACGATCCGACCTTCTACACCGCGATCGATTTCACCGAGGACCAGAACATGTCGGTCGATCCGATGCCAGCCGATTGCACGAGCCAGGTGATCCGGCCTGATCCCGATGAGGCGATCGCCCAGAACCAGTCGACGTTGACCGAGGCCTTTTTCAACGACCCGACCGGAACCAACTACAGCAAGATCTTCGCGACCAAGCTCGAGCTCACCTGCAAGGCGAAGGGGTGATCCCCGTGAACAAGACGATTCTGCGCGCCGTATTCGCTCTACTCGTTATCGCTTATGCGATGGTGCATTTCCTGCCGCACGCCCATGCGCAGAGTTCGCTCGGCATCGGCACCAACGAGGCGACGCTGCCTTCGACCGGCTTCTTCGGCCCCCTGCTCAATTGGGTGAACCTCTACCAGCAACAATTCTACCGCTCGCTGACTGGCGCGCTGAAGGCCATGCGCACCGACGGCTCCAAATTGTGGCTGTTGATCGGCCTTTCCTTCGCATACGGCATCTTCCATGCCGCCGGTCCCGGTCACGGCAAGGCGGTGATCTCGTCCTACATGCTTGCCAACGAGGTGGCGCTGCGCCGCGGCATCCTTCTGTCTTTCATCTCCGCGTTCCTGCAGGCGCTGACCGCGATCGTCGTCATGACGCTGGTCTTCCTGGTGCTGCGCGGCACATCGATTTCGATGACCGACGCGACATGGTTTCTGGAAGTGGCAAGCTACGGGCTGATCACGGCCTTCGGCGCCTGGCTGCTCTGGCAGAAGCTCAGGCCCCTGTTCGCGAGCCGGCCCGCGCACAGCCTTTCGGCGGCGCGGGCTGAGGATCATGGGCATGACCATGGCGCACACGACCACGCCCATGATCATTCTCATGACCACGGTCACGATCACGCCCCCCCGCACGATCATGACCAACACGATCATTCGCACGCCCGGCCAGGTGCACAGGTGGTAACCCTGCGTCCACATCGGACCGGCCGTGCTCATGCCGACGCCGAGCCGGCCTCCTTCGGCGCGACGATCATCGAGGCGTTGCGAGGCCATTCTCACGATCATCACGGGCATGACCACCACGGCCATAGGCATGCCGACGGCGAGGTCTGCGAGACCTGCGGCCATTCGCATGCGCCGGACCCGAAGCTGATCTCCGGCGACCGTTTCGACTGGCGCACCGCATGGTCCGCACTCGTAGCCGTGGGCTTGAGACCCTGCTCCGGCGCGTTGATCGTGCTGTCCTTCGCCTTCCTGAACGGCCTATGGTTCGGCGGCATACTGTCGGTGCTTGCCATGGCGGTCGGCACCGGAATCACGGTCGCTATCCTCGCCACGATCGCAGTCACGGCCAAGAATTGGGCAGTCGTGCTCGCCGGCGACGGCCGCATCGGCAATCGCATCCACCGCGCCATCGAGATTCTCGGCGCTGCCTTCGTGCTGATCGTCGGGCTGCTGCTGCTGACGGCGAGCCTGAGGGCCTGAGATACTCCGTCTGTCAGCGCCTTTGCAGTTTCTGAAAGCGCTTGACCAGGCGCTCCCGTCTCAATGGCGAGAGCCGCTGTATCCAGAAAATCCCGTCGAGTTGGTCGATTTCATGCTGATGGCAGACCGCGAGAAGCCCTTCCGCTTCCTCGCTCGTATCAAGCCCGTCGAGTGTCTTGTAGGTCACCCGCACCTGCTTCGAGCGTTCGACCTCCTCGGTCACGCCCGGCATGGAAACACTGCCCTCGGTGTGAAGGATTCTCTCTTCTGAAGCCCAGACAATCTCGGGATTTACATAGACGCGCACCGGCTCGTCGGTCGACAGTTGGAGCACGACCACACGCTTGCCCACTCCGATATGTGGGCCCGTGATGCCTATGCCGGGCGCAGCCCGCATTGTGTCGTAAAGGTCGTCCGCCAGCACCCGCAGTTCGGCGTCGAATAGCTGCACAGGCTCTGCGGCTGTGCGCAGCCTGGCGTCCGGAAACCTGACGATCGTTTTGACGGCCAACGCGCGGCTCCGGCTGGCTTAGGCGCCGAGCTTGCCATCCAGCTCATCGTCAATATGCGCCCTGACGATCTCATCGAAGCTCTCTTCCGCCTTGAAGCCGAGCTCGCGGGCCCGTTTGGCGTCGAAGCGGGCCGGCCAGTTCTGGACGATGCTCCAGATCGTCTCGTCCGGCTCCTCGCGGATCAGCTTCACGACCTCTTCGCCGGCGATGCGCCGCAGCGCCTCGATCTGCTCGTCGACGGTGACGCCGACGCCCGGCATGGTGAGGCTGCGGCGCGGACCGACGGTCGCTCCGTCGATGTTGGCGGCATGGATGAGAAACTCAACCGCGGAGCGCGGGCTGGCATGGGTGTGCATCACCGAACGCGGCACCGGCAGCAGCGCCTCCTCGCCCGCCAGAGGTTCGCGGATGATCCCCGAAAAGAAGCTCGACGCAGCCTTGTTCGGCTTGCCGGGCCTGACACAGATGGTCGGCAGGCGGATGCCGATGCCGTCGAAGAAGCCACGCCGCGTATAGTCGGCTAGAATCAGTTCGCCGATCAGCTTCTGCGAACCGTAGGAGGTGAGCGGCGTCTGCTGGAAATCGTCGTAAATGACGTCCGGAAACGGCGCGCCGAACACGGCGGTGGTCGAGGTGTAGACGACGCGTGGCCCGTAGCCGGCAAGCCGTATGGCATCGAACAGGGCGCGCGTGCCATCGAGGTTGACGCGGTAGCCGAGGTCGAAATTAGACTCGGCTTCGCCCGAGACGATGCCCGCCAGATGGAAGACGACGTCAGGTCTTTTGGCGATCAGCGCATCGGCCACGCCCGACATCGACAGGTCGCCCACGCGCGGCCTTATCTTGACCCCTGGCGCCGGCGGCGCCAGAGCCGGAACCACGTCATTCAAGTCGAGCGATGTGATCGGCCGCTCGGCCAGCCTGCCGTCCCCGACGAGCCGGGCCGTGAGCTTGCGGCCGATCATGCCGGCCGCGCCTGTAATCAATATGCGCATGTCAGCCTCCTCGCTGGCTGCGGGCGCGCAGCCACAGAATCAGGAAGAACGCCGCGACGAACGCGACGGCAATCACGCCCGCCGCGGCCGGCGAATATTCCCCCACCGCGAGCATGATCGTCGGCATGAAGTAGAAGACCGACCCGAAGCCGATGACGAAGATCGCCGCGGCGATCGCGGCATTGCGGCTGCCATTGTCCATGCGACTTTCCAAATTCTAGAGTGCGAAGCCGCCGTCGACCGACATCACCGTGCCGGTGCAGAATGCGGATTCGTCCGCCGCCAAGTAGACCACGATCGGGGCGATCTCGGCGGCATCGGCGACGCGGCCCATGGGCTGGCGGGCAATGAACATCTCCAGCGCCTTGTCCTTGCTGCCCCATTCCTTGCCCAGCGTCTCGACGCGATCCTCCCAGGAGGTCGAGCGAAACGTGCCCGGCGCGATGGCGTTGCAGCGTATGCCGTCGCGGATGAAGTCGGCCGCAACCGATTTGGTGAGCCCGATCACCGCCGCCTTGCTGGCTCCGTAGGCGTAGCGATTGGGCAGGCCCCGGATTGACGAAGCGCCCGACGAGATGTTGACGATGGAGCAGGTCTTGCCTGTCTCCTTGGCGCGCCCGAGCATGCCCGGCAGGAACGCACGTATCATGCGATGCATGGACTTCACGTTGAGGTCGAAGGAGAAATCCCAGTCCTCCTCGCCGGTCGTCAGCACCGTGCCGTGGTGCACATAGCCTGCGACGTTGACCAGCGCGTCGATGTTGCCGACATCTTTCGCATAGGCCTCCACGGCTTCGGTCGAGAGCACGTCGAGCTTGGCCGCCTCGGCGCCGGCCAATCCTTCCAGCTTGGCGGGATCGATGTCGGAGGCATGAACGACGGCGCCCTCGGCGATGAACTGCTCGGCGATCGCCCGCCCGATCCCTTGCGCCGCGGACGTCACCACCGCGATCTTGCCCTCCAGCCTGCCTGCCATGTGCTTCCTCGGTCTTTTCTGTATCCTGGCGTCAATGAACGACTTCCGCGTCCGCGCAGTGACCGTATTCGGGCTCGACGGTCGTGTGCGTGATGCTGAATTTCGCCGCAAGCCGCGCCTTGACCGCGCGCACCGCAATATTGGCGTCTGCACCCTCGGTAAGGCAGGCATGCATCGTTGCCATGGTCCTGGAGCCGTCGAGCGTCCAGACGTGAATATGATGGACCTCGCGCACATTCGCGACATTCTTCACGAGGTCGCGGGCGATGCCGTCGCGGTCGAGCTCCGGCGGCGCGCCTTCGAGCAGAACATGCGCGGCATCCCGCATCAGCCTCCAGGCCGTGCCCAGGATCAGCAGGGCAACCAGCACCGAGAGGATCGGGTCGGCCGGCGTCCAGCCCGTCGCGAGGATGATCAGCGCCGCCGCAATGGCCGCGACCGAGCCGAGCAGGTCGCCCATCACGTGCAGGATGGCGCCGCGCATGTTGAGGCTCTCGCGGTCGCCGCCATGCAGCACCAAGAAGGACGCGACGTTCACGCAGAGCCCCGCGGTAGCGACCCATAGCATTGGTCCGGCCAGCACCGGCGTCGGCTCGATGAAGCGCACCACCGCCTCGTAGCAGATCCATAGCGCGACAGCGAAGATGGCGATGCCGTTGGTGTAGGCGACCAGCGTCTTCACCCG